>ERZ1027225.184-NODE-184-length-32094-cov-6.269453_pt1 | contig 32094 bp, 30 predicted proteins | sample MGYA00519479_ERZ1027225 | MGnify/ENA primary metagenome ERZ1027225 (study PRJEB26926, sample SAMN06164471) | human gut metagenome | biome: ENVO:00009003; feature: ENVO:2100002; material: ENVO:00002003 | host: Homo sapiens | place: USA | collected 2012 ... | reverse complement strand
GGCCGGACCGGAAGAGCCGTATGCCATTCGCGAAGAAGATATTCCTCAGATCTGCGAGGGATACGATGAATTGGCAAAAGAAATGCTGAAACGGAAAAAAGAGGGAAGAGGATTTAACTTCTTCCATTACATGATCGACTTGAGCGGCGGCCCTTGCGTGTACAAGCGCCTTTCCGGCTGTGGATCCGGAACCGAGTACCTGGCTGTGACACCGTGGGGAGATCTGTATCCATGCCATCAGTTCGTAGGAGAAGAAGAATTCTGCCTGGGCAATGTGGACGACGGTATTGTGAATACCGAAATGAGAGATACATTCAAACTTTGCAATGTATATGCCAAAGAAGAGTGCCGGAACTGCTTTGCCAAGTTTTACTGCAGCGGCGGCTGTGCAGCCAATGCATACCACTGCCACCAGGATATCAACAAGCCATACGAGATCGGCTGTGAATTGCAGAGAAAGCGTGTGGAATGTGCCATCATGCTACAGGCGGCATACGCAGAAGACGAGAATTCGTGAAAAATGTAAGATTTGCAAAAAAATAATTTGAAAAAATAGAAAAAGCGTTTATAATAAACTATATATGCTATTTTTAGAAGGATACATGGAGAGTTTTTGAAAGGAGTTATCATCGTGGCTTTAGATATAGGAATCGATTTGGGTACAGCAAGTATCCTTGTATATGTAAAAGGTAAAGGGGTAGTACTGAAAGAGCCAAGTGTAGTTGCATTTGACCGGGATACCAACCGCATCAAAGCAATCGGTGAAGAAGCACGCCTTATGTTAGGCCGTACACCGGGAAATATTGTTGCCGTCCGTCCATTGCGACAGGGCGTTATTTCTGATTATACAGTAACTGAAAAAATGCTTAAATATTTTATCCAGAAGGCCGTAGGCAAACAGCGTCTGCGCAAGCCACTTCTGAGCATCTGTGTACCAAGCCAGGTAACAGAGGTTGAGAGAAAGGCAGTAGAAGATGCCGGCTTCCAGGCAGGAGCCAGAGACGTAAGGATCATTGAGGAGCCGATCGCAGCTGCCATTGGTGCCGGAATTGACATTGCCAGACCTTGTGGAAACATGATTGTAGATATCGGTGGTGGTACTTCAGATATCGCGGTTATCTCTCTGGGAGGTACCGTTGTAAGTACATCCATCAAGATCGCCGGAGACGACTTTGATGATGCCATCGTTCGTTATATGAGAAAGAAACACAATCTTCTGATTGGTGAAAGAACTGCCGAAGATATCAAGATCCGTATCGGAACTGCCTATCCACGGCCGGAAAGTGTGTCTGTGGATGTAAGAGGACGAAACTTAGTGACAGGTCTGCCAAAGACCATCACCGTTACATCCGAAGAGACAGAAGAAGCACTGAAAGATACTACCTCCCAGATCGTAGAGGCAGTTCACAGTGTACTGGAAAAGACACCACCGGAACTGGCAGCAGATATTGCAGACCGTGGTATCGTCCTTACCGGAGGCGGAAGTCTTTTGTATGGATTGGAAGAATTGATTGAATCTAAGACAGGAATTACAACCATGACAGCGGAAGAGCCGATGACTGCCGTTGCCATTGGAACAGGAAAATATGTAGAATTCTTAAGTGGAAACAACGGTCCGGAAGATTAATACGGATCTTTGGGGTTTGTAAGAATGGAGGAATGTTATGTTACGAGGCCTGTATACCGGATGGACAGGGATGGTCAACGAGCAGAAAAGGCTGGATGTTATTTCCAATAACATGGCCAACGCAGACACCGTCGGATTCAAAGATGACCGGGTAACCAGTCAGGCATTTGACCAGGTGTTGGCGATCAAGGTAAGAGATGGATCGGAAGCTTACCACAACGAAGCCATTGGACACTTGAGTCTGGGAGTGAAGATTGGCGAAGTTTATACGGATTATTCACAGGGATCGATCCGCCAGACAGGCAACAGCCTGGATGTGGCGTTGAGCGGCAGTGGATTTTTTACCGTAAATGTGACAGACAAAAATGGAAATGTGCACACCCGTTATACTAGAAACGGACAGTTTACCTTGACCAAGGATGGATTGCTGGTGGACAGTGAAGGCAACGCTGTACAGGGACAGGGTGGAGACATCCACATCCCCACTGATGCCAAAAACATCAGTATATCGGCAAATGGTGTGATCACAGCAGACGGCCAGAACATTGACACATTAAAACTGGTGGATTTTGAGGATTATGATTATCTGAAGAAATATGGTGATACCATGTATGAACCGGTGGATGGAGCAACGGAAAAGGATACCAGTGCTCAGACGATCCAGGGATATACGGAGCAGTCAAATGTTAATGTTGTAAAAGAAATGGTCGATATGATTACTATAACAAGAGCTTATGAAGCAAATCAGAAAGTGATCCGTTCATATGACAGCATGCTGGACCGTGCTGTGAATTCTGTGGGAAGACTGAACGGCTGATCAAGGAGGTGTCTTGACGTATGATGCGTTCATTATGGACCGCTGCCAGTGGAATGATCGGGCAGCAGAGTAACTTAGATGTAATTGCCAACAACCTGTCAAATATCAACTCAACCGGATATAAGACACAGGCGGCTAATTTTAAATCATTGATTTACCAGACCATGCAGCAGAAAACTACTACTTCTACGGGAGAGGCGAAGCCGATTGGTGCACAGGTAGGACTGGGAACCAGGATAGCATCTATTTCATCGGATTTTACCCAGGGAGCACTGAATGCTTCCAACGGTGAGTTTGATTATGCCATCCAGGGAGATGGATTTTTTATGGTAAAGCAGGATGACGGTTCCACCGCTTATACGAGAAATGGTCATTTCAATATGTCTATTACGACGGATGGGATCGCCTTGACAGACAGTGCAGGCCATCCGGTACTGGATACAAACGGAAATGCTATTGTGCTGGACCGTACATACCGTACAAGCAAACTTGGCGTAGACCAGTATGGAAATCTTACATATCCGGATAACACCGGTAACCAGCAGAACATCGGTGTGCAGATCGGACTGGCAAACTTCCCGAACGCAGGAGGTTTGACCAAGAGTTCGGATTCCAATTATCTGGAGAGCGATGCGTCCGGACAGGCTACGATCTACAACGCTTCACAGTTGGGATCTCTGATCAAGTCCGGCTATCTGGAGGCATCCAATGTACAGGCAGCAGACGAAATGGTCAACATGATCATCGCCCAGAGAGCATATGAAATGAACTCTAAGGCCATCACAGCATCCGACCAGATGCTGCAGCAGGCCAACAATCTTCGTTCATGATAAGGAGGCGTAGTGATGGCGATTTCAGTAGATAATACATATTTGACAAATTACAGCACAGATGCCTCGGCATCCGCTGCGGACAAATTGTCTTCCCAGATTCAGAATGCTTCCACAGATGATGAAACTATGGAGGCATGCAAGCAGTTTGAATCTTATATGATCGAGCAGATGTACAAAAATATGGAGAAGGCATCCAAGATCCTGACAGAGGACGAAGATGACGACAGTACCAGCAGTCAGTATGTGGATATGTTCCATGACAACTATATCCAGACCATTGCTGAGTCCATGACAAACAGTGGACAGTCTATCGGGCTGGCAGATCAGCTGTACAATGCGATTAAGAAAAATGAGGGAACACAGGTGTAACCTAAGTTTCCATTTACAGGCTCTCTTTCGTGTGTTATGATTTTCAACACATGAAGGGGAGTTTTTTACTATGTGGAAAAGGAGTATACCATGGAAGAACGAAAAGGGTATGTAACCAATATTATCTATAGAAATGTGGAGAATGGCTATACGGTATTTGAGCTGGAGCAGTCCGATGGGGAGGAAGAAACCTGCGTAGGCACCCTGCCATTTATCAACGAAGGAGAGTATGTAAAGGTAACGGGGGAAATGGTGCAGCACCCGGTGTATATGGAACAGTTGAAGGTGAGAAGTTTTGAGGTGCAGGCCCCGGACAATGAGACGGCTATGCTGCGGTATCTGGGATCCGGTGCCATTGCCGGCGTCAGGGGGGGACTGGCCAAGCGGATCGTGGATAAGTTCGGCGGAAAAACCTTTGAAATCATTGAGCAGGAACCGGAGCGGCTGGCAGAAGTAAAGGGAATCAGTGAGAAAATGGCCCGCAGCATCGGGGAGCAGTTTGAAGAAAAAAGAGAAATGCGCAGTGCCACTATTTTTTTGCAGGATTACGGGATTTCCAACCAGCTGGCTGTGAAGATCTACAAAACCTATGGCATAGATCTGTACGGAGTAGTCAAAGAGACTCCTTACAAACTGGCAGAGGATATCCAGGGGATCGGATTCAAGATCGCAGACGACATAGCGAAGAAAGCGGGTTTTGCCCTGAACGATCCCAACCGGATCCGGGCGGGGATCTTGTATGTGCTGGGGCTTGGCACCAATGAAGGCTATGTGTATATGCCGGAGCCCATGCTTTTGAAAGAAGCAGTCTACCGTCTGGAAGTCACGGCAGAGCAGGTTATGACGGTGTTGGAAGAGATGGAGATACAGCGTGTGGTAATTGTCTCGGAAGAGAGGAATGTATATTTGCCGACCCTTTATTACGCAGAACTAAACTGTGCCAGGATGCTGTGGGATCTGAATATCCCGCTGGAGAGAGATGAAGAGTACGCCATGAAACAGATCGCCAGTCTGGAGGCCCAGGAAGAACTGGAACTGGACGACCAGCAGAGGATCGCCGTGAAAGAAGCCATGCACAGCGGACTTCTGGTAGTGACTGGTGGGCCGGGAACCGGAAAAACCACAACCATCAACATGATCATCCGCTGTTTCGAAAAGCAGGGCATGAGCATTATGCTGGCGGCCCCTACCGGCCGAGCGGCCAAGAGAATGACCGAAGCCACCGGCTGTGAGGCCCAGACTATACACCGTATGCTGGAGTACAACGGTGCACCGGGAGAACAGGAAGAGAATGTTGACCGAGGGGGCGAGCAGTTTGGAAGAAACGAATGGAATCCTCTGGAGACGGATGTGATCATTATCGACGAAATGTCTATGGTGGATATTTACCTGTTTCACAGCCTCCTAAAGGCTGTGGCAGTAGGAACCCGGCTGATCCTGGTAGGAGATGTGAACCAGCTTCCCAGCGTAGGACCGGGAAATGTGCTAAAAGACATTATCCAGTCCCACTGCTTCAATGTGGTAAAACTGTCAAGGATCTTCCGGCAGGCGGCAGAAAGTGATATTATCGTCAATGCCCATAAGATCAATGCCGGAGAGCCTATTTCCCTGGACAATCAGAGCAAGGACTTTTTCTGCCTGAAGCGGGACGACAGCCACGGAGTGCTGGAGGTGATGCTCTGGCTGGTGCGGGACCGCATGCCAAAATACACCCATTGTACCCCTTTTGATGTACAGGTGCTGACTCCGATGAAAAAAGGGGAACTGGGGGTTCACCGGTGCAATGAAGTACTGCAGAGGTATCTAAATCCGGAGGCACCGGGAAAACCGCAGATAGAAAGTCATGGCGTGTTGTTCCGCCAGGGGGACAAAGTCATGCAGATGAAGAACAACTATCAGATCAAATGGGAAATCCGTGGATACAACGGCTATTGCGTAGAGGAAGGCAGTGGTGTCTTTAACGGAGACTGCGGTATCATCCAGGAAATTGATGCCTACAACAAGCAAGTGACGGTGCTGTTTGATGAGGAAAAGTATGTGACCTATTCCCAGGGGGAACTGGATGAACTGGAACTGGCCTACGCCATCACCATACATAAATCTCAGGGAAGCGAGTACCCGGCGGTGGTATTGCCTCTTCTGGCGGGACCAAGGCCCCTCATGAATCGGAACATCCTGTATACGGCCGTGACCCGTGGCAAAAAGTGTGTCACCATCGTAGGAAGCCGTGAGACGGTACAGAATATGATCAAGAACCAGTCCGAACAGCTCAGGTATTCATCCCTGGCAGGCAGGATTCAGGAAATTGAGGGAAAATAGGTGCATGAAAAAAACATCTATGTTATAATAAAGGAGGAGTAAACATGAGCCTTATCCATCTTTTGTATCCAAAGAAATGCCCGGTCTGTGGATCGGCAAAGACGGCAGATGAAAAAGATGTATTCTGCCCGGATTGTTATAAAAATCTGATCTGGGTAGAGGAACCGTGCTGTAAGCACTGCGGTAAGCCTGTTGCATCGGAAAAAGTAGAACTTTGTTATGACTGCGGCCGGCGGGACAGCCAGCTGCGGCAGGGGACAGCACTGTGGGTATATGATGATAAAGGAAAGCAGATGATGCACCTTTATAAATACACGGGTCAGTCCGTGTTAAGCGAAGTGTTTGGCAGAGAACTGATAAAGCATAAAGGAAGGCAGATCGCCGCCTGGCAGCCGGATGTGGTAATGGCAGTGCCGCTGCACCGGAGACGGCTGTGGTTCCGGGGGTACAATCAGGCAGAAAAACTTGCCGGGTATGTGGCACAGGCGCTAAAAATCCCTGTGATGGAATCCGGTCTGATCCGCCTGAAAAACACCAGACCACAGAATCAGTTAAACGACAAACAAAGACGGCACAATCTAAGTGATGTCTTTGAAGTACCAGCGTCCGCCATGAAGCAGATACAGGGGAAGAGGATTTTGCTGATGGATGATATTTACACTACCGGGTCTACCCTGGAGGCGTGTGGATCGGCCCTGCGGCAAGCAGGGGCAGAGGATATATATTTTGCCTGCCTGTGTATTGGAAGTGAGGAATCTATATGAGGAAGGCCGTTAATCAAAGGAGGGAACGAATATGGAAATATTAGCATGTTCACATTGTGGAAAATTATTCAATTACATCCGGGGGGACAGGTTGTGCCCTGCCTGCCAGAAGGCGATGAATGACCATTTTGTAGAGGTTAAAAAATATGTTAGAGAGCATCCCAATGTGGATATCACTACATTATCTCAGGAAATGAAAGTGTCTGTGCGCCAGATCCACCGCTGGATCCGTGAGGAGAGACTGGTTTTCTCCGACGATTCACCCATCGGTCTCCCTTGTGAGTGCTGTGGTGTTACTATTAAGACCGGCCGTTACTGTGATGCCTGCCGCAACCAGATGGCAGCAGGATTGAAAAAAGCAGCCGGTATCCAGGACAAACCAGTGGCCACAACGCCTAGCAGACTGAGAAGTACCGAGGAGAAAATGAGATTTAAAAAGTAAAATAAAAGAGGGTTTCTTTCCTTCGGGGAAGAAACCCTCTAACTTATCCAAGGCAGATCAGAGACGGTGGATACCATCCTCTTTGATTTGTATCTTTTTCTGTTTCATGAGACGGCCGATGGCACGCTTGAAAGCAGCTTTACTGATCTGAAACTCCCGCTTGATGATCTCCGGAGAGGTCTTGTCATGGAACGGCAGGTATCCGCCGGCTTCTTCCAGACGGCTGTAGATACGCTCTGCATCCATACCCATCTGAACTTTTACCTTTTCCTGCAGGCTTAAAGTAAGTTTACCCTCTTCGGTGACTTCTTTCACCCGGGCGTCCACTTCTTCTCCTACCTTTAACTCCCTGGTCATTTCGTTGTGAGGGATCAGGGCGGAAAATTCATCGTCTACCGCTACGAAACAGCCAAAACTGTCGGTGATCTCATAGATCCGTCCATGTACTTTGTCTCCCTTTTTATAAGGACTTTCGCAGGATAGATAATCATAGATCTTCATGGTGGCGCAGAGGCGTTCGCTTTTATCTATATACAGAGTGACCAAAACAGTGTCACCCATCCGTACACGGGCTGTCTGCTCTTTGAAAGGCAGAAACAGATCTTTCGCAAGGCCCCAGTCCAGAAAAGCACCAATATTGGTAATGTCTTTTACCTTCAAAGCGGCCACTTCCCCCATCTGCAAATAAGGCACCGCCGTAGTGGCAATGAGACGATCCTCAGAATCTTTGTACAAAAAGACATCGATCTTGTCCCCTTTTTCCAGGGAATCCGAAACCTGGTTGTTTGGCAGCAGAACCTCGAAATTCCGGTCTGTGCCGGATCCTAAGTACACGCCAAAGCGGCTGAAGCGAAGCACATATAAGTTGGCAGTCGTTCCTAATAATAATTGTTCTGTATTCATAGTCATCTCCATTCTATCTATCGGTGGTCAGGCTTTCACACTGCCGGAAAACTCACACAGAAAATAAGGGTTTTCATCGGCGTCGGTTAAAACAACATAAAAATGCTCATCGTCCCGGGCAGTGCGGATATAAAGGGTGTCCCCCATTTTGGCGGCCAGCCGGAACTCAGCTCTCAGTTCGGACACTTCATAGCCCACAGGAAGCACATTCACAGCCATCCGCACATACTGGCCGTTGTTTACATGACGGTTGGTATCCAGATAATTTTCGCATACCGGCACTTCCTGCACCAGAGTGAGGGGCAGGCTGCATTTTACCTTCCGGGAACCATACTCCATATCATAGGCAGGCTCCGTCTCATAGGCCTCGATCTCCTCGGCATCAATGTGAGCCGGCTTGCCGGATTGGTTGTCAAAGTAAAACCAGCGGGAATCCGCATAGGCAAGTACCTCATCTTCCTGGGAGCGCATACAGAAATTACGGCATCCCCAGATTCCCTGGAATTTATAAGGCCAGGTGTAAGTGGTGTAGCGTTCTCCCAACAGCGGCCGCCGCTTAAATACGATATGCCAGGCACTGACCAGCCAGGCGCGGTTTTTCTCCAGCAGTTTCAAGGCACCGTGGCCGATATCTTCACTGTGGAACAAACAGCAGTCCTGCATGGCATCCACCACATTGGAAACGCCCAATTTGCCCTCTTTGTCAAGCTGGCTGTAACTTACCCGGTTTTTATAACTATACATGAAAACATCATCTCTTTTCTAATCGGAATTCGTTTAAGCATAAGTATACTATTTTTTTTAGAAAAAAACTAGTGAATTCTGAGAAACTTTGCGTTATACTGTAAAGGAGAATAAGATAGGAAGGTGTGACATTCTATGAAAAAAATAATAGCAACGGATAAGGCACCGGCAGCCATCGGACCATATTCCCAGGCAGTCGAAGTAAACGGACTTATTTTTACCTCGGGTGTGATCCCGATCGTACCGGCTACCGGCGAACTGGTACAGGGCGGTATCGAAGAGCAGGCAGACCAGGCCATCGGCAATCTGGCAGCACTGATCGAGGCATCCGGTGCCCAGGTGGAAGACACCATCAAGACCGTTGTCTTTATAAAAAATATGGACGACTTTGGCAAAGTCAACGAGATTTACTCCAAGTATTTCAAGACAGACTGTCCGGCCCGCTCCTGCGTAGAAGTGGCAAGACTGCCAAAGGATGTATTGATCGAGATTGAAGCCATTGTGGCAAAGAATTAAAGGAAAGGGACGAAGAAGATGGATATCAACACATTGCAAAAAGATATGATCGCAGCTATGAAGGCGAAAGATAAAGAAAGAAAAGCAGTGATTTCGGATATGTATTCAGCAGCGAAAAAGCTGGCTATTGACGAAGGAAAGAGAGACGATATACCGGATGAACTGGTAGACCGTGCCATTCTGAAAGAATTAAAGACAGTTAAGGAACAGGTAGAGACTTGCCCGGCCGAAAGACAGGACTTATTGGATGAGTACAAATTCCGTCTGGCAGTGATCACCGAGTATGCACCGAAGATGCTTTCTGCCGAAGAAGTAGAAGAAATCCTTACCACGCAGTTTGCAGAAGTGATCGCTACCAAGAACAAAGGACAGATCATGAAGGCTGTCATGGCAGAATTAAAAGGAAAAGCAGACGGCAAAGTGATCAACCAGGTAGTAGGAAAACTCTGTCAGTAAAAAGAATTGTGTTACTGTAGTAGAACGAAAGAGACACTGACAATATATGGAAAACCAATGAGAATCCCTGTATTCTCGTAAAAAATGTCGAATTATCAAAGAAAAAAATAGAGATGGAAATATTGACATCTCTATTTTTCCTTGTTATACTGTAACATATGTTTAATAATTTTGTAACAACTTAGATTCGTTATGTTTTTTAGAACGGAGGATTGTATGGGACGTGATCGTCTAGTAAAGGCAGTGCTTGGCACAGGTCTGGTATTGTCTTTAGGAATATTTGGAAAATATATAGTCTCTACTTCCACCACCATGGGAACAGAGACAGAGTTAGCAGGTATGTCATATACACTGGATCAGTATTGTTCGGTACAGGTAGGAACCAACACCACCAATACGGACCCGGAAGCTATCGTGGCATTTGACAGCAACACAGCCAATGGTGGAAATGCCAACGGAGGCACCAACGCGAATGGTACTACGACCAGTGGAACTGCTGTATCCAGTGCTACACCGGAGCCGACTCAGGCAGCCACGGCTACGGCCACACCGAAGCCGGAATCAGAGTATGCCAATGTGGGAATTTCCATCGCCGCAGATTATGTAAATATCCGTAAGAAACCGGATACAGATGCGGAGATCGTCGGCAAATTGTACCGGGGCAGTGCCGCTACTATTATGAAGACAGAAGGAGACTGGGTTTATATCAAATCCGGATCTGTCAGCGGTTATATTATGAAGGATTATCTGGCTATCGGCTACAGTGCGGAGAAGCTGATCGACCAGTTTGGAACAAAGTATGTAACCGTCACCACCGATACATTGAAAGTGCGTGAGAAGATGAACACAGACTGTACGGTTCTGACTCTTCTGGCACAGGATGAGACCTATGAAGTGGAAAAAGTAGAAGACCAGTGGGTCAAGATCACCGTGGATGATGATACATCCGGATATGTATCCAAGGATTATGTAAAGGTATCCGTTAAATTCAAAAAAGCGGTATCCATAGAAGAGGAACGAGAGGAGCAGCGTCGTAAAGAGGCGGCAGCAGCGGCAGAGCGGCAGCAGCAGCGACAGGTAAAAGCAGCGGCAAACGACGACAATGACAGCAGTTCCGGCAAGAGCAGTTCTTCTGGCAAGAGCAGTTCTTCCGGCAAGAGCAGCAGCTCCAGTTCCAGCAGTAAGAGCAGCAACTCAAGCAGTTCTTCCGGCAAGAGCAGCAACTCAAGCAGTTCTTCCGGCAAGAGCAGCAGTAGTAAGAGCAGCAGTTCCCACAAGAGCAGCAGCAGTGGAGGCGGCGGAAACGCAGGCAAGTCTTCCGGCAAGAGCAACTCATCCGGAGGCGGCGGCCGTACCGGCAGCAGTAGCAGCGGCGCAAGTTCCGACGGAGGCGGCGGATCTGCCGGATCCAGTGGCGGAAGTTCCAGCGGATCCGGCGGAGGCAGTGCATTAGGAAGCGGTGATGGTTCGGTTATCGCTGCATACGGACTGAAGTTCGTAGGAAATCCTTACCGTTATGGTGGAACCAGCCTGACTAACGGTACAGACTGCTCCGGATTTACCATGTCTATCTTCAAGAAGTTCGGCATCAGCCTGCCAAGAACATCCAGTGAACAGTCCCGCACCGGTAAAAAGATCAGTGTATCAGATGCAAGAGCCGGAGACCTGATCTTCTACGGAAGCGGTGGACATGTCAGCCATGTGGCACTCTGTATCGGAGGCGGCCGTGTGGTTCACGCAAGTAATCGTAAAGATGGCATCAAGACCAGCAATATTTATTATCGTACCCCAATCTGCGCAAGAAGAGTGATCGACTAAGCAGAGAGGAGGCAAAGAGACTGTCATACAGTGAGAAAAGTCATTGTATGGCGGTTTTTTTATGCCCGGGTAATGGCAAAAATATGTTATTATTAAATATAAAGAAAATATATAGCAAAAATAAAATAGATACGGGAAAAGGATTGACTTTATCTTGTGAATATTGTACAATGTTGAGAGGAAATTCGTAGAGAGTATAGTTTAATTGTACAATCTATGGGTGGATCCAAGTCCGTATATGAGAGGATGCGGCAAAACAAAATATTTATAAGGAGGAAACTAATACGATGAGAAAAAGTTTCAAAAAAGTATTGTGCGCTGTCATGGCTGCAAGTATGGTATTCTCAACACCAATTGCAACGAATGTAGTGGCACAGGCTGCAACAGGCAAAGATGGTGCTTCTTTGACTGTTCCAGTTACAGCATCAACAACTCTGAATGATGTTGTATCTGATAGCAAAGCAAATGGTTATCAGAGTAAGTATAGTGATTTGTATGGTGTAGAGGGGAATTTTGATGTGACCTTTACATTGACAAATGTGACATCTGATATGGGTGGTAACTGGAATGCACCAGATGTTGACATTCGTTCAGCAGCAACGATTGAGGATGCGTCTCTGATTGCACAGTATCGTCCGGACAACTGGTTGAACAAGGGTGCAGAAATCACAGTGAATAAGGGTCAGTGGGAAACTGACAATGCTACTTGGATGTCAAATGGTGAATGGAACGGATACAAAGGAATTCTTAAAGATGCTGTAGCATTTGTAAATGTTAAGAAAACTGACACTACATATGAAGTTACCGAGACTTTTATAGGTAGTGCAACTAACACTCAGTATGCCGGAAAGAAATTTGAAATGAATTATGTGACAACTCCAGCTTCTATGCCGGAGACAACTTATATTGATTTTACAATTGATGCTTGTACTGCAACTGTATCACATGTAAGTTATGCAACTTCCAGCAACAAGAGCATCAAAGCAGATGATGCTGTAGCACTTGTAACAAATGGAGCCAAGACTGCAAAAGTGAATGTTGAAGTTAAAGATGGTGAAACTGTTGTTCCTGATGCAAGTGTGACATATGAGTCTTCTGATGAAAAAGTAGCTACGGTAGATGATGAAGGTACTGTAACAGCTGTTGCAGATGGTACAGCTGTTGTTAGATCTACATGTGAAGGTGTAACAGCTAACACAGTAGTTCTTGTTACAACAAAAGCAGACAGTATTAAAATTTCTGGCGAGGCTGTGAAAGACGGCAAAGCTAAATTGGAAATGCTCAAGAGTAAGAAGGATAATGCTGTAGCACCTGGCTCAACAACACTTACAGCAACTGTATCTCCAGAGAATGCAGTGAATAAAGATTATGAGTGGACCGTAAACGGTACTGCTGTAACTGTAGATGCTAATGGTGTCGTTAAGACAGCAGATGATGCTAAAGATGGTGACAAAGCGACTGTAACAGCAACTGTAAAAGGAACAGAGATTTCTGATTCAGTAGAGTTTACAATTGGTGTAAAAGAGGTAGAAGCATTCGTTGATCCTACTTCTGTAGTTGTATCTCCAGCAGATGTAACTGCAAATGCTGGTGAAGAAGTTAAATTCACAGCAACTGTATATGGTGAAGGTGAAGCACTGGCAACAAACCAGGGTGTAGCATGGTCTGCTGAGAATGCAAGTGGAACAGATATTACCATTAGCGAAGAGGGTGTATTGACTGTTCCTAGTGATGTAAAAGAAGGCGATAAGATCAATGTAACAGCTACATCAAAAGCAAATGGCGAAGTTACTGGAACAGCGACAATCAAAGTTCATTTGTATGAGCCTTTAACAGGTACCGGATGGTGGGGAAATCACCAGACTAGCAAGGACCGTATCTTGAAAGGTGACGAATCTGTCAGCTTTATCCTTGAGAACAACAAAGCTGATACAGCTGGAAACATCGGATTCTGTGTAGAGGCATACGCAGTAAAAGAAGAAGTAAAAGATGGTGTCACTAAGTATGTTAAATATGAGGATGCCAGTGTTGCTACAGGGGAGAAAGGTGCTTACATCACATCTGCCTTCGGAGGTGATCCAAAATTTAATGGCTGGGTAGCTGGTATTCCTGCTGCTAAATTGGAAGCATCTGGTAAGGGTGCTGACTTAGCTGCTAATTCAGACAACTTCTACAATATCTCTACAAGCAAAGAAGATTTCCTTCCAGAGCATACTTACAAAGTAACTGTTACTAAGAAGGGTAGTGACTACCTGATCCTGGTGAAAGATATGGACAATGATACATGGCTCTATCGTCAGATCTTCAAGGGTGTTGATATGGAATCCAATACACTGGGTATCCACTTTATGGCACAGGTTGGTACATTCAACCTGGTAGATACAGATGATCATCTTACAACAAATACAACTGACAAACCACAGGTTGTAAGACCAAAACCAAACCCAGGCAACAATACTACACCAAGTCCTAGTCCAAGCCCAAGCAATAATAACACAAATAAGAACAACACAACAAACAATAACAAAACAACAACTTTAACAGATGCTAAGAGTACAGTAAAAGCTGCTAAGATTACAGTTAAGAAAGGCAAAAAAGCAGTTAGCAAAGTAACAGTTAAGAAGGGCAAAAAGGTTACTTTGAAAGTATCTGTTAACTCTAAGGGTAAACTTTCTGTAGCTAAACTTTCTAAGAAAGCTAAGAAAATCGCTAAAGTAACTCTTAAGAAGGGTAAACTTACTATCAAAGGTAAGAAGAAAGGTAAAGTAACATTGAAGATTAAGGCTGCTAAGACAAGCAAATATAAGAAAGCAACTAAATCTATCAAAGTTACAGTAAAATAATAGTTATCGTTTCGGATAAGTGTTATCCTTAAAAAAGGGAGGCTGTCCTCTCCGTGATATTCACGGGGAGACAGCCTCCTTTTTATGTTGGTGTATATAACTCTCTTTACATACAAGCCAGAGCAATAGTTCCGGCCAGGATCAATAAAAGTCCGATAAAGCCACGGCGGTTAAGCTTTTCGTGGAATACAAGGAATGAAAAGATAATGGTCACAAGAATACTCAGTTTATCGATGGGAACGACCACACTGGCAGGACCCTGTTGCAGTGCTTTGTAATAGCAAAGCCAGGAACCGCCGGTAGCAAAACCGGATAAAACGATAAACCAAAGTTCATTCTTTTGAACTTTGGCCACTTCTTGTCCTTTCTTGGTCACAAATACCATGATCCATGACATGACAAGGACAACACAAGTACGGATGGCTGTTCCCAGATTAGAATCCACATGTTCAATGCCGACTTTTCCAAGAATAGAAGTGAGACTGGCAAAGATGGCGGAGAAAAGTGCGTAAATGAGATAACTTTTACCGGACTGGGCGGCAGCCTCTTTTTTTGAAATCATAAAAAGAGTACCAAGTCCAATGGCAATGACGCACAGCAGTTTGTAAAAACTGACTCCTTCCTGCAGAAAGATAAAAGCGAGAAGAATGGATAACACCGTACTGGATTTATCAATGACCACAACTTTGTTTACATCGCCAACCTGCAACGCCCGGAAATAACAGAGCCAGGAAGCACCGGTTGCCAGTCCCGAAAGAACCAGGAAAAGCCAAGTGCGTCCATCCACGGACTGAACCTGAGATGCCGTGCCCTGAAGGACTGCCAGAATCCAGGAGAATAGCAGTACAACCACTGTTCTCAAAGCAGTAGCAACGGTAGAGTCCGTATGACGGATACCGCATTTGGCAAGAATCGAGGTAATGCCGGCAAAGACGGCAGAACCAATGGCAAAGATAAGCCACATAGAATCATCTCCTCAATATGTAATTGTAAGTACAGTATACCAAAAAATACGCAGATCCGATACCCATGTATTCGTACCCGCATGCGGAGGAGAAAGAACGGAATATAATTGGGGAGTAATGCAGGAATAACTTTATGAATATGGTAACGGGGAAATTTTTATGTTATACTGATTATACTTTGACGGGAAAGGGGTGTTAAAATTGAGTGATTTGATACATACTGATTCTATGATGAATGAAATCAGAGAATTGTTATTAAATGCGCGTCAGCGTGTGGCGGTACAAGTAAATACTGAATTATTGTCTACCTACTGGAATGTAGGAAAGATTATTGTTGAGCACGAACAGAAAAATAAAGACCGGGCAGATTATGGAAAGCAGACACTAAAAGAGCTTTCTAAACAGTTGACAAAAGAATTTGGAAAGGGATTTTCTGTTTCCAATCTTCAATTTATGCGGCGATTCTACCAAAACTATCAAATTCAACAGACAGTGTCTGTTAAATTGTCGTGGTCACACTATTGTGAGTTGTTGACGATTTCAGACCCGGACAAACGCAGTTTTTACGAAAAGGAAACTATCAACTCCGGGTGGTCGATACGCGAATTAAAGCGGCAGATTTCCACTTCTCTCTATGAACGATTGTTGCTTTCAGAGGGAAAAACGAATAAGAAAACGGTTCTTGGTCTTGCAGAAAAGGGAATTGAAATGTCCACTCCGTTAGATATTATCAAAGACCCGTATGTATTTGAATTTCTGGGTGTACCGGAAAACAAGCCTATGATTGAAAGTGATCTTGAAAAAGCACTGGTTGCACAAATAGAAAAATTCCTGTTGGAATTAGGGCGTGGTTTTATGTTCGTAGGAACGCAGCAGCGTATTACATTGAATAATACCCACTACTATGTGGATATGGTTTTTTATAATAAAATTCTTCGGGCGTATGTGCTGATTGAGTTAAAGACAACCAAGCTCACGCCGGAAGCTGCCGGACAACTTAATATGTACCTGAACTATTATGCCGCAGAAGTGAATGATGAACATGATAATCCACCAATCGGTATTATCCTTTGTACGGATAAAGATAGCGTAGCTGCCGAATATGCACTCGGTGGTCTGTCCAACAATATATTTGCTTCACGCTATGTTTCTTATATTCCAAATAAAGAGCAGTTAATCGCACAGGTAGAAGCTGTTTTGAATGAATGGAACAGTTCGGAAAAAGAATAACAAAAAAGACAGCTTATCATTCCTAAAACAAAAGAATATGCTCTACTTTTCTACCTGGAATTTTCTGACCTTGGAAGTTCGTTTTCAGGATTCCAGCCGAGGCAGAGGGGGCTGTGTGAAGCGAGTACAAAGGCGCAAGTATCAGGCATGCGTATTTTGCATGCCGATACTTCTGCGTCTTTGTCGTAGCGAGAGCGCTCACGGAACACAGGCCCCTCTGCCTCGGCGGAAACCTAAAAATCCAACGACCACCCCTTGACAGCCTCCCCCAGCCATGCTATAATCTCCTACAAAGCAATGAAGGAAACGATTGTCTGTATCGTGACTGAGAGACAGGGATTGGCGTCGCCGACTGAGAGCGTCATATGGAAGCAGCAGACAGGAGAACATTCCGGAGCAGACATACTGAACAGAGTGAATAGAGAACGAGTGAGTAGGTATGTACGGTGCGCTGCCGTTATCAGCAAAACGAGAGGAAGTACGACGGGGTACTTCAACGCGGGTGGTACCGCGGGTTTATTTTTAATGCAGATTTTCCCGTCCCAGATTCAGCAGTTGCTGTTCTGGGACTTTTTTATTTTACAGACAAAGAGAGCAGCAGGCTGACAAGCTTGGTGCTCTTTTTCTTTATGGGAGACACGGTTTCCGGTGACCTGCCCCCCGGGAGAAGACAGGGAGCGGCACCGGTATCGAAGAGAGCAAAATATTATACGAGAGGAAGGATCATTATGGAGTTCATGACTGGAAAGACAGAAAAGAAAACAGTATTAATTTCCGATATTCTTAGTGGAGAGTATGAAGGTAAAGAGGTTTTATTAAATGGGGCTGTGCACAAGATCCGTGACATGGGCGAGGTAGCCTTTGTGGTACTGAGGACCAGAGAAGGTCTGGTGCAGACTGTTTATGAAGAAGGGACCACCACACCGGAGTTGAAAGAATTGTGTGAGGAGGCTGCCGTGACCGTAAAAGGAACCGTGGCTTTAGAAGAAAGAGCACCTCAGGGATTTGAGATCAGGGCTGTCAGCTTTGAAATCTTGTCCAAGCCGGTGGAACCAATGCCCATCGCCATCAACAAATGGAAGATGAACACTTCCCTGGAGACAAAACTGGATCTTAGACCTCTGTCATTGAGGAATGTAAAAGAGAGAGCCAAGTTCCGTGTGCAGGAGGGAATCGTGCGGGGATTCAGAGATTATCTTCACAGCCAGGGATTTACCGAGATCCATTCTCCCAAGATTGGAGCCAGAGGAGCCGAGGGCGGTGCTAACTTGTTCCGTCTGGAATATTTTCACAAACACGCAGTGCTGGCCCAGAGCCCACAGTTTTACAAACAGATGATGGTAGGCGTATTTGACCGGGTGTTTGAAGCCGCACCGGTATTTCGTGCAGAGAAGCATAATACCAAACGACATCTGAACGAATACACTTCCCTGGACTTTGAGATGGGCTACATCGACAGTTTTGAGGATATCATGGAGATGGAGACAGGCTTTTTGCAGTACACCATGAAACTGCTGGAGACAGAGTATGCCAAAGAACTGAAAATGTTAGGTGTGACACTGCCAAAGGTAGATGAGATCCCGCAGGTCCGTTTTGATAAGGCCAAAGAACTGGTGGCAGAAAAGTATAACCGAAAGATCCGCAATCCATTTGACCTGGAGCCGGAAGAAGAGTCTTTGATCGGTCAGTATTTCAAAGAGGAAATGAATGCAGACTTTGTCTTTGTAACCCATTATCCATCCAAGAAAAGACCATTTTACGCCATGGATGATCCGGAAGATACAAACTATACACTGAGTTTTGACCTTTTGTTCCATGGACTGGAGATTACTACCGGTGGACAGAGAATCCACGATTACCTGGCACTGGTAGACAAGATTGCAGACCGGGGCATGACCCAGGAGGGAATGGAGCAGTACATGATGATCTTCAAACACGGTATGCCGCCTCATGGAGGACTGGGAATTGGTCTGGAACGCTTGACAATGAAGATACTGGGAGAGGATAATGTAAGAGAAACAACCCTGTTCCCAAGAGATCTTAGCAGATTAGAGCCGTAAGGGCAGCAGAGGAAGGAGAACAAAAATGGCAAATGTAATTAGTGATGAAACTATAGAGTATGTGGGAATTCTGGCAAAACTGGAATTGAATGAAGAAGAAAAAGAGCAGGCAAAAAAAGATATGGGCAGTATGCTAGACTATATCGACAAGTTAAATGAACTGGACACAGAGGGCGTGGAACCTATGTCTCATGTTTTCCCGGTGCAGAATGTATTCAGAGAAGATGTAGTAGCCAACGGAGACGACCGTGACAATATGCTTGCCAACGCACCAGAGAAAAAAGACGGAACTTACATGGTACCGAAGACATTTGACTGATAAGGGAGGACGAAACAATGAGTTTGATGAGTTTGACAGCGGTAGAGCTGGCAAAGAAAATAAAGGCCGGAGAGGCCACCGCCGTAGAGGCAGCCAAAGACGCTCTGGCGCAGATCAAGGAAAAAGAAGAGAGTATCCACAGTTATGTAACTGTATTGGATGAAGCACAGATATTGGAAAAAGCAGGGGAAGTACAGAAAAAAATCCAGGCAGGAGAACTGACAGGGCCTCTGGCCGGCGTGCCGGTGGCCATCAAGGACAATATGTGTACCGAAGGGATCTTGACTACATGCAGTTCCAAGATCCTGGGTAACTTTGTACCGACTTATTCATCCGAGGCAGTGAAAAAACTGGAAGAAGCCGGTGTTGTGCTGATCGGTAAGACCAACATGGACGAATTTGCCATGGGAAGCACCACAGAGACTTCCGCTTACGGAGTTACAAGAAACCCTTACAATACAGACCATGTCCCGGGAGGATCTTCCGGTGGTTCCTGCGCCGCAGTGGCCGCTGAAGAATGTTCTTTTGCCCTGGGTTCCGATACCGGTGGTTCCATCCGCCAGCCAAGTTCTTTCTGTGGCGTTACCGGCATCAAGCCGACTTACGGAACCGTATCTCGTTACGGTCTGATCGCCTACGGTTCTTCTCTGGATCAGATCGGACCGGTTGCCAAAGATGTGACAGACTGTGCCACAATCCTGGAAGCCATTTCATCCTATGATAAAAAGGACAGCACTTCCGTACAGAGAAAGGATCTGGATTTTACTTCTGCACTTGTAAAGGATGTAAAGGGAATGAAGATCGGTATTCCAAAAGACTACTTTGGAGAGGGATTGGATCCACAGGTAAAAGAGGCTGTCTTGAAGGCAGCGAAAGTACTGGAAGAGCAGGGAGCCATCGTTGAGGAATTTGATCTGAGCCTGGTGGAATATGCGATTCCTGCCTATTATGTCATTGCATCGGCAGAGGCAAGTTCCAACTTATCCCGTTTTGACGGAGTAAAATACGGCTATCGTACCAAAGAATATGAAGGCCTTCACAATATGTATAAAAAGACCCGTTCCGAGGGATTTGGCCCGGAAGTAAAACGAAGGATCATGCTGGGATCTTTTGTGCTCAGCAGTGGTTATTATGATGCTTATTATCTGAAAGCACTCCGAACCAAGGCACTGATCAAAAAGGCATTTGACGAAGCTTTCAGCAAATATGATGTGATCCTGTCACCGGCAGCTCCTACGACAGCGCCAAAGATCGGAGAGAGCCTGAAAGATCCGATCAAGATGTACTTGGGAGACATTTACACGATTTCTGTGAATCTGGCCGGTCTGCCGGGTATGACCGTGCCATGCGGCAAAGATGACAAAGGCCTGCCAATCGGTGTGCAGCTGATCGGCGATTGTTTCCAGGAGAAAAAAATTATAAAGGCCGCTTACACCTATGAACAGTGTGCCGGAAAGGAGCGTGACTAAGATGGCTAAACAATATGAAACCGTGATCGGACTGGAGGTCCATGTAGAACTGGCAACGAAAACAAAGATTTTCTGCGGATGTTCCACCGCGTTTGGCGGCGCTCCCAACACCCATACCTGTCCCGTATGTACAGGTATGCCGGGATCCCTTCCGGTATTGAACAAGCAGGTGGTAGAGTATGCCATGGCAGTGGGCCTGGCATTGAACTGCGATATAAACCAGTATTGTAAATTTGATCGAAAAAACTATTTTTACCCGGATAACCCTCAGAACTACCAGATTTCCCAGCTATATCTGCCGATCTGCATTAACGGAAGTGTAGAGATCGAGACAGCCGGCGGCAAAAAGAGTGTGGGGATCCATGAGATCCATATGGAAGAAGATGCCGGAAAACTGGTGCATGACGACTGGGCAGACTGCTCTCTGGTGGACTATAACCGTTCCGGTGTGCCGTTGATCGAGATCGTGTCTGAGCCGGATATGCGCAGTGCCGATGAGGTCATTGCCTATCTGGAAAAACTCCGCACCACCATTCAGTACCTGGGAGCTTCTGACTGTAAGTTGAACGAAGGTTCTATGCGTGCGGATGTCAACCTTTCTGTCAGAGAGGTAGGGGCTGCTGAGTTTGGAACCCGTACCGAGATGAAGAACCTGAACTCCTTTAAGGCCATTGCCAGAGCCATTGAGGGAGAGCGGGCAAGACAGATCGAACTGTTGGAAGATGGCAAAGAGGTAATACAGGAGACAAGACGATGGGATGACAACAAAGAGTATTCCTATGCCATGCGTTCCAAAGAGGATGCCCAGGATTACCGTTACTTCCCGGATCCGGATCTGGTGCCGGTCGTTATCAGTGATGAGTGGATCAAGGAGATAAAAGATGCGGAACCGGAGTTTGCAGAGGAAAAAGCCCTTCGTTATAAAAAACAGTTTGATATACCGGAGTATGATATTTCTATCATCACAGCCAGCAAGACACTGGCAGATCTTTTCGAAAAGACCGAGGCTGTGTGCCACAATCCAAAGAAAGTCAGTAACTGGCTCATGGGCGAGACTATGCGCCTTTTGAAAGAAAAAGAGATGGAACCGGAGGACATTCATTTTTCACCGGAGCATCTGGCACAGTTGATCGAATTGGCAGAGGCAGGCACCATCAACTCTACGGTAGCCAAAGAGGTCTTTGAGAAGGTCTTTGAAGAGGACATTGATCCGAAACAGTATGTAGAGGAAAAAGGCCTCGGTACGGTAAATGATGAGGGAGCCTTGCGTTCCACCATTGAAGAGATCGTGGCTGGCAATCCACAGTCTGTAGAGGACTACAAGGCAGGCAAGAAAAAGGCCATCGGCTTTCTGGTAGGACAGACTATGAAGGCTATGCAGGGCAAGGCAAACCCGGGTATGGTAAACAAAATTCTCACCGAGATTCTTGACCAATAACAGGTCATAAGTTATAATTGTATCTATAAGGAGCCACAAAGGAAGTTAGGGGGATACAAGAATGATTGAGATGAGAAGGGAAAAGAGATGGCCTGCGGATATAAGCATGGAGATCCTGTCATTGTACAAGCAGGGCAATGAAAAAGTGGAGAACATTCACCAGCCCATTGATATTACCGATATATCTAATGCGGGGATCGGCTTTAAGAGCAAAGCGGAGCTTCCGTTAGATTACTATTTCAACGCATCGATTACGTTGGCGCAGGGAGAGGTTCTTAAATGTGTGGTACATATCATACGGAGAACCAGACCGAAGGAAGATGAGTACCAGTACGGCTGCGAGATTGTTGGAAATTCCTCCATTCTGGAGTATATCATCAATGATTATGCCGCATCGTTGCGAAAGAGGTAAAAGACAAAACCATATACACTTTAGTATGGTGTATATGGTTTTTTTGCGTGTAAATATTTGAAAATAGAAAGGAAAACAGTATGAAACCAGAGATCAGCTGGATCGATGATCCAAGAGTATTTCGTGTGAACCAGATGCCTGCTCACAGTGACCACACTTTTTATGAGTCGGAGGAGGCGTACAAAGAAGGCAGAAGCACTTTGAAACAAATGTTAAACGGAACCTGGAAATTTTCCTATGCGGACCGGGTGGACCAGAGGCAGGCGGACTTTTACAAAGAGGACTATGACGCCTCTGGATGGGACGAGATCCGGGTGCCGGGACATATCGAACTGGCCGGGTATGACCGGATCAAATATGCCAATATCCAGTACCCGTGGGAAGGGCATGAGTACCTCAGACCTCCCTTTGCACCGTCTTCGGAGAACCAGAGAGCGGATGCTTTCAGTGGATCGGATTACTGCCCGGTGGGATCGTACCGGCTGGAGTTTGATGTGGAAGAAGGACTTTGTGGCAAGGATATTTCCCTGTTTTTCGAGGGCGTGGAGCAGGCAGTGTATGTCTGGCTCAATGGCGTGTTTATCGGTTATGGGGAAGATTCTTTTACCCCCACAGAATTTGACTTAAGCGGTGTGATCCGGGAGAAGGGTAATGTGCTGGCGGTGGAAGTATATAAAAAGACGGTGGCGGCGTATCTGGAGGACCAGGACTTCTTCCGTTTCTTCGGTATTTTCCGGGATGTGTATCTGGTGGCGAGACCGGTGGTGCATCTGGAAGATCTGTGGCTTCGTCCTCAGTATGATCCGGCAGAGCAGACAGGTGTGCTGTCTGCCTGCATGGATTTTTCCGGGAAAGAGGGCGGACAGGTAAAATTGACTCTTCTGGATGCTGAGGGCCAGACGGTGGCGGAGAAAGAACAGCCATGGAAGGAAAAGATGGAACTGATCCTGCCGGTACCGGGGAAAGTCAGGGCGTGGAGCCACGGCGATCCGTATCTGTATCGTGTGGAGATCCGGGTGATGGATCCGGATGGCGGACTTACAGAGGTCGTTCCTTATGACATAGGATTCAGAAAGATAGAGATTCGGGACAAGGTGATGAAACTCAATGGAGAGCGGCTTGTTTTCTGTGGTGTGAACCGGCATGAGTGGAGTGCTGACAGCGGACGGTGCATCGGGGAAAAGGAAAGACAGTGGGATATGGAGTGCTTTAAGAGAAACCATATCAATGCGGTCCGTACCTGCCATTATCCGGATCAGATCCCCTGGTATTATCTGTGTGACAAAGAGGGTATCTACATGATCGCTGAGACCAATCTGGAGACCCACGGTTCCTGGGGCAAGGCGGCTACACTGGATGATACATGGAATGTGCCGGGCAGCGTGCCGGAATGGGAGGCTATGACGTTGGACCGGGCAAAGACTCAGTTTGAGGTTTTGAAAAACCACACGGCGATCCTTATCTGGTCCCTTGGCAATGAATCTTTTGTGGGCGAGACTTTGTGCAAGATGGATCAGTATTACCGAAACCAGGATCCGGACCGTCTGGTGCACTATGAAGGGGTGTTCTGGCAGCCGGAATATAAAAGCCGTATGTCGGATATTGAGAGCCGTATGTATGCCTATCCAAAGGATATACGGGAGTATCTGGAAAAAGAGGCGGACAAACCGTTTATTCTCTGCGAGTACATGCACGATATGGGAAATTCCATGGGCGGTCTGAATACCTACATGAACCTGATCGATGAGTACGATATGTATCAGGGAGGATTTATATGGGATTTCATTGACCAGTCCTTGTTTGTAACGGATCTGGTGACAGGTCAGAAGGTGCTGCGGTATGGGGCAGACTTTGATGACAGGCCGGGGGATTATGAGTTCTCGGGAGATGGAATTGTATTTGGTGACCGACAGGAAAAACCGGCGATGCAGGAGGTAAGATATTATTATGGAAAATATGAAAAATAAATTGCAGCTGATCTTTGGAGACTGGAGCCTGGGTGTAAAAGGAGAAAATTTTCACTATATTTTTTCCTACAAAACCGGTGGACTGGAATCTTTTTATGCCAGGGGAAAAGAGTGGCTTTACCGGACTCCCATGCCGGTTTTCTGGCGGGCGCTGACCGATAATGACAGGGGATGTCATTTTCATGAGACTTCGGGCATCTGGATGTCGGCGGATATGTTTATCCGTGTGAAAGGATTTCATATTTCGGTGGATGATAAAAAAGTGGATGACTTTTTTGCCCCGGGAAACAATGGATACAGCCAGGATGAATACGGAAAAAAAGTGGAGATAGAATATGAGTATGAGACCATTACCAACCCGGCGGCGAAAGTAACCATCGCTTATACGGTGGAGCAAGGCGGTGTCATGACGGTGAAGGCGGTGTATCATGGCGTCAAGGGACTGCCACAGCTGCCTGTGTTTGGTGTCAGGATGATCCTGCCAACTTTGGCGGAGGGATTTACCTACGAAGGACTGTCGGGGGAGACTTATCCGGACCGCCTGGATGGCGGTGTGCCGGGAGTGTATGAAGTGGAAGGACTGCCGGTAACCCCTTATATGCTGCCCCAGGAATGTGGTATGCACAGCCGTACAAAGTGGGTAGAGATACGCCGCCGTACGGAGTTAGATAACCGGAACAAGGAGTGGAAGACCACTACACTCCGGGTGGAGGCAGCAGAAGATGAGATGTACTTTAGCTGTCTGCCATACACGGCGGAAGAACTGGAGAGTGCGACACACCAGGAAGAACTGCCGCTTCCGAGACGAACGGTTCTGTGCGTGTACGGTGCCGTCCGGGGGGTAGGAGGCATTGACAGCTGGGGGGCTGAAGTAGAAGAAGCCTACCGGGTCTCCGGTGAAGAAGACCATACAGTAAGCTTCCGTCTTGTGCCTTAATCATTATAATGACAAGGGATCGATACGATGGCGTTATAGATACCATCCTCTAGTTTGTGGCTGTAAGAGCCATAATACTTGAGGGTGGTATTTTCTACGTTTTTGATGCCGTATCCGTGGTCCAGAGTAGGTTCTTTTCCATGAAGTGCGCTGTGGAGCAGGGCATCGGTAGTGTTTTCAATGTGAACGATAAATTCCTGGCTGGTGGTAAAAAGCTGGACAGAGATCTGTCTTGGCTCAGGAGCCTGGATCTTCCGGCAGGCATTGAGTGCGTTGTCTAAAAGGTTGCCCAGGATGATGCTCAAGTCGTAGTCCCGGATCAGAATCTGGTTCTGCTGGATCCGTATGTCGGTGCGGAACTGGATGCCCTCCTCCTCGGCCAGAGAGGAATAGTTGCTGATAAAGGAGTCGATCACCAGGTTACCCGTATTGGTAGCGATGTAAGTCTGCTCCAGATCGGTAATGGAATCATTCAGGTAAGGAATGACGGCGTCATAATCTTTTTGTTCCATACATTTTTGCAGGAAGAAGAAATGTTTCTTGGTATCGTGGATCAAGCGTCTTGTATCCCGGTAGGAAGTAGAGATCTGCTGGTATTTCTCAATCTGATACCGCAGCTGGTGGCGCAGGTTGCTCTCGATCTGCTGCAGTTCCGTCAGTTTCAGGACGCTTTGCAACAGGAAAAAGTTAGCCAGGTTGGCAATCAGAATACCACTCATACCAAGAAGACTCATCTTTGCCTGCAAAGGGCTGAGATTGGTCTGAATAGGAATGGTCAGAAGCAATACAATAGATAAAACCGGCATGATCAGCACCAGCAAGGTATATTTCACAGAAGGAATGCGGCCGGGTCTTTTGTATAAAAGCATGGTGATATTAAGAAAGATGAACAACACGATTTTGGAACACACCGAACCGTAAACCGGGTTGTTCAGGAGAGCAGCGCTCATATACCCAGGCATCATGCTAAAGAGTGCATAGACTACAAATTCTGACAGGGAGGCATAGGCCTGAAAGGAAAAAGTAATAAAAAAGCGGTAGCGCATCCTTCCTTTGTGGAGAAATGTCAGACCAAAGGTAAAGACAAAACTCATAAGAAGAGTCAGCTGTGTATGCCATTGCTCCGGAATGAACAGATGGCAGTATAACAAAAGTTCGTTTAGGACGAAGGCACCAAAGTACAAAACGACAGGAATGTTTTTTTTGCGTTCTTCCATAAAGTGCCGCAGGTAGATAAAGAGGATAGCCAGGTCAAAAAGACTGCTTACCACATTGAGAATGATATTCATAAGTATTTCTCCTTTTCATTAACGCCGATTCCGGATGATCAGCAGTTGTTCGTTAAATAGTTTCCTTAGATCATTTTCTTTGCGGCGGCTTAGTGGGATTATGTCATGATTTTCCATCACCAGCTCGCTTTTTCGTATGTAATGGAGATGTTTTATATTGATTATGTGGCTTCGGCAGCAGCGGAAGAAACCATAATCTTTTAGTTGATTCTCCCAGTCGGACATCCGGCCGGTGGCACGTAGTTCACTTTCTTTTCCCACAAAGCGGGTCAGATATCGTCTGGCATCCAGACATTCAATATAATAGATATCATCTGTGTGGATGAGGTGTTTTTTCTCCTCATCAGGGAGCACCACCTGGATAGATTGGGATTGCTGGTAATCCTCGATAAAGCGGCTTACTTCCTGCATAAATTCCTCTTTCTTAAAAGGTTTGGATATGTACTGGAAAGCCTGTACGGAAAAACTGTCCTTCATGTATTGAGGATAGGCACTGACAAAGATGATATGCAGATCCCTGTCCGGCAGTCCCCGGAGATGTTCTGCCAGATCAATGCCATTAAACAGGGGCATTTCAACATCCAGAAAAAGGGCGTGGAGCATATGGGGTTTCTGGTAATCTCTCAGTAGTTTTAATCCGTCGGTGTAAGAATGAATCTCAAAATGGATATTGTGTGTTGCTTCGTATTCGTGAAGCAGATCTTCAATCTTCTTTACCTCATCGGCTTCATCATCACAAATCCCTACTTTGTATGTTATCATGTGTATCTCCTTTCGTTGTGAAAAGTCCCATAAGCCAGCTGAAGACAGCGATAAAAACGCAGACGGCTACAGCCGGGTAGATGGTATCAAGTCCGAACCACCAGGAAAGGGCAAAGATTGCCAGACAGATACAAGATGCCAGGCGGCGGTGCCATGCCTGGTGTTTTTTCTGATCTTTTGTAAATTCTCTTGTGACACTGACGCTGTCTTTTATAAAGAAGATCACCAGGCAGCAGGCCAGTGTAATGAAAAACCATGCTGTGTCGGGAATCTGATGACGCAGACTAAACAGGCCGAATGCGGCAAAAAAACATAAGTAAGAAAACAGAGTGCACAAAAGTCTGGAAGGGGCATGGATTCCTCCGCAGCAGCTCTTTAGAGAAAAGAGGATCAGGGTATACAAAATACCAAAAAGCGGATATCCAAGCAGCAGTCCAAACAGAAATGTCGTTACAAAGTAAACAACTAACTCCAGCAGATAGTCCAGACAGTATAGATAGGCGTCGTATTGGTTGTCCTCGATGGATCCGTTCCGGACCATGCACCGGGTAAGAAAAGCAGCCAGTTTATAAGATAGATACATAGGCATCCCTCCCTCATATAAATTGAATTTATTATAACATAAACAAGTAGAAAAATTAATAAAAAAGTTATAAATTGCCGCAAATGTGTCAAATGTGTGTCAAAACGGCCAAATGAATTACCACTCATCGCAAATATCATACCATTCGCTCCAAAACCCCCAAAAGTCATAATTTATGTGTTATGATGATTCCAAGAAAGGAGGTAAAGGGATATGAGACAGAAAATGAAAACAGTCTGCCAGGTTCTGGCAGCACTGGCAATCGCAGTTGCACCTGGCGCAGCACAGAATTGCCGGATAATATTCTTTGAGGAAAAAGCACCGGAAAATCTGGATGCCCTCATGAAGAAACATAGCAACTAAGAGTACATCAAAGTGGTAAGAGAAAGGGAGAGTCGATATGTTGGAAAAGAATGATCTGGCAGGAGACTCCTTGAAAATTGTACCACGGCAGTATCTCCCCCTGATTTCAAGGGGGGAGTTATTGCGTAAAGAGACTTTCGGTTCTACCGGAAAGTGTCTTGAGGTATATTGGAGCAAGGAGGATTACATGCGGTCTATGTATTCTTTGTGGTACTATCGAAAAAAATTTTATGGAGTGACACCAGCGGATAAACGATGTTCCTTCGATACGATGAAAGGCCAGGACGATCAAACAGGCTATGAGCGTATTTTTGGCATCCGGAATCTGACGGAAACAAGACTGGTGGAAATTTACCGTGAAATGATGGAATATGAACCGGTGTGGCTGATCTTGCAGCCAAGCATCGCAGAACTTTTGTGCATTGTGAAGCATAAACATCATCTTCCGTGGATCCCATCTCTCCGCTATGTAGAGATGACAGGTGAGGAATTGTCAGGAAGTTTGAAGAGACAGATGATACGGAGCTTTCGATGTCTGGTGGCCAACCGTTACAGTTCCACAGAGGTAAACTGCATTGCGTATGAGTGTCCTTACGGCAACCTTCATTGCATGGAGGACAATGTGAGGGTAGAAATTATAGATGAATATGGAAGGTATATGAAGGAAGGGCAGTGCGGCAGGATCTATGTCAGCACTATGCACAACCGGGTGATGCCTTTTGAAGAGTACGGAATCGGAGATCTGGGAAGTCTGGAAAAGAGCCGCTGCCAATGTGGCAATCATGGGAAAATACTGCACCTGAAGAAAGGGCGCAGTGCCAGATGGGTAGACATGAGAAATGGAGAGCCTGTGACACCATATGTATTTGCTAATGCAGTAAATGGTGTAAATCGCAAATTTAAAAACTGTATTTGCCAGTTTCAGGTAATACAAAGGGATTATGACGATTTTCTTGTGAACCTGTCATTAAATGAAGAACCGGCTCACTTGCAGGATGAATTTAAGAAAGGGATAGGCTATGATGCATTGAAAAAAGCCAGGTATGAGTTTGTCATGTCAGAGCATTTGTTCCCGGAACTTGAAGAAAAAAACAGTTATTTCTGTAGTGAAATAAAAAAGAAACAAAGGTGGTGGCAGCTGCCGTTTAGGCGGTTTCGCTACAGGATGTTGCGGGTGTGATAAAAGGAGTAGTTAAGATACATGAAGAGAATTTTTTACTTATTAACAATTGTAATGGCAGTTGCTGGTGGCAGCCTGACTGTCAGGGCACAGGCCGTTTATCCGACGGCAAAAACACCTACTAACTCTTTTGCAAAACTGGTGGCAGAGGATAATGTGGGTGATGTGTATGAAAAGGTTACAGTAAACCTCGATAAAGGTACTGTTTATGCGGACGGTGAGAAAACCTCCCTGCGCAAAGTCCTTCATTGTTCGAAGAAGAAGGAGGAGCAGTACCTGGAAAAGAGTGTCAGTGGCTTTGAGAAGAGTGTAGAGAACCAGACTGTATGTGAGGTAGAGAAAACATCTGCATCCAAGGTGGAAATCACAAATAATTTTCAAACAAAACGAATCATTGCGGCAGTGACAGAACTGCCACAGACATATGGTGCGGAAAAAAGCGCCAAAGGTGAGACAGCCTACATAATTGGAAGGTGGAAAGCAAGTGCTTCCAACAACTAAAATGACTATACCACGGGATCATTCATTATATGCTCATTGGAAGAAAAAATAGTAAGGTGTTCAGAATGTGAAAGGAGTAACGATTATGAAAAAAATTTTGTGGAGTGTATTCATTTTGTGTATGCTGGCAGGTACAGGTGGAGCCTGTGCCTTAGTGGCACAAGCTCAGACAACGGCGGAAGAAGGATGCACCGTAAAATTATATGGAGATGATCAGCTTCTTGAGACCAAGTGGTATAAGTGGGGGGAAAAGATAGAATTGCCAGAATATTACCAGCGTGATTATATAAAAGGGCGCAGTGAAGTGAAGACGGAGACAATATACATCAGAGAATGGAAGTGGCAGGACAGCAAAGGCAGTGTTTCCTGTGCCGTAGACAGAGATCCGCGGCTGACGGTATCCAAAGAACTTCAGTTGACAGAAAATGGCGACATAGAGGTAAAAGGCTATAGCAGGGTTGACAGTGCCTATATAAATCAGGCAAAGGTACTGGTTAAATTCTGCGTAGAAGGAGAGATTGTAAAGACGGCATGGTATGCTCAGGGAGACACAGTGTATCTCCCAAGTGATCTGGCTGGGAAGAATCTGGATACCTGGTGGTATCAGGGAACTTACACAGACAGTGACGGTCAGACCAGAACTCGGCAGGTGTGGGTGGTATGGAAGTTTGGAGCGTCTGTTTTGCCAAGAGGAATATATGAACGCACATTTCATGTAGCTTACAAAAAGGAGGAAGACACGACGACAGAGACACCGAAAACATCTACAGGGATGTTCAGTCCAACAAAGCGAATTGAAAAAGAGGATAAAACGCCACCGGTGATCAAAAACATCAAGAACAAAAAGAAATATAAAAAAAGCAAAGTAACCGTGTATGTGAAGGACAATGATGAACTATATAAAGTGACCGTGAATGGCAAAAAAGTAAAGTTAAAGAAAACAAAGAAAGGTAAATATAAAGGATATTACCAGTTTACCCTGAAAAGAAAAAAGAAAACGAAAAAGTATAAGATTACAGCCATGGATATAACGGATAATCGGACAACAAAGACCATCTGGATTTGTAAAAAGAAAAAGTGAGTCGGAACCGTTAAATATGAAGGGAGACGAAACTATGAAGCAGATTATGAAAAGGGGACTGAAGTTGTTCCTGGTACTGTGTCTTTTGGTGGAAAGCTTTTCAACGGTTGCGGCAGTTAAGGCAGAAGAAACGGCAGACAAGGGGCGCATGGTAAAGATATATGTGGATAATACGGTAATTGAGTCTAAATGGTACAATTATGGCGAAAGAATTCAGTTGCCAAAATATTATGAAAAAGCGGTAATCGAAGAGGGTACGGGAGAGGATGGCGAGAAAATATATTGGACGAACAAAAAGGTATCTTTCATTCATGAATGGAAGTGGATTGTAAACGTAGAGTATCAAACAGCAGTCGATCAGACTCCGGAGTTGATATTGACTCCGGATTTTACGCTGGAATCAGATGTGATAAAAATAAGGGGATATACTGGTTATACGGCATCTACGAAAGACGATGATAAAAAGATCACAGTAAGATTTCATATAAATAAATCTTGTACAGAAGAAAGAATCTATGAGCCCGGCACAAAAGTAATGTTTCCGGATTGTTATCAGGGGAAATGGATCGAAAAGTGGCAGTATGCATTAAATAAAAATTCCACATGGTCGCCTTCGTGGTCACAAAAGGATACGGATCAGGTTAAGACCGTATATGGAATCCCGGATATTGTGCTGACAAAGGACCGAACTGTGTGGGACTTTTATGGCTATACAAAAGGGTATGTATCGGGAATAAAACTTGAACCACTCCTGCCGGAGTCCAAGGAAATTGTGATAATAGACACCACGCCCCCGGTGATCAAAAACATCAAGAACAAAAAGAAGTATAAAAAAAGCAAAGTAACCGTGTATGCCAGTGATGACAATGAGTTGTTCAAAGTAACGGTAAATGGAAAGAAGGTAAAATTAAAGAAAACGAAAACAGGCAAGTATAAAGGATATTATCAGTTTACACTAAAGAGAAAAAAGAAAACAAAGAAGTACAAGATTACTGCCTGGGATCCATGGGATAACCACACCACAAAGACCATCTGGATCCTGTCTCTTATACACATCTGACGCTGCCGACGACTTAATAGGTGTAGA
>ERZ1027225.175-NODE-175-length-33637-cov-10.161217_pt1 | contig 33637 bp, 28 predicted proteins | sample MGYA00519479_ERZ1027225 | MGnify/ENA primary metagenome ERZ1027225 (study PRJEB26926, sample SAMN06164471) | human gut metagenome | biome: ENVO:00009003; feature: ENVO:2100002; material: ENVO:00002003 | host: Homo sapiens | place: USA | collected 2012 ... | reverse complement strand
AGCGTCAGATGTGTATAAGAGACAGCAGCAGATGAACGCACTGTATATAATATATAAATATTTTGACATCAAGGCAGGCAATATTCCAAAGACTCCTGTGACAGTAATATTTGGCGCAAAGGCTGCACCTGCATATACAATTGCGAAGGATATAATTCATCTGATACTTACATTGAGTAAGGTTATTGAAGCTGATAAAGATGTAAGTCCATATCTTAAGGTAGTGCTTGTCCAGAATTATAATGTAACACTGGCAGAGAAGCTGATTCCTGCATGTGATATATCAGAGCAGATATCACTTGCATCTAAAGAAGCATCAGGAACAGGAAACATGAAATTCATGCTCAATGGTGCTGTGACATTAGGAACAATGGATGGCGCTAATGTTGAGATTGCCGAGCTTGTAGGAAAAGATAATATATATACATTTGGCGCAACAAGTGATGAAGTTATTGCACATTATGAAAAATGTGACTATAACGCAAAGAAGCTTTATGAGACAGATGCTCTTATAAAAAAATGTGTGGATTTTATAATATCGGATGTTATGCTTCAGGCAGGTGATTCTCATAGTCTTAACAGGCTGTATAATGAGATTGTAGGAAAAGACTGGTTTATGGCATTGCTTGACTTACGAAGCTATATAGGAACCAAGGAAAAGGCTCTCACAGATTATGACGACAGATATGTGTGGGCCGGAAAAATGCTCGTTAATATTGCAAATGCCGGATTTTTCTCATCAGACAGAACAATTCAACAGTACAATGAAGATATATGGCATCTTTAATATAACTAAATAAGTTGATAATAACTGCCCCGGAAGCTATAATCATTATAAGAGCGAAAGTTCGTGAATGAGGAAAGTTTCGGGGTAGATTTATGTATAATATACTTATAGTGGATGATGAAAAGATTGAAAGAAGCGGAATAAGAATGCTTCTTAAGAGAATGGGAATTGAACTTGGAGTATTTGAGGCGTGCAACGGAAAGCAGGCACTGGAATATCTGACATCTGACAAGAATACAGGAATGGGACATATAGATATACTGCTTACAGATGTTAAGATGCCGTTTATGGACGGAATAGAGCTTATTAAGAATGTGATGCACAACGACATCAGTTTAAAGACAATTATATTCTCAGGCTATAACGAGTTTGAATATGCCAAGCTGGCAGTTAAATTAGGCGTTAAAGATTATATATTAAAGCCGGTTGATCCGTCAGAATTCAGTTCAACAATTACAGGAGTTATAACAGAGCTTGACGAGGAACACAAGAAGGATGAGGACTATAACAGGCAGGCTAACTTTATAAAACAGTACTACATGTATACGCTGCTCAACTCCGGTGATGCATCAGGAATACTTGATAATGGTGATTTTCTGGCAGGATACAACAGACTTGCGCTTATAGAGTTCAATACTGATTTCTTTGGAAAATATGATACAGGTGAAGATATATTTAAAGAGGTAACAGGAAAACTGGATTATCAGTATCTTAATCTTAACCCGTTACAGTCAGTTATCATATTTTCTGATAAATCATTCACAGCAGATGGTAATATTGATAAGAACATTGAAGAAATGTTTACAAATATTCATGACTACATATATAGAAAGACAGGACAGTTTATGTATATTGCTGTGTCCGGTTTATTCAATGATTATCATGAACTTCCACAGGTAATGGATGCAGTTGATACACTGATGAATAATAAGTTTTATGAGACAGGAAGATACATTTTTTCTGATAATGTCAGTGAAGATACACCTGTGCTTGTACAGATTGATGACGATGCACTTATGAAGCAGATGAAGCAGGATATCAAGATGAAGGATATCACATTTTTAAGAATACATTTTGATGCACTGTGTAAGAAATACAGGGGGCAGTCGAACTTCTCACATATATACATCAAGTTCGTATTTTCCAATCTGTTAAAAGATTTCTATGACAATATTCCGGGTGCTGATGAGGCGGAATTTGGAAGGGAGATTGACAGACTGTATAAGTCAGAGGATTTCTCATGCATTATGGATATAGTGAATAACAATATTGATTTGTTGGAGAAGAGTTTTGGGAAAGAGCCGGCCACGTCACACCGGGAGATTGAGACCGTAAAGAATTATATACATAACCATTATGGTGAGGAGATTGGCGCACAGCAGCTTGCGGATATGGTTTATCTTGCACCAAGCTATTTAAGTTCACTTTTTAAGAAGGAAACAGGACAGAATCTTAGCAAATATATTAAACAGTACAGAATGGAGAAGGCTAAGGAACTGCTTACCGGTACGAACATGAAGATTGTGAATATAAGTGAGCAGGTGGGTTATCCAAATGTTTCATATTTTGTACAGAGCTTCAGGGAGTACTTTGGTGTAAGTCCTCAGAAATTCAGAGATCAGGGAGAATTGAGTTGAAAAAGATTAAGCAGAGAATCAATGATATAAGGTTGCAGAACAAGCTTGTCATCATATATGTAGTAACCGGACTTATTCCCCTGATTGTACTTTTCGTTTTTGCCTACTGTCAGATGAGAAACATTCTTATGGACAGAGACTTAAAGAGCATCAAAGGGGCATTGGAGCAGTCTGTTGCAACAGTGGATGGGCAGATAGAGGTGTATGATAATCTGTCTAATTATATAACATTTAATGATACGCTGTCGGGAGTGCTTTCGTACGATTACAAAAGCACATATGAGATGTATAACCAGATTGTCACTACATTTGACCCTATGCTTTCATCATTAAAGTATTTTCACAATGATATCAACAGGGTAACAATATATGTGGATAAAGCTATTAAACATGATACTACCATAGCACCAATAGAAGAGATAAAAGACAGGCCTTTTTATAATTCTGCTGCAGAAAGCACGAAGATACAGTGGTTTGTTGATGAAGACAGCAGGACACTTGTTTCAGCACGAAAAATGTCAACACTTGACCAGCTTGGGATTCTTGGAATTATGTACATAGACGTTGATTATGACAGCATGATGAGTTCATTTACAGGTGGTCTTGAGCAGAACTGCGGAATGGTGGTGCTTGACGCTGATGGAAGAGTTATATGCAGCAGTGATACATTTGAAAATAATAACACCAGATACAGATTAAACAGTAAGAAGCTGCTTTCACTAATCGATGGGGCAGAATGGGATAATGATACATGTGGAAATACAGAAGGTTACTCGGTAGTAAAGAAGGAAAGCTCTGTTACCGGATGGACAGTATATGTCTATGAACCGAGAAAACTTGTGCTCAGGTCAGCTAATTCAATGATTACAATGATTGTAGTTGCATTTGTGGTAGCAGTTGCAGGTGCCGCCGCAGCGAGTATATTTACAACAGGCTTCATTACAAGAAGAATTAATAAATTAAAAAACAGTATGGCAAAGGTTGAAAACGGAGACTTTGATGCGGTAATTAATACACAGGACAAAGATGAAATAGGTGACCTTATCCATAGCTTTAACAGCATGACAACCCAGATTAAGAATCTTATCACTCAGGTATATGAAGGACGTATAAGCCAGAAAGAATCAGAGATGCGTGCATTAAGGGCACAGATTAATCCACATTTCCTCTATAATTCATTGTCACTTATCAACTGGAAAGCGATAGAATATGAGCAGGAAGATATAAGTGAGATAACACTCGCATTGTCTAACTACTACCGTACATCGCTTAATAAGGGAAAGAATATACTGAGCTTTGAGCAGGAATTAAGCAACATGCAGTCGTATCTTAAGATTCAGCAGATAATGCATGACAACTCATTTGATGTGGTGATAAATGTATCAGAGGAAGTTATGCCATGCGAATCTTTAAACCTTATACTTCAGCCATTGGTAGAAAATGCAATAGACCACGGTATAGATCTGCTGACAGACAGGAAAGGCATAATAACCGTAGAGGCCAGGATGCAGACGGATGAAGAAGGTAAAAAGCTTGTATGTGTAACCGTGTCTGATAATGGTGTAGGAATGGACAAAGAAACCGCCCAAAACTTCTTAACAGTCCAGTCAAAAGGGTATGGCGCAAGAAATGTTAACGACAGAATAAGACTTTATTACGGCGAAAGCTATCATTTGGAAGTGCAGAGCATACCTGATGAGGGAACAACAATAACAATAAAATTCCCGGCAAAACCATACAACACAAAAAACTGATATGTTTCTAAAATATCTTATATTTTAATATTAATCCCTCCTTAATATAATTAGATTATCAAAAGAGGACAGTAATCAAAGCTGTCTCGGATAATTATTAAGGAGGGTTTTTTATGAAGTTTAAGAGATTAGCGGCTGCAGTGATGGCAGCAACAATGTGTGGGTCACTTTTTGTAGGTTGTGGCAATGCTAAAAAGGATGACACAGCAGCAGGTGAGGAAAAAATCACAGCTACAATCAAGGTATGGGGCTGTGCAGAAGATCAGGCAGATGAGAACGGCAAATGGCTGCAGACAATGTGTGACCAGTTCAATTCAGAGCATCCTGACTGGGATTTAACATTTGAATACGGTGTATGCTCAGAGCAGGACGCAGGAAAGATAGTTCCACAGGATCCGGAGAATTCAGGAGATGTATACTTCTTTGCTAACGACCAGCTTCAGACACTTGTTGATGCTAATGCTATTGCAAAGCTTGGTGGAGAGACAGCAGATTATGTTAAGAAAACTAACTCAGATGCAATTGTGGATTCAGTATCAGTAGATGGAGCTGTATACGGAGTACCATTCACAACTAATACATGGTTTATGTACTATGACAAGAGCAAATTCACAGACAGTGATGTAAAGAGCCTTGATAAAATGCTTCAGAAGGATAAGGTAGCTTTCAATATTACAGAGGGCTGGTATATGTCATCATTCTTCCTTGCTAATGGATGTACATATTTTGGAAAAGACGGAAAAGATAATTCAGCAGGTGTTGATATCTCAGGAGATAAGGGAACACAGGCAACACAGGCAATGGTTTCACTTGTAAATAATCCTAACTTTGTCAATGACCTTCAGGGTGTTGGTATCGCTGGTTTAAGAGATGGTTCAGTTGGAGCTTACTTCTCAGGATCATGGGATTATAAGAGTGTTAAAGAGATTCTTGGAGACAAATTTGGAGCAGTTTCACTTCCTACAGTAAAGATTGGTGGAAAAGACAAGCAGATGTTAGCATTTGCAGGTTCTAAGGCAATCGCAGTTAATCCTAACTGCAAGTATCAGCAGGTAGCAGTTGCACTTGCAAAGTATCTTGGAAGCAAGGACGCACAGAAGAAGCATTATGAATTAAGAGGTGTTATTCCTTGTAATACAGAGCTTCTTGCAACTGATGAAGTAAAGAAGGATGCACTTGTAACAGCACAGAATGATACATTTAACAAGACATCAGTAATCCAGCCAACAGTAACAGGCATGAATGATTACTGGACACCTGCACAGAACTTTGCTAAGGCAATTGTAAATGGTGAAATAACAGCAGATAATGCAGCAGCTAAGACACAGGATTTCTATAAGCAGATTAATACATCAATTGCAAAATAATTGATAGCGATTAAATGCTGAAAGGAGTGGCACGTAATGGCAGTTAAGTTCACTGAATCATTTAGAAAAGGAAATATATTTACGAAGTTAAGCATTCTGATTCCAGGACTTGGTAATCTTGTAGGAAAGCAGATTATAAAGGGAATTATGTATATAGCTATAGAAGCAGCCTTTGTATGCTTTATGATTATGAAGGGAATTAACTGCCTTGCGATGCTTCCAGGTCTTGGAAGCAGACCGCAGCAGGAGGTCTGGAATGAGAAGCTTGGAATATATGAGTATGTTGCAGGTGATAATTCACTTCTTATACTTCTGTATGGAATAGCAACAATATTCATGATTATAGCTTACATAATAGTTGCAGCGAGTGCTGTGAAAAGCTCATATAAGCTGGAGCTGTTAAAGGAAAAAGGAAAGCATATAAATACATTTGCAGAAGATGTGAAGTCGCTGTTTAATGAGAACCTTCATAAGCTGCTGCTTACACTTCCGGTATCAGGTGTGCTTATATTTACAATACTTCCACTTATTTTCATGATAAGCATGGCATTTACTAATTATAGTAAGGTTAACAATCATCTGGTGCTTTTCGACTGGGTAGGACTTGAGAATTTCAAGCAGATATTCGATTCAGGAAGCATGATAGGACAGTCCTTCTGGTCAGTATTTGGCTGGACTATAGTGTGGGCAGTATTTGCAACATTTCTTAATTACATATTCGGAATACTTGTTGCACTGCTTATCAACAGAAAGGGTACGAAATTCAAGGGTTTCTGGAGATTTATATTTATACTTTCAATTGCAATTCCACAGTTTGTTTCACTTCTTATTGTCAGAAGCATGCTGGCACAGGATGGAATTATAAATGTTGTTTTAAAGAATGCAGGCTGGATAACAAAATCACTGCCATTCTTTACAAATGCGACTTGGGCAAGAATCACAGTAATCGTGGTCAATCTGTGGATAGGTATTCCATATACTATTCTGCAGGTTACAGGTATATTACAGAATATACCTATGGAACTGTATGAGGCAGCAGATGTAGATGGAGCTAATGGATTTGTCAAGTTTATTAAGATAACAATGCCATATATGTTATTTGTAACGGCACCATATCTTATCACTACATTTACTGCTAATATTAATAACTTTAATATTGTTTATCTGCTGACTAAGGGGGATCCTGTTATGGCAGGTGCAACGGCAGGAAAGACAGACCTTCTGGTAACATGGCTGTACAAGATGACAATAGATTATCAGTATTATAATCTTGGTGCTGTTATCGGTATTATGACATTCATATTCTTAGCGATTGGTTCACTGCTTGTATACAGAAGAACGAAAGCGTATAAAGATGAGGAGGGATTCCAGTGAAAAAGAAAAAGACTATTAAAAATATACTGGCACATACAGTGCTTACAATATTAGCGATAGTGTGGGTAAGTCCTCTTTTCTGGATACTCCTCACAAGCTTCAGGGCTCAGAAGGGTGCTTATACAAGCTCCTTCTTCCCAAAGCAGTATTCATTTGATAATTACTTAAAGCTTTTTACAGATACAGGAATACTTAATTTCCCACGAATGTTTACCAATACACTGATAATAGCAGTATTCTCGTGTATTATATCTACATTTTTTGTTCTGTCAGTTGCTTACTGTATGTCACGGCTTAAGTTTAAGATGAGAAAAGCAATGATGAATATTGCAATGATACTTGGACTTTTCCCTGCGTTTATGGCGATGGTTGCTGTATATTATATACTTAAAGCAGTAGGACTTTCAGAAGGAGCAATGATAAGAGTTGCACTTGTGCTTGTATATTCAGCATCATCAGGAATACAGTTTTACATTGCAAAGGGATTCTTTGATACTATCCCTAAGACAATAGATGAGGCTGCTATGATAGATGGAGCAACGAAGTGGCAGGTATTTACCAAGATAACAATACCTCTCAGTAAACCAATTATAGTGTATACAATACTTACATCATTCATAGCACCTTGGGTAGATTTCATATTTGCAAGAGTAATCTGCAGGGCAAATGCGAAGTATTATACCGTAGCAATCGGCTTGTGGCAGATGCTTGAAAAGGAGTATGTTGATGTATGGTACACAAGATTTGCAGCAGGAGCAGTTCTTATATCAATTCCAATTGCAGCCTTGTTTATGATAATGCAAAGATGTTATAATGAAAGCATGACAGGTGCAGTGAAGGGTTAGATATATGAATAGATTAAAGCAAACATTAAAAAAAAGTGTGGCATTTGGTGTCACAGGAATAATGCTTATATTAGCCGGGTGTAAAAGCCCGGCTGGTTTTGCGTCTAATGATAATGAAGAATACAATGCGAGAATGGAAGAAGCGAGGACAACGCCATTCGGTGCTTACCCCGAGACTATAGAATATACACTTGGAAAGATGACAAGTGTTAATAATTCCAATATGCCGGAGAATGACACGTATACAGATAATGCGTACACACGCTATATTAAGTCTGTGATTAATGTGCAGAATGTTGATGCATTTGAAGCAAACGACAGCCAGTATGACACTAACGTTTCTATGGCAATCTCAATGGGAAGCCTGCCGGATATCATGGTTGTATCAAGTCAGGATGAGGTTGAACAGTTAGTGGGAGCAGGACTTATAGAGGACCTTACAGAAAGCTACAATAACTGTATAAGTGACAGAATAAGAAAAATGTATGAAAGCTATGGCGATTCACTTAAGGATATGGTTACATACGATGGAAAGATAATGGCACTGCCGGAGACTAATATAACAGATGGACCTAATCTTGTGTGGTTAAGAAAAGACTGGATGGATAAGCTTGGATTGTCAGAGCCACACACTATTGATGATGTTGTTAATATAGTGAAGCATTTTATATCAGAAGACCCTGGAAATAATGGCGAGGATGCGTCCGGAAAACCTAATACAGTGGGGCTTGCAGTGGATACAGATGTGACAGGTGAATGTGGTTACAGCAGTGAATTTCTGCTGGATATAATATTTGCCTGCTTTGGAGCGTATCCAAAGCAGTGGATAATGAACGATGATGGTGAGATTGTATATGGTTCGGTTACAGATGAGGCAAAAGAAGCACTTTCGTATATAAACAGTCTGTATAATCAGGGGGTTATAGATAATGATTTTCTTCTGAGAACATCAACCAATATATGTGAGCTTATAGAGAATGGTCTGTGTGGCTCGTTTTTTGGACCATGGTGGGCACCGAATAATCCGCTTGCCAATGCAGTAAGCAGGAATCCGGATGCGAACTGGCAGCCATATTTAATAGCAACGGATTCGGATGGAACAACGAGTTATCACAGCCAGAACCCGTGTTACAAATATGTTGTCGTAAGAAAGGGATATGAACATCCTGAGATTGCAGCAAAGATGATAAGCGTTATGTTTGATAAAGTAAGATTTGACTGTACAGACTCAGAAGAATTCAAGAATTACTATCAGCTTAATGTTGAACCTACGGCAAGACCTTTATCAATAAATGTTGATTATAATAATGCACTTTCAATATGTTACAGGAATATAGATGCCACAATTTCAGGAAGAAAGAATCCTGACAGTCTGGAACTTCTTGAGCGTTCATTTTATGATGCATGCAGTGAGTATATTAAGAATGCTAACAAAACAAGTACGCAATGGGCAGCGTATATGTCAAGAATTAAGGCATGCAGTCTTATTGCACAGGATAATATAAAGGTAGTTGACTCGCTTTATTTTAAGACCACAGACACAATGAAGAGCCATTGGTGGAGACTTAAGGCTAAAGAAAAAGAGGCATATTTAAAGATTATAAGCGGAGAAGAAGATATATCTTACTTTGATACATTTGTAAAAGAATGGAATGAACAGGGCGGTCAGACTATTACATCAGAAGTCAGTCAGAGTATGAAATAATTGGCTGTGAAAATATAGTAATATATGATACAATCTTAATTAATGTAAATATATTAACGATGGAGGTTTTATTTTGAAAGAGAGAGAAAAATTCGGCTCGCGACTCGGCTTTATCTTAGTGTCTGCCGGGTGTGCGGTGGGACTTGGTAATGTGTGGAAATTTCCATACATATGCGGGGAAAATGGTGGTGCGGCATTCGTGCTTATCTATCTTGTATTTCTTGCAATTCTTGGATTTCCTATTATGTGTGCGGAGTTCACAGTAGGACGAGGAAGCGGTAAAGGTGCTGCAAGGGCATTTGAAGAACTGGAGACTAAGGGAAGTAAATGGCATCATTTCAAATGGGTATCGGTAGTAGGAAGCTACATATTAATGGCTTTCTATACTATGGTTGCAGGATGGATGCTTTATTATGCATGGCGTGAGGCAAGTGGTTCGTTAGCAGGTTTAGAGCCAGATGAGGTTTCAGGTGCATTTGGAACTATGCTTTCACAGCCGGGTACAATGACAATCTGGATGATTGTTTCAGTTTTACTTTCGTTTGGTGTATGTGTATTAGGATTACAGAAGGGCGTTGAGAAGATTACTAAGGTTATGATGTTGCTTCTCCTTATCCTTATTGTGGTACTGGCAGTTCATTCACTTGTGCTTCCTAATGCATCAGAAGGTGTTAAATTCTATATGGTGCCTAATCTTGATGCTATTAAATCAAGAGGTTTAGGACCGGTTATATTTGATGCCATGACACATGCATTCTTTACACTTAGTGTAGGTATTGGTGCAATGGAGATATTCGGAAGCTACTTAAAGAAAGACAGAACAATAGGTGGAGAGGCTGTTAACATCATTCTGCTTGATACATTTGTTGCTCTTATGGCAGGATTCATAATTATTCCTGCATGCTTTGCATATGGTGTTGCTCCGGGTGCCGGTCCATCACTTTTATTTATAACACTGCCTAACATATTTAATCATATGGCAGGAGGAAGAATATGGGGAACAGCATTCTTTGTATTCATGTCATTTGCAGCATTATCAACTGTAATTGCTGTATTTGAGAACATTATTGCTTTTTATATTGATCTTAAGGGATTTTCAAGGAAAAAGGTTGTTGCAGGTAATGTTATATTCATGATACTGCTTTCACTTCCTGCTGTATTAGGCTTTAACAAGCTTGCAGCTTTCCAGCCTATTGGTCCGGGAAGCTCAATTATGGATCTTGAGGATTTCCTTGTTTCATATAATCTGCTTCCTCTCGGAAGCATGATATTTGTATTATTCTGTACCAAGAAGAACGGCTGGGGATGGGAAGGCTTTAGAAAAGAAGCTAATGAAGGAAAAGGACCTAAGCTTCCTGACTGGTTAAGATTCTATATGAGTTACATACTTCCGGCTATTATAGTAGTTGTATACCTTAAGGGTTATTATGATACATTTAAACCAATGGGAACAGGTTATCTTGTTGGCTGGATGTTATTTGCGTGTGTATTGCTTCTTGCAATATTCGGAATTGCTAATTATAAGAAGAAAGATGCGTAAGCTATGACTAAGAAAGAACTTGCTTTAGAGGTTATCAGAAGATTAAAGGCAGAATATCCGGATTCGGAGTGCAGTCTTGATTACGATGATGCCTGGAAACTGCTTGTAAGCGTAAGACTTGCTGCACAATGTACTGATGCAAGAGTAAATGTTGTGGTTAAGGGGCTGTATGAGGAATATCCTGATATAGCCTCAATTGCTGCAGCATCTCCAGAAGAGATTGAAAAGATTATAAAACCATGCGGACTTGGAAAAAGCAAAGCAAGGGATATATGTGCATGTATGCGTATGCTTCATGAGCAGTATAATGATAAGGTTCCTGACAGTATGGAAGAATTATTAAAGCTTCCTGGAGTTGGAAGGAAGAGTGCCAATCTTATTATGGGTGATGTGTTTGGGAAGCCGGCAATTGTTACAGATACTCACTGTATAAGGCTTTGTAACAGAATAGGTCTTGTAAAAGACGAGAAAGAGCCTAAGAAGGTTGAGATGGCATTGTGGAAGATAGTCCCACCAGAAGAAGGAAGCGGATTATGCCACAGGTTTGTAGATCACGGAAGAGAGATATGTACGGCGCGTACTACGCCTCACTGTGAAAGATGCTGCCTTGATGATATATGTAAGAAAAATGGGATAAAAGTGTGATTGAATATGCATTTTTATTATGGTAGTATTTTATTGTTGTTCATACTAATGGACAAATTGTATGGGAGGGGAACATGGAATTAAAAGAATTAATTAAATACGCAAGAGATAACAGGTGTTCAGATCTGCATATTACTGCAGGGGAAGCAGTTGCGGTAAGAAAATATGGTGAACTTCAGCTTCTTGATATAACACCTTCGATAGAAGAAACAGAAGAGATGATATTCGCAATTCTTGGCGATGAAGATATACAGACTGTTCAGGCTGGGAAAGATATTGATGTAGCATCTACTGATGAGTCTGGTGGACGATTAAGAATTAATATATATCATCAGAGAAGAAATCTTGCAGCAAGTATCCGTCTTCTTGATTCTGTTATACCGTCGTTTGAAGAATTGGGACATTCGGGAAAACTTTTTTCTAAGCTTGTTGAGAAAAGATCCGGACTTATTCTTGTAACAGGTCCTACAGGAAGTGGCAAATCTACAACACTTGCAGCTATGATTGATTATATTAACAACAATATGTCAAGACATATTATAACAGTAGAAGATCCTATAGAGTATGTATATGGATTTAAGAAATCTATGATACATCAGAGACAGGTAGGAAGAGATGTACCTGATTTTGCGACAGCACTTCGTTCAGCACTTCGTGAAGATCCGGATGTTATTCTTGTGGGAGAGATGAGAGATTATGAGACTATCAATGCAGCAATTACAGCTGCTGAAACAGGACATCTTGTATTATCAACACTTCATACAAGAAGCGCTACACAGACAGTTGAGCGTATAATCAGTGCATGCCCTATTGAGGCACAGTCTGCACTTATAATGCAGCTTGCATCTGTATTAACAGGAGTTGTAACACAGACACTTGTACCTCGTGCAGAGCAGGAAGGACGAATTGCTGCAACAGAGATTATGCTTAATAATACTGCAGTATCTAATCTTATTAAAGAGAAGAAGACTAATCAGATCCAGACAGTTCTTCAGTCAAATATGCAGACGGGTATGCACACAATGAATTATTCACTTGCTAATCTTGTTAAGACTAGAGTTATTTCAAGGGATGTAGCTCTGAAGTTTTCAGAGAATCCTACTGAGCTTGCTAAAAGTATATAATATAAACTTGTAGTGCTATGCAGTTTTAAAACTTTGCGAATAGTGTACATAATACATAACAACAAAAAATAATTTGAAAATAAAGCCATTCTGCTGTATTATAGGGTTAGATTCATTACGGATAACACTATAGTACGGCTGAAAGGCTTTTTTTATGAAAAGAATTAAATTAGTTAACAGGATTTTTTACTGTATATTTTTATTGGGATTTCTGCTTTTTATGGCTTCAGGATTTATATTCAGCACTGTAGATAAGGTGACACCGGCAGATAAAAGAACGAGTGTCGTAGTTAAACCAGAGGATACAAGATATATTGGAGATGACACAATTGAATATTATTTGAAGATTAGAGCAAGTGCAGGAAATAATAATGCACTGGCATTTGTAAGCAGGCATCAGGAAGTAGAAGTATATGCAGGTGGAAGACTTATATATTATATAAAAGCACATAGGTCTGTATATGGAACAACCACCGGAACTAATTATACGATTGTGAACATTCCGCCATATACAACAGATATAATCGTAAGGCTTACTAATGTATATGCTGGTCATAAGATAAGAGGAACAACATTTAAATATGGTGACGAGACAAAACTTATAAAAGAGCTTATTGCGAAATCGCTGCCATCAGCAGTACTTAGTTCGTTTATAATAATAGTTGGATTTGCTATGATTGTATTATGGATTTTCTGCAGAAAGAAGATTGCACAGACACAAGCACTGTTTTATTTTGGTATATTTGCAATGATTATAGGTGCATGGGCTCTTAATGAGACTGATATTGCAACAATTCTTGTGGAGAACAGGAAGATAGGTTCACTGATAGGGTATATACTGCTTATGATGATGCCTATTCCTTTTATGCAGGCAGAGAAGAATTTTTTCCAGATAGGGAAAAGTGCTCTGAATAATATCTTGTGCACCATATATGCTGCAACAGCTGTAATACTGCTTGTATGTCATATGACAGGTGTGTGGGAGTTTAAGAACAGCGTGTACATTATACATATGATGCTTGCTATGTCACTTGTATATTTCTGGACAGTTCTTATTAAAAGAGTATGGGTTAAAGGCTTTGACAGGAAAGTAAAGGCTAATATTGTAGGTGCGGCTGCACTTGGAATTTCTATGATTGTTGATCTTATTGCATATTATAAGGGAATGCAGCAGACAGATCTTATAGGAAAACTGGGTATTCTTATATTTATTATTGTGCTTGGTTATGAGAGCATATCAGAAGCATTTGAGAAGATTAAAGAAGGCCAGAAGGTGGATTTCTACAAAGAGATGGCTGTAACTGATACTATGACAGGGGTTTATAATCGCTTTGCATTTGAAGAGTGGGAACAGGAAACTTCTGATTATGAAGGGTATTCTATAGTGACATTTGACCTTAATAACCTTAAGTGGTGTAATGATAATATGGGGCATGCAGCAGGAGATGCCTATATACAGGCATCAGCCAGAATTATTAAAGAGATATTTGGCAGACATGGTAAATGTTATCGTATAGGTGGGGATGAATTCTGTACTGTAATTAATCAGAAGCAAAAAAGCTTTGATATTGGAAGACATGTAAAGCAGCTAAGGGAACTTGAAAAGTATACTGAAGAAGAACTTGGAATCAAAGACCTTAATGTGCAGATTGCATGTGGTTATGCTGAATATGATATAAAGACAGATAAGAACTTTGAAGATACAAGAAGCAGAGCAGATAAGAGAATGTATGAAAGTAAGAGAAGATTGAAAAGAGAGTGATATATGGATAAATACGGAATTTTAAAGCATTATTTTGGGTATGATTCATTTCGTCCGGGTCAGGAAAAGTTAGTTGATGCTATTCTTGCAGGGCAGGATGTGTTAGGAATTATGCCTACAGGTGCGGGAAAATCATTATGTTATCAGGTGCCGGCATTGTTAATGTCCGGCATTACTCTTGTTGTATCTCCACTTATATCGCTAATGAAGGATCAGGTTGGAGCACTTAATCAGGCGGGTGTACATGCAGCTTATATTAACAGTTCTCTTACAGATAATCAGATAGCTAAGGCACTCGCATTTGCAAAGCAGGGACGGTATAAAATTATATATGTTGCACCTGAAAGGCTGGAAACCTGGGGCTTTCTTGATTTTGCCACGCATGTAGAGATATCTATGATTACTGTAGATGAAGCTCACTGTATATCACAGTGGGGGCAGGATTTCAGACCAAGTTATCTGAATATATTGTCTTTTGTTAAGAAACTGGCAAGGCGTCCTATAATAAGCGCGTTTACAGCTACAGCGACAAGCAAAGTAAGAGATGATATATTGCAGATTCTTTCACTCGAAAGACCTGTAATACTTACGACAGGTTTTGACAGAAGCAATCTGACATTCAAGGTCAAGCATATTAAGGACAAGGATTCATATATACTTGATTACCTTGTAAGCCACAGACAGGATAGTGGGATTATATACTGTGCTACAAGAAAAAATGTTGAAAAAGTCTATGACATGCTTAATGCTAACGGACTTTCTGTGACTAAGTATCATGCGGGTCTCTCAGCAGAAGAAAGAAAAGAAAATCAGGATTCATTTATATATGATATCAAGCCAGTTGTTGTTGCAACTAATGCATTTGGAATGGGAATTGACAAGTCAAATGTAAGATTTGTAATTCATTATAATATGCCGCAGTGTATAGAGAATTATTATCAGGAGGCTGGACGTGCCGGAAGAGATGGAGAGGATTCAGAATGCGTATTGCTGTATTCTCCGCAGGATATTATGATAAATAAGTTTTTCATAGAACATAGAGAGCCTAATCCTGATATAGATGCAGAAGAACAGGCACGTCTTATGATTCTTGATAAAAGAAGGCTTAATGCAATGGTCGATTACTGCAAGACAACAGGCTGTTTAAGAGAGTATATACTTAAATATTTTGGAGAAAGACCAGACAATCCAAAGGGTGGAAGATACAACTGCCATAACTGTTCTAACTGCGTTATTGATGAGGCAGAACGGGAAGCAGATGAGGCTTATATGTATCCGGGAAACCGTTTCAGTGCACCTGTATCAAGGAATGATGCAATGGTGGCAGACAGAATGAAGCGTTCTGCCGCTGCTGCAAAGTCAGCATATGCAACGCCCAAGTCAAAGAAGCCGGAGGATGCACTTAATGACAGAGGTGTTATGTTGTTTAACAGACTGCGTGAGTTAAGAAAACAGATAGCTGTTTCAGTAGGTGTTCCGCCATATGTAATATTTTCAGACAGGACGCTTATAGATATGTGTCTTAAAGTTCCGTTTAATGAGGAAGAAATGCTGTCAGTAAGCGGTGTCGGTGAGAATAAATATGAGCGCTATGGCAAGGTGTTTATGGATGAAATATATGATTTTCTCGATGGTATGAAGCAGAATCTGGCAAGATGAGAAAATGTGCTTATGGACAGTATTTTGCGGGATGAGATTACAGATGTTAATTGTATGAAATTATATGGCTTCAAATCAGAAGAATGAATGGGAGATATGAATGAAGAATTATAAGATGATAATCACTTATGATGGTACAAGGTATTATGGCTGGGAACATCAGCCAACTACAGATATGACAATTCAGGGAAAGTTAGAATCAGTGCTTTCTGCCATGACAGGAACTGAGGTTGAGGTTATAGGTGCAGGAAGAACAGATGCCGGAGTGCATGCAAAGGGAATGGTAGCCAATGCACATATGGAAACAAAGATGAAGGAAGATGAGATATGCGATTATATGAACAGATATCTTCCAGAAGATATTTGTGTGCAGGAGGTTCGTGTTGCATCTGACAGATTCCACAGCCGTTACAATGCGCAGGGGAAAACTTATTGCTATACATGTTATGTTGGGGATAAGAAGCCTGTATTTAACAGAAAATATGTCAATATAATTGAGGGTAAGCTGGATGTTGATGCCATGAAGAGGGCAGCAGACATACTTACTGGAGAACATGATTTTGCATCATTTTGTGGTAATCCCAAGATGAAGAAATCGACAGTCCGTGAGATTTATTCGATAGATGTTTCTTTAAAGGGTTCATTCCTTAATCTTACATATCATGGAAGCGGATTCCTGCAGTACATGGTAAGAATCTTAAGTGGTACACTTCTTGAAGTTGGACAGGGAAAGAGAACACCAGAGAGTATGTATGAACTTTTAGAGGAGAGAAACAGAAGCCTTGCAGGTGCAACTGCGCCGGCGAAGGGACTGTGTCTTCTGAAGGTTGACTACTCGAAGGAGGCTTGATAGTCCGGACGCCGTACAGTGTGCTGTGGAAGGGTGTGTGGTGTCCTTAGGCATCTGCCCTCAGGATTCTTATGTCTAGTGAAACTAAATGCCGCAATCTGCTAAGTTTTTTATGGGACTTGTAATCAAACGCGCTTCGCTTGAACGAGATTACAAGTCCCAACCTTTAGCAGATTGTGGCATTAACTTTCACACGACATAGGAATATTCGGGCATCCACCTAAGGACACCACACGCCCTCCCACAGCATACTGTACGGCTGACTTCTTCTTCACCAAGTAGTCAGCCTACGGACGAATGCTCGCCTGCGGCATTGCATTCTGGGTGTGGATATGTTTGTTTTGATGGAGTTAAACAAAATTTTTCATAACTTTTTGCATATAGTGCAGGGATCTATTGCAGATAATGCAGAAGAAATATGGAATGAACATATGGGAATACCAATAGAGATGTAATATATACTGTACGGCATGTCTGTACTTATTTTGGCTACTTAGTAGCGGGGTGGTGGCTTTGAGATTGGGAGATGTTATGCAAGACCGATTTATGCCGAACCGTGTGTAAGTTAATGCCGTTATATACAAAAAGTGCTGTGTAAAAATCTCGTTCAAGCGAAGCGCGTTTGATTTTTACACAGCTAAAAGACATTGTATATGACGGCATTTACTTACACTAGGTGCAGGCATCCATGAGGTCTTGTATAACATCTCCCTATTTCAATGCCCACCTTTGTACTAATTAAAGCACCTTCGACAAGAAATCCTTCAATCGCTCACTCTTAGGATTGCCAAAGAATTCTTCCGGAGCCCCTTCTTCATTGATGACTCCATCATAGAAGAACATGCATCTGTTGGCAACTTCTTTTGCAAATCCCATCTCATGAGTTACGACAATCATTGTCATTCCTGATGCGGCAAGTTCCTTCATAATTGCGAGAACCTCACCAACCATTTCAGGATCAAGTGCTGATGTCGGCTCGTCGAAAAGCATTATCTCAGGATTCATTGCGAGTGCCCTTGCGATAGCAACTCTCTGCTTCTGACCACCACTTAACTGGTTAGGATAAGCATCGGCTTTGTCAGAAAGTCCCACTCTTGCAAGAAGCTCATCAGCTTTCTTATCAGCGTCCTCATTGCTCATAAGTCCCAGCTTAGTAGGAGCAAGTGTTATATTTTTTCTTATAGTCATATTAGGGAAAAGGTTAAAATGCTGGAACACCATTCCAATCTTCTCTCTTAATTCATCCACATTTACGCTTTTATTTGTAAGATCCTGTTCATGGAATAATACATGACCTTCTGTAGGAGTTTCAAGAAGGTTAAGTGAACGTAAAAATGTTGATTTACCGCAGCCGGATGGTCCGATAATTGCAATAACCTCTCCTTTGCGGACTGTTGTATTGATTGATTCTAATACAACATGGTCGCCAAAAGATTTCTTCAGATCTTTAACTTCAAGTATGATTTCGTTAGTATTATCGCTCATTGCTTCTTAACCTCCTCTCAAGTTTCTTAACAAGCTGTGAAAGTCCCATAACCATTACAAGGTAGATGATGGCAACCCCGATAAGTGGAAGCATTGGATCATAAGTTATGCTTCGAATAATATCGCCACCTCTTGTAAGGTCGTTAAGACCGATGTAACCGCTGATAGATGTTTCCTTTAACAGAACAATGAACTCATTAGCAAGTGCTGGGAGAACATTCTTGAATGCCTGTGGAAGAATAACACTTATCATAGTTGTTTTATAAGAAAGACCAAGACTTCGTGCTGCTTCAAACTGTCCGTTATCAATAGACATAATACCTGAACGGAATATTTCGGCAACATAAGCACCTGAGTTGATACCAAATGCAAGTATCGCAACAATAAGCTTGTCAATATGTACAGAACTGAATATTACATAGTAGATAATAAGCAGCTGTACCATAGTTGGTGTTCCTCTGATTACAGTAAGATAAATGTTACAAATAAAGTTAAGAATCTTCATGTGTCCTGTTTTATCATGGTTAGAACGGACAACTGCAATAAGGAAACCAATAACAACACCCATAAGTGCTGCAAAGAATGCAATAATTACTGTGTTTAACAGACCCTTAAGAAGATAAGTGTATCTTGCTTCTTTGATGAAGTCTGTCTTAAACTTCTCGGCAAAGCTCATGCCTGATGCAGACGCATTGTCGTCACGTACAATAATAACCTGCTTAGAAGTTGTATAAGTAGTTGTGAAATCGATATTTTTCTTACGCTCATCTGTAACTGTTATACCAGCCATACCAAAATCGGCTTTACCAGAAGATACAGCAGTAATAATTGAATCGAATTCCATATCCTCAATCTTTAAATTCATGCCGAGGTAATCAGCAATAGCCTGTGCAATATCAGCGTCAATACCGATAATAGAGCCGCCTTCATAGTACTCGTATGGCTTAAAGTAAGCATTTGTAGCCATAATAAGAGTTCCGTTAGTCCGGCTTACACCTTCTGGAGACTTGTAACCTGAAAATGTAGCATTATCGCCAACATAATCATCAATAAGCTTCTGGATAGTTCCATCTGCCATAAGTACTTCAATAGCTTCATTGAGCTTTGCAGTAAGGGAACTGCCCTTTGCAACACAGATGGCATAATCCTCATTTGCAAATTCTTCTTCGAGAATTGTAAGATCTGGATTAGTTTTAACAAATGCTAAGGCAGGCTGTTCATCAATAACAACAGCATCAGCTTTACCCTGCTTTAAAGCCTGTATAGCATCAGAACCTTTGTTGTATCTTGATACGGTTGTGCCTGAACCGTCAGTTTCGTAATCACTTACGAGAGTATCACCAGTTGTTCCTAACTGAACACCAATAGTCTTGCCTGCAAGGTCATCTACAGAAAATACTGTGTTCTTAATCTTCTTGCCCTGACATGAAGTAAGAAGAACAGAAGAGAACAAGAGAGTGAGGGCCGCAAAAACCAAAAGGAATCTCGACCTGTACTTTTTAAAATTCATTAGTAACTCCTTTCTATGCGAGCTGTGTATAAAACAGTTCAATATAATATATTTCATTAATTATATACACATAGTGGGGAAATTAGCAATTAAAATATTTGCGATGGAAGAAAATATGTACATGGAAACAGCCGCCAGGCAGGCGTCTGTTCCCACAGATTGAAGTTATCAGTTAGTCTTGCTGTATATGCCATTGCAAGATCCGGCGCAAGCACCAGAGGAAGTCTGGCTGCTATTGCCATTGCTACAAGCGTTCTGGCAGGCTGTGCTGTTAGTGTTAAGAGTGTCGGTGCAGTCATTCATGCAAGGCTTCTTGCAGTCTTTTTTTAAGTTACCTTCACATGAAGGTGGGCTTAAATCGAGAGGTTTGATGGCTCTGTCTAAGAGGTTGCCGCAAACGAACTTGATGCAGTCAGATTCTTCACCGGAAACAATGCTGCCCTTAGGCGTTGAGATTCTGCCGGCACTTGTTACGCGGTATCCACAGAAGTAAAGGCTCTGTAAGATGAGAGTAAGACCTACAGTAACCTCATCATCTGTAGTATCAAGACCTAAAAGCTTAGGTATTGCATAGAGGTTGAGTCCCTGGGTTACAATATTGTCAGATGATAAGAAACCTATACTGTTAAGTGCAGGCGTATAAACAGGTGGAGTTGCGTTATTCGAGTTGTAGGAAACTCCGTAAGGAGCGAATATTTCAAGGGTCACAGATGTCGGATTGGTGTCTTCATCATAAGTTGCAGCAGTAGTTGAGTTAGGAAGGTAGACTGCCGTTGGGGTAAGAGTTGCTAATGCCCTGCATGACTCATCATAAAGTGTTACTGCAAATGTTACAGTAAGGTTGGTAAGTTTCACAGAGTAGCAGTTAGGCCTTCCGGCTATCTGGGTGATTTCAACATTTTCATCACCATAAGTGTAGGTTATATCTATAACACTGACTGATGCGTTGGTAGCTGTTGGATAAGTCGTTGAAATATCTGTGCCGACAGCGAATGTGGTACACAGATTAATACCTATCTCGTCATAGATAAGAGGGGCAAGAATACTGAGTTCATCGGGTGAACCGCATATCGGGTTCGTGCATACATCAAAGCAGCCATTAGGCATGTTCTGCACAATATTGCTTACAATGCGGGTAGAACCACATTTGCTGCATTTACATTTAGCCATTATCTTTTCCTTCTTCGTTTCTTTACTACATTATATGTTCTATCTACATTCGCGTGACCATATAATAATGTAAAAACGGGAGTGTCCTTTTATGGCAAATGTATACACAGCAGGCAGCGACAGAAGGCTTATAATCTATAGCATATCACGATATATATTTTTGAGAACGGCGTACATAGACGGTATAGAACGCCCGATAATGCTTGTGTCAGACTTTTTGGACGGACTTTCAGATGTAGTGTTGGGAGACACAATATATTATGCATATCAGAACCAGAACGGAGATATTCTTGTTAAAAATGTGATGAACAACGAAGCACTTTTTCGTGTGAAAAGCAGCGAGAACCCAGATATGCACTGTCCACAGCTTGTAGTAAATAAAGACAGGTTAATGCTGTTTTATATGGTGACAAACCCGCTTACGGACAGACTGTCGCTGCGAGCTGTCTACCCACTGGAAGAAGGTGACAGTCTTAATATTCCTGTTGATTGTGAAAATGTTGATATGTATGAAGTGTTTGGAATGCAGGGAAAAGCATTTTTGTATGTAGACAGTTTCTACGAAATAACATCAGATGGGAAATTCATTAAATGTCAGGATACAGACATGCTGATGCAGAATGAACAGAAAATATCAGAGTACGAAAACCAGCTTAATACATATATGCAGGAAAACAGACAGGCAATACAGACAATAAGCCAGCTTGAGGCAACAATAGAAAGTGTAAAGGCACAGTATAATGAACTTATGGAGACGGCAATTGCGTATAGGGATGAGGCAATTAAGTGGCGCAGTAAGTTTATATAAATTACTTGAAATCTTCCTCCATAATTGCGATAATAATACAAATGGAGGAATTATGGATAACAGGAAGCTAAAAAGAAGGAATTTTTTACTATTATTATTTGTTGTGGCGGCATGTATTATGGGTGGCCGCTCTATATTTGGGTTCTTTGCACTGCTTACAGGATATGAGACTGCGACAACAGAAGTGTCTGCATTTGCAGCTTCTGAGATGTATATGATGTTTCTTTTATTTCTTGTATGTATAATTGGAGGCATTGTTATGAGCTGTCTTAGTAAAGCTAAGGTGAGCAGGACATTTTTTCTGATACGCAATACGGTGCTGATTGTGGCACTTGTGCTTGGTAATATGTCTTTTCCTAATATAACAATCATGAGTACGGTTGTTATGTCTAAATATATAGGTGATACGGGAATGTATGACTTTGCAGTCAGCTCACCGCTTCTTGTGTCAGCGTTAAGACAGCCATATCTGTTCTATACATACATGGCAGCAGAGGGGCTTATGATTATTCTTGCGTGTGTCACAGTGTATAAGTATATTGTAGACAAGAAAAAGAACAGTAATTATAATAATATGTACATGTAAATGTGTCTGCTGCACTAATAAGGTGTGGCAGACAATTTTTGCGTAGTTAACAGATGCACTTAACATGCCGGTTTATATGCGGGAGATAATAAAATGAAAGTAATGACACCACATTATTATAAGGATTTCAGATGCATTGCAGGAGCCTGTACAGATACATGCTGTGCCGGGTGGGATGTTGATGTTGATAAGAATTCTTACAAATATTATAAAACAGTTAAAGGTGCTTTTGGAAAGCGCCTGAAGAGTGTAATGGTACCATCACAGGACGGAGAATGTACATTTACACTGAAAGAAGGAGGACGATGTCCTTTTCTTAATGATGATAATCTGTGCGATTTATATATAGAACTTGGAGAGGATAAGCTGTGTGAAACATGTGCAGAGTTTCCAAGATTTATTAACGATTATGGCAATATAAGAGAAATTGGCATAGCTCCCTCATGTAAGACGGCTGGTGAGCTGATGTTTTCATATAAAGATGAACTTACATTTGATACGGTTGAGGATAACAGTCTTACGCTGGAGCCTAATGATATAGATGCATATACATATATGCATCTTCGGCAGGCAAGAATAGTGGCTTTTGGAATAATATCAGACAGGGATATAAGTATATTTGAGAGGCTGATGCTCTATCTTGATTATGCAAAGCGTATCCAGAAGCATCTTGATGCTGAAAGGGACGAGCTTATAGCTGGTGTTGCAAAGCGGTTCTGTGGAGCTGATTACAGAGAGGAGCTGCTTGACAGACTAAAAAGCCGGGATGAGAAGCTGCATGGCAAAAGGCTGATAAAGGGATTGAGACATTTCTTTGATGACTTTAAAGGAATGGAGGTAATCAATCCTGACTGGAATATTCATGTGGCGAGAGTAAGACAGTTCCTAGACGGGCTGGCGGATGATTCTGGGCTTGCAGCGGTAATGAAAACTTACCATGCGGGAAGTGAAGCATTTGCACATGAATATGAGCAGCTTGCAATGTACTATGTATATAGATACATGCTTGACGCAGTGAATGATTACGATGTCCTTCTTAAAGCAAAGAATGCGGTTATAGGCATACTTGCAGTGGACATTATGGCAGCAGCTAATCATGCGTCCGGCTGTATGCCAGATTTTACAATGCGCGTTGATATAGCGCATCTGTATTCAAGACAGTTTGAACATTCATATTATAATTATGAAGTTTATAGAGAGTACTTTGGCACTAAGAGATGCTATTCGTATGAGTTTCTTATGGATGCTTTAGTGTCACTGAATTAATGGAGGAAGTTTTCTTATGAAAATGATTATGAGATTCCTTAAGGATTACAAAAAGGAATGTGTTCTGGCACCGCTTTTTAAGATGCTTGAGGCGATATTTGAGCTGTTTGTGCCGCTGGTAGTATCATCAGTTATCGATAAGGGTATTGTTAATGCAGACAAGGGATATATTATGCAGATGTGTTTTATGCTTATACTTCTTGCAATCATAGGACTTGTATGTGCCATCACAGCACAGTATTTCAGTGCCAAGGCTGCAGTTGGTGCAGCAACAGGAATGAGACACAGTTTATTTGCGCATATCCAGACATTCTCATTCACAGAGATGGATACACTTGGTACATCGACACTTGTAACAAGAATGACAAGTGATATTAATCAGGTACAGAATGGTATCAACATGGTACTGCGACTGTTCCTTCGTTCACCATTTATTGTATTTGGTGCGATGATTATGGCATTTACTATTGATGTGAAGGCAGCACTTGTATTTGTTGCGGCAATCCCGGTACTTGCACTTATCGTATTCGGTATCATGCTTGCAACAAGACCTATGTACAAGAATGTACAGTCAGGACTTGATAAGATTCTTGGAATAACAAGAGAGAACCTTACCGGTGTGAGAGTTATCAGAGCATTCAATAAGGAACAGGATGAGGTTAAGCGTTTTAAAGAAGATAACGAAAGCCTTAACAGATTGCAGAAATTCGTTGGTAAGATATCAGGACTTATGAATCCGCTTACTTATGTTGTTGTAAATGTATCAATAATTGCACTTATATGGATTGGTGGAGTAAGAGTTAACGCCGGTGCGCTTACACAGGGACAGGTCGTTGCACTTTACAATTATATGTCACAGATATTAGTTGAACTTATCAAGCTTGCCAATCTTATAATTACAATAACTAAGGCACTTGCATGTGCAGGAAGAATTGAGTCTGTATTCGATGTAACATCTGGAATGGCAGATGGTGATGTTAAGAATGTTGATGCTAAAGAAGAGACACCGAGCGTTGAATTTAAAAATGTTTCACTTACCTACAGCGGTTCAGGTGCACCTTCAGTTGAAGGAATTAATTTCAAGGCTATGAAAGGCCAGACAATCGGTGTTATCGGCGGCACCGGTTCAGGTAAATCAAGTCTTGTTAATCTTATTCCGAGACTGTATGATGCTACACAGGGTGAAGTACTTGTTGATGGTGTAAATGTTAAAGATTATGATATTGAGGCTTTAAGAAATAAGGTCGGTATCGTTATGCAGAAAGCAGTACTTTTTAAAGGTACTATAAGAGAGAATATGTGGATGGGAAAGAAGGGGGCTACTGATGAGCAGATAGATGAAGCACTTGAGATTTCACAGTCTAAGGAATTCGTAGATTCTAAGCAGGGACGTCTGGATTATGTTATAGAGCAGGGAGGTAAGAACCTTTCAGGTGGCCAGAGACAGAGACTTACTATTGCAAGAGCAATCGTAAGAAAGCCGGATGTGCTTATTCTTGATGACAGTGCATCAGCCCTTGATTTTGCAACTGATGCAGCACTTCGAAAAGCTATAAGGGGAATGAACAATTCTCCTACAGTGTTCATAGTTTCACAGAGAGCGGCATCACTTATGTATGCTGATCTCATTATCGTATTAGATGACGGACAGGTTGCAGGAATGGGGACACATGACGAGCTTCTTGCAAATTGTGAGGTTTATAAGGAGATATATGAATCACAGTTTAAGAAAGCAGATTCAGAAGGGGGTGTTGCATAATGAAGAAGAATAAATCAACATTTGTAAAACTCCTTAAAAGAATTAAGAAGCACAGCTTTTTTATAATATTATCGCTTATTATGGCGGCAGTAACAGTTGCAACAACACTTTATGTGCCAATCCTTGTCGGACGTGGAATTGACTGCATTATCGGCGTGGATAATGTAGATTTTGCAAAGATTGTGAATATACTTATTCGAATCGGAATATTTGTTGGAATTACAGCACTTTCACAGTGGCTTATGAACATATGTAACAACAGAATCACATATGAAGTAACCAGAGACATTAGAAATGAGGCTATAGAGAAAATTCAGGTTCTTCCACTAAAATACATTGACGGACATTCATATGGTGAGATTGTGAGTCGTGTAATTGCTGATGTTGACCAGTTTGCAGATGGTCTGCTTATGGGATTCACACAGTTCTTTACAGGTGTCATGACTATACTTGGAACACTTATATTCATGATTACAATCAATGCTAAGATTACACTGGCAGTTGTTGTTATCACGCCACTTTCATTTTTAGTTGCAAGCTTTATTGCCAGGAAGACCTTCAGCATGTTCAAACTTCAGTCTGAGACAAGAGGTGAACAGACAGCACTTATTGATGAAATGATTGGCGGACAGAAGGTAGTTAAGGCTTATGGCTATGAAGATGAGGCGGTAAGAAAATTTGATGAGATTAATGAAAGGCTCCAGAAGTATTCCTTAAAGGCAATCTTCTTCTCATCTATTACTAACCCTTCAACAAGATTCGTAAACAGCCTTGTATATGCAAGCGTTGCGATTGTTGGTGCATTTTCAGCTATCAATGGCGGTATCACAGTTGGCCAGTTATCAAGCTTCTTAAGTTATGCCAACCAGTATACTAAACCTTTTAACGAGATATCAGGCGTTGTCACAGAGCTTCAGAATGCTCTTGCCTGTGCAGCCAGAATATTTGAACTTATTGAAGAAGAGCCTGAGATTCCTGATGCTAAAGATGCCAGGGTTGTTGAAGAGGTTGACGGAACAGTTGATCTTAATGATGTATGCTTTTCCTATGTACCTGACAGGAAGCTTATTGAGAACTTCAATCTTCATGTTAAGAAGGGACAGAGAATAGCGATTGTAGGACCTACGGGTTGTGGAAAGACGACAGTTATTAATCTTCTTATGAGATTCTATGATGTTAACAGCGGAAGCATTGATGTATCAGGAACAGATATAAGACAGATGACCAGAAAGTCTTTAAGACAGGGCTTTGGTATGGTTCTTCAGGAGACATGGCTAAAGTCAGGAACTATAAGAGAGAATATTGTTATGGGTAAGCCGGATGCTACAGAGGAAGAGATTATTGCCGCAGCAAAGGCAGCACATTCATATGGATTCATCAAGAGAATGTCTAATGGATTCGACACAGTTATAGGCGAGGATGGCGGAAGCCTTTCGCAGGGGCAGAAGCAGCTTTTATGTATTACAAGAATTATGCTTGCAAAGCCGCCAATGCTTATTCTTGATGAGGCTACATCTTCTATTGATACAAGAACAGAAATAAAGATACAGAATGCATTTGCAAAGCTGATGGAGGGAAGAACAAGCTTTATCGTAGCCCACAGACTTTCAACTATCCAGTCTGCGGATGTTATTCTTGTTATGAAAGACGGACATATTATAGAGCAGGGTAATCATGAAGAATTACTGGCTAAGAACGGATTCTATCACAAGCTGTATTACAGCCAGTTTGATACAGCAGCCCAGAATTAATGTGGAGATATATGTATGTTTATAGAGGCGGAGAATATTAGAAAATCATATGGCAGGAAAACGACAGTGCTTAACGGCGCTTCGTTTCATGCTGCCAGCGGAGAGTATATTGCCATAGTCGGTGCCAACGGCTGTGGCAAATCTACTCTTCTGGAGATACTTGCAGGAAGTCTTAAGGCTGATGGAGGAAGTCTTAAGATAGACGGCATTGATGCATTTGCAGATGCGTTGGTGTTTCAGAAATATATTGGTTTTGTGCCGCAGGAGAATCCACTTATGGAGAAGCTGTCGGTAAGGGATAATCTTAAATTCTGGTACTGTGATACCGGAAGAAATATGGAAGCTGACTTACAGGGTGGTGTTCCTGCTGTGTTAGGAGTGTCAGGATATCTTGAAAAACGTGTTGATAAGCTGTCAGGAGGCATGAAGAAGCGTTTAAGCATATGCTGTGCACTGGCTAAGAATCCACCTGTACTTATATTAGATGAGCCGGGAGCTTCACTGGATATTGTGTGTAAACAGGATATTATGAATTATTTGTCTGCTTACACGAAAAGCGGAGGTACAGTCATTATAACAAGCCACGAAGAAGGTGAATTAAGGCTTGCTGACAGAATGTACCTTTTAAAGAATGGTAAGCTTAATGAACTTGACCATCCGGTTACAGGCAATGAGCTTTTAGAGATTATTCACAGATAGATTTAATTGGGGGATTAGATGAGAAGGAAACTGGAATTATTAAAATTGCAGATTAAATCCGCATTTTTATCTATACCGAAGATAATTCTGGGTACGATAGTGACGGCAGTGCTTGTTATTGCAATAAGTACATGCGTAGGCATTGCAACGGCACAGGACAGTGACATAAGGATGAAGGTTGCTGTTGTGTATCCTGATTATAATGATACAGAAAACTCAGATTCGGCAGATAATAATAAGGAGTTTCGATATATTAAGATGGCATTCAATTATGTCAGTGAGATAGACACAATTAAGAATGTCTGTACATTTGAATATACTGACAGACAGCAGGCTATAGATGGTTTAAGAAATAATTATTATGTTATGGCTATTATTGTGCCGGAGAATATGATAAGTGATATTATGTCGGGCGAGAATACACCTGTTGAGGTTGTGTGTCAGTCAGAGGGTGTTAATAATACTTCGATGATATTCCGTGAGATGGTGAGGGCAGGAGGCTCTGACCTTGCAACTGCAGAAGCAGGGATATATACATTTGACGATTTATTCAATGGTGTGCTTAAGAATTACAGGGGTCTGCGTGGAACACATGAGAATAAGCTTAATGACATATATCTTTCATATGCGCTTAACAGAAGCATATACTTTAAGACAAGGGATATATCGGCTAAAGAAGGTCTGAGTACAGTACAGTTTTATGTATGTACAGCAATTGTAATGCTGCTTTTACTTAGCGCAATAACATGCGCCGGTAATATGAAGGGTTATAGCAGAACGCTTGCAAAGAGTCTTAAAGGTGCGGGAATATCAGCATTAGATACAGGAATTGCAAGAACCACCGGAGTTGGCATTGTGTATATAGTGATATTTGAAGTGCTTTTTATTATAATTAATGTAATGAGGCTGGGGATTCCAGCAATATCAGGGGTTCTGGCAGTTTCGACAGTTGGAGAATTCATTGCTTCCACACTGGGAATTGTGGTGCTTGTGTATGCAGCACTATCATTTATAAACTGCATATTCTCAGTTGTAGATGACACAGTGTATTCTGTAATCACAGTATCTGTCATTGGAATGGTGTGCATGTATGCATCCGGATGTATTGTTTCATCAGCATTTCTTGCGTCGGGTGTGAGAACTATAGGAATGTATCTTCCGACTAACGGATTATTCACACTTGCAGGTCAGATAATCAAGGGAACTGTGGATATCAGTACCATTATTACAAATGTTTTGTGGATAATTATATTTCAGGCGGCAGGGGCATTGGCGGTTAAGATAAGGAGAGACAGATAATGAAGAGATTGTTATACTGGCTGTATCTGCTCGTTAAAAGGCAGTTAAAGAATCCTGTGATTGTCGTGGTGCTTATTGCAATGCCTGTTGCAGCGTTAATAATTACGCATACAGCGTCTCTTAAGGAGGCGGGGGCTGTAAGGGTTGGAATAGTGCTTGAAGATGACGATAAAATTGCCATAATGACAAGAGATTATCTTATGAATGGCGATTATTCAGTTCAATTCTACGAAGCAGAATCGCAGGAAAAGCTTGAACAGGATATAATGAATAAAAGAACAGAGTGTGGCTACGTAGTTGGTACAGGGCTTAAGGATAAGCTTGACAGTGGCAGCTACAGAGACATTATAGAGCTTATTATATGCAGGTCAGATTTTGTGAGTTCAATGACTGACGAGATATTCTTTTCTGCTATGTTTAAGGCGTACTCGCCGTAGGTTGCAGTTAATTATGTTGATTCTGTAGACATATTTAAAAAGCATGCAGAAAAGGCAGAGGAAGAGATAAGAAAAGGGTACAGGGAATACATATCCGGAGATGACACATTCAGAATTGATTTTAAGGTGTTAGATGGTGCACAGGATAATGGTACACAGCTTGAAGATAAGACAGGAGAGTTTCCGTTAAGGGCATTGCTTATAATTCTTGTATATATAGGCGGACTTTTTGGAATCGTGGAATATTATCTTGATAAGAATTCCGGAACATTTATAACACTGCCTCGTATGTACCGTGTGGCAGGAAAGCCGTTGTATGCATTCATATCATGTGTACTTTTTGCAGTATCAGCAATGTTAACACTTGCGGTGGCAGGACAACTTAAGGGGGCAGCAGATATACTTCATATGGCTGTGTATGTAATAGCAGTTACTTTATTTGCATGGCTTGTGGCAATACCTGTAAGGAGAGCCAATGCAATGATTTCAATAATACCGGTGCTTCTTATAGCGTGTCTTATATTATGTCCGGTATTCATTAACATAACGGCATATGTGCCATTTGCAAAATATATAAGAGCATTGCTGCTTCCGTGGTATATGCTTAAGTAGGAGGATGGGATACGGTGAATAATAAGAAAAAACGTATATTTGACATTATCCAGATTGGATATGCGGGCGATGTTGCAAGCCGTACAAGTTTTAAGAAATGGTGATACCTTGATTAAATCAGGTGATATAGTATTTGTGTTCTCAAAGCGTTATATGGCAGATGCACAGACAATAAGTGTATAGATGGTGAATGATTATGATGATATTTGTGACAACGACAGATTCATTAACTGATGAAAAGTTATATGAAAAGGCCTATTCACTTATTCCGGAATACAGGAAAACTAAGGCTGATAAGATGAAAATGCGTGAAAATAAGCTGCAAACCGTGACGGCAGGCCTACTTCTTAATTATGCGGTAGGAAAATGGTCTATAAAAACAGAAGAAAGAGATTATAAAACAGATGAAAATCTATATGAGAAGGTGGATATTATTTCTTTGATTGAAGCGAATAATCCGTACTTTGATTATGAAATAGCATATAATTCGCAAGGAAAACCTTATTTTTTGTCAAATCGTGAAATTTTTTTCAATATTTCACATTCGTCTAATTATGTAGCGTGCGTGATAGGCGACAGACCGGTAGGAATTGATATTGAAAAAGCCCGCAAAGGTAGACAGAATCTGGCAAAACGCTTCTTTGACATATCTGAAGCAGAATGGATTAAAGAGTGCGATAGTGATCAAAGATTCTTCAGAATATGGACATTAAAAGAGGCTTATGGCAAGGCTACAGGTCAAGGTGTGCTTGACATTTTGGACAAAATAGTTTATAGATTAGAGAAAGGGAAAATGAAAGCATATATGTGCGGACTTCCCCAGAATTTCACTATTGTAGAAAAGGAATTTGATGGATTCAGTTTATCGGTAATACAATTGTGAAATCCATATCCGACTATTCATTATACAGTTGAAAAATATTAATAATGGCAGTATAATATAGAATATGTATATCTATGGAAGAGCCTAAGGAGGGTTTATGAGCAGAAATCATTTTAATGAATTAAGTCCATGTGAAGCATTAATTATGAAGCTTATATGGGAAGCACCACAGGATATTCCTGTACAGGAACTTATTGATCAGTTAAGAGACGATTATGGTAAGGATTACGCAAGAACAACAGTTGTTACTTTCGTAGGTAAGTTGAAGGACAAGAGATTTGTTGATACATACCGTAAAGGAAAGGCAGCTTTCATTCATCCACTTCGTTCAGAAGAAGAATATAGAAGACAGCTTTTAAAGGAAGAAGCTGATTTCTGGTTCAACGGAAAGGCTGTTGATATGGTTGCTTCTATTTGTGAATCACAGAAGTTAGAAGACGATGAAGTTAAGAGAATTAAGAAGATTCTTAATGGTCTTAATAAATAATAATTTTATAAGCAAAAGCAATAAAAAACATCACCTGATACGAAAGTCGGATTCGTCAGGTGATGTTTTTTGTTATGCATATATAATATAATTAATGGTTTTTATTCTGATATTCAAGTGCTGCTGTTATGAAGCCTCTGAATAATGGATGTGGACGATTAGGTCTTGACTTTAACTCTGGATGAGCCTGTGTGGCAATAAACCATGGGTGATTCTTTAATTCTATCATCTCAACAATTCTTCCGTCAGGAGATATTCCTGAAAGCATCATACCATTCTCAGTAAGAACTTTTCTGTAATCATTATTAACTTCATATCTGTGTCTGTGACGTTCATGTATAAGCTCTTCGCCATAGAGTTCATAAGCCTTGCTTGTTTTATCAAGTACACAAGGATAAGAACCAAGTCTTAATGTACCGCCGATATCATCAATGCCTTCCTGGTCTGGCATAAGATGTATAACAGGGTGAGTTGTGTTAGGATTAAGTTCAACACTGTGTGCGTCGTCATATCCTATAACATTTCTTGCAAATTCAACAATTGAAAGCTGCATTCCCAGACACAATCCTAAGAATGGAATATTATGTTCTCTGGCATAACGGATAGCTTCAATCTTTCCTTCTGTACCTCTGTCACCGAATCCACCTGGAACTAATATGCCAGATACGTCAGAGAGAAGCTCATCAGCAGTTTCAGGAGTTACAGTTTCTGAATCAATCCATTTGATAGTTACATCACATGAATTATATACACCACCATGCTTTAATGCTTCTACAACACTGATATAAGCATCATGAAGCTGGATATATTTACCAACTAATGCAACAGTTACCTTCTTAGTAGGATTCTTCCAGACCTTGCACATTGCTCTCCATTCATCAAGGTCTGGTTCTGGACAGTCAAGGTGTAAACATTCACATGCTACCTGTGCAAGATGTTCTTCTTCCATCGCAAGAGGTGCATCATAAAGAATCTCAACATCTAAGTTCTGAAGTACATGAGACTTAGGTACATTACAGAAAAGTGCTATCTTGTCCTTTATACCTGCCTCGAGAGGATGCTCTGTACGGCATACAAGAATATCAGGACGAATTCCCATTCCCTGAAGTTCCTTAACACTTGCTTGAGTTGGCTTAGTCTTCATCTCACCAGATGCTTTAAGATAAGGAATAAGTGTTACATGAATAAGAATTGCGTTCTCATGTCCGACTTCATGCTGGAATTGTCTGATTGCTTCAAGGAAAGGCTGACTCTCGATATCTCCGACAGTACCACCTACTTCTATAATTGCAATCTTAGTTTCATCAGTTGAATAATCTCTGAAAAAACGGCTCTTTATTTCATTAGTAATATGAGGGATTACCTGGACTGTGCCTCCACCGAAATCTCCACGTCGTTCCTTCTGTAATACAGACCAGTATACTTTACCTGTAGTTACATTAGAATTCTTATTAAGGCTCTCATCAATAAATCTTTCATAGTGACCAAGGTCAAGGTCTGTCTCAGCACCATCGTCAGTTACGAAAACTTCTCCGTGCTGGATAGGGTTCATAGTACCTGGATCAATATTAATATAAGGGTCAAACTTCTGCATGGTTACAGAAAAACCACGGGCTTTAAGCAGTCTGCCTAAAGATGCGGCAGTGATACCTTTTCCTAAACCGGAAACAACACCACCTGTTACAAATACATATTTAACAGCCATCTTTTCCTCCAATCTGAATGTGTAATCAAAAAAATATGCAATATTATACAGCCCTGTATTATAAATTTCCATAGTTTAAACACTGTCTCTTATACACATCTCCGAGCCCACGAGACTAAGGCGAATCTCGT
>ERZ1027225.135-NODE-135-length-37278-cov-5.797813_pt1 | contig 37278 bp, 36 predicted proteins | sample MGYA00519479_ERZ1027225 | MGnify/ENA primary metagenome ERZ1027225 (study PRJEB26926, sample SAMN06164471) | human gut metagenome | biome: ENVO:00009003; feature: ENVO:2100002; material: ENVO:00002003 | host: Homo sapiens | place: USA | collected 2012 ... | reverse complement strand
ATTCGCCTTAGTCTCGTGGGCTCGGAGATGTGTATAAGAGACAGGGCCGCTTCCGCTGGTTAAGTGCGTAGCGGTATGGGGGCTTATGCCAGGGCATATACAAGCCCCTCATACCGACGCACTTAAAACCCACTCCCCGCAAAACTTTTCTGCCGCATTACTGGAATACTAAAAACTGGCATCTCTTCCCCGAATTTTTCTCGGCATATTACTTAGAAACTCTGTCTCTTACAACCGCCTGCCTTTTTTTGTCATGGTCTCTTGGATTGTTTTTATTTGGGGAAAACTTTCACATCGAGTGGGGTTTCCCCAATAATTCTTTTCAGGAAACCATAACAAAAAATCCGCAGTTCTCCCTCCCTGCTTCTCTGCAGGTCGATCACTACGGATTTTCTTCCCCGTTTCAGTCCTGTCTTACAGGTTTACTGCTCCGGTGGAACCATTCTTAAGGCCTTCATTGATTACATAATATGCCTTGCCATCTTCCGGCTTGATATAAAGTTTTGCTCTCTTGATCGCAGATGCTTTCTTGCCCTCTGCTTCCCAGGCAGCTACGACTTTACTCATAATCGCCTCTTCTGAGAACTCTTTGCCGCCAAACTGTACAAAAACATCCGCTTTCACTTCTGTTCCTTTTTTGGCTGCCGGTTTTCTGGTAGTCTTTGCAGCAGTTGTCTTCTTTGCTGCCGGCTTTGCTGCCTTTGTCTTTGTCTCAACAGCCTTTGTGGCTGGTTTGCTTTCTGTCTTTACCGGAGTTGTCTTGGTCGCTGTTTTCTTTACTTCTGCTTCTGCAGTTTTTACAGTCGTCTTCGTGTTGGTTGTAGCCATTACAAATCCTCCCTCAAATCTCTTTTTGTCTTTTCCTTTTCGATTATACATCTTTTATATTTTATTTACAATCACAATTTTACCAAAAAATCATTTTCTCTCCAAAAAAACTATGGCACTTTTTACAAATTCTCTTTACATTTACTCATAAATCTCGTAAAATAAGGATAGACTAGTTATTAAAGAAAGGATGGTTTGGTTCATGAAAAAACTACTTAAAGTGATTCTTGGCCTGGCTACCGCTGCAGCTGCCGTAGCTGGTGTTGTTTACTTCTTAAAAAAAGTTGTTATGAAAGATTATCTGGATGATTACGATGAAGATGATTTTGACAACGATCTGTATGATGAAGAGGATGACCGTGACTATGTGACATTAAATTCCGATGAAGATTCTGCTGACGAAGAGGAAGAAGCAGTAGAAGATGCGGATGAAGACGAAATGGATTTAGATTAATTGTGTTACCTCTATTCGTTTCGTATCATATATTACTCTTTTCATTGTAAAAAGGTTCAGCAGATTGCATCTGCTGAACCTTTTTCTTTTCTTACTTCTTTTTATCGGGACAATCTTCTAGTCATGCTGTAAAGATGCTCATCAATGTCTTTTGTCATGTTCAACGCTTCATCAATGTCATAATCACAGAATTTACCATTCTTGTAAGCTACCACGCGGTTAGTCTTGCCCTCGATCAGAATATCTACTGCCAGGGCTCCCATTGCGGATGCGTACACACGGTCGCGGCAACTTGGATTACCGCCACGCTGAATATGTCCGATGACCGTAGCGCGAGTCTCAATGCCGGTGCGTTCCTCGATCATTTTTGCCAGTTCATGGGAATGACCGATTCCCTCTGCATTTACGATAATATGATGTTTCTTACCTTTGCGGCGCTTGGACATGATCTTCTCAATGATCTCTTCCTCATCATTATCATAACGCTCCGGGATCATAACATACTCTGATCCGTTAGAAATACCACACCACAAAGCAATGTGTCCGGCAGTCCGTCCCATTACCTCAATGATACTGCAACGCTCATGAGAAGCCGATGTATCACGAACTTTGTCAATGGCCTCCATGGCTGTATTGCAGGCTGTATCAAATCCGATGGTATATTCTGTACAGGCAATATCCAGATCGATGGTTCCCGGGATACCTACTGTATTGATGCCATTTTCAGACAACTTCTGGGCTCCACGGAAAGAACCGTCTCCTCCGATTACTACCACACCATCAATTCCGTGTTTACGACAGATATCTGCTGCCTTTTTCTGTCCTTCCGGTGTACGCATTTCCTCACAGCGGGATGTGAAAAGGATCGTACCACCTCTCTGTACAATATCTGTAACGCTCATGGTATGCATATCAATAATATCTTCTTCCAAAAGTCCTGCGTAACCACGGCGGATTCCTTTTACTTCCAGTCCACTGGACAGTGCCGCACGCACGACAGCACGGATGGCTGCATTCATTCCCGGTGCATCCCCACCGCTTGTCATTACTCCGATTGTCTTAATCTCTTTCGCCATTGTAAAACCTCCAAAATATGTTCTTTTTTACCACTTGATCTACCTTTTATTTTACACTCCATACACCTATTTTTCAATACTCTTTTCCACCACTTTTACATTGTCTGCTCCCAGTCTGTCCCTTAGGATCTCCAGAAGTTCTCCCTCTGCCCGGGTAGCATAACTTCTTGGCAGGAGTTTGTGGGCTCTTTCTTTGTGCAGGTAAATATGCACCATATCCCTGCCATCGTAACGGCGGACGGCATCCAATACAAACCGTTCTTCTCTCTCGTAGTCAGCTCTGGTTTCAAACTGGATCCACAGATCTTTGTCCAGTTCATCAAACGGCAGGATTTCCGAACAGATCAGTTTGGCCGGTTTGTCTTCTTCTACCGTGACTCTGCCTTTAATAAGCACCTTTCTGTCCTCTTCGATGACGGACCGGTTCTTGTCATAATCTCTTGGGAAAACAATCACTTCCACCGTTCCATACAGATCCTCCAGCGTAATAAACGCCATGAGACTGTTGGTCCGGGTAGTCTTTACTGTTTTGGCGGTGATCATTCCTCCTATGACAGCCGGTGCCTGGTCTCTTACTTTTGGCGCCATTTCCCCGTCTGCCGTAACAAAATCCGTGGTGCGGTTAGTAATGTTTCGCTCCAAAAGTCCCACATACTGTTCCAGCGGATGACCACTGATGTAGACACCCAGCACTTCTTTTTCAAAAGCAAGGATCTCTTCCTTGTCATATTCGCCCACTTCCGGCATTACAATATCCAGTTCTTTCTGTTCTTCCGGCTCTGCAAAATCAAATAATGACATCTGGCCGGTCATAGTTGTTTTCTTCTGACGACTGACATCGTCAATCACATCCGCATACACAAGCATTTTCTGTTTTCTTGTTCCCGGCAGGCAGTCCAGTGCCCCTGCTTTTATAAAACTTTCCACCGTCCGCTTGTTGACAGAACGGCCGCTTAACCTTGTGCAGAAATCTTTCAGGTTGACATAAGGTCCTCCTGCCTTTCTCTCTTCTACAATCTCGTCAATCACCGGTCTGCCTACTCCTTTGATAGCCGCCAGGCCGTATCGGATATTACCTTCATATGGTGTAAAACGATAGTCTCCCTCGTTAATATCCGGTGAAAGGATCTCGATTCCCATCTGCCGGCATGTCATAATATATTCCGTGATCTTGCCTGTGTGCTCCATAAAAGAAGTCATCAGCGCCGCCATGAATTCAACCGGATAGTGGCATTTCAGGTAAGCCGTCTGATAGGACACCACCGCATAAGCTGCCGCATGGGATTTATTAAAAGCGTATTTGGCAAAATCGGTCATGTCGTCGTAAATTTTCTTTGCTACCTCTTCCGATATACCACGCTTGATACATCCGTCAATGCCGCGTTCTTCGTTGCCATAGATAAAATCATTTTTTTCTTTGGCCATTTTTTCCATTTTTTTCTTGGACATGGTACGGCGGATGTCATCACTCTGGGCATTGTTATAGCCAGCCAGTTCCCGGACAATCTGCATTACTTGCTCCTGGTATACGATACATCCATAAGTAGGAGAAAGGATCGGCTCCAGTTCCGGGCAGTCATACCGGATGCTGTCCTGATTGTTTTTTCCCTTAATGTAATGGGGGATAAAGTCCATCGGCCCCGGGCGGTACAGGGAAATTCCGGCTATAATCTCTTCCAAATTTCTCGGTTTTAACTCCTTCATGAAGTTTCTCATGCCGGCACTTTCCAGCTGGAACACACCTTCTGTCTGTCCTTTTCCGATCATATCAAATACTTCCGGATCGTCATAATCAATATCGTGGACATCAAAGCGGCCGCCAATAGCGTTCTGGATCACCGTCAGAGTACGGAGTCCCAGAAAATCCATTTTCAAAAGTCCCAATTCTTCCAATGTCACCATAGTGTACTGGGTGGTGATATTGCCGTCTGCTGCCCTTGACAGTGGCACAAAATCATCCACCGGCTGCGGGGCGATCACGATTCCCGCCGCATGAATGGAGGTATGTCTCGGCAGCCCTTCCAGACGCATAGACATATCGATCAATTTTTTTGCCTGATCGTCGGATTCGTAAAGACGCTTCAGTTCCGGATTCATGGTCAATGCTTTGGCAATGGTGATCCCCAGTTCCATCGGGATCGCCTTGGCCACCGAATCCACATAGGCATACGGGTAGTCTAACACTCTTCCCACATCTCTTATGACCATCCGGGCTGACATGGTACCGAATGTAACGATCTGTACCACATGATCTGCGCCGTATTTTTTCGTTACATAGTCAATGACTTCCGGCCGTCTCTCATAGCAGAAGTCCACATCAATATCTGGCATCGTTACACGACCCGGGCTTAAGAAACGCTCAAAGATCAGATTGTAGCGGATCGGATCAATGAGATCTGTTATATTCAGAGAATAGGCCACCAGACTTCCGGCCGCCGAACCTCTTCCCGGTCCTACCGGGATCCCGTGATCTTTGGCATACTTTATAAAATCCCACACAATGAGAAAATAGTCCACGAATCCCATGGTGACAATGGTATCCAGTTCGTAATCCAGTCGTTTCTGGTACTTGCCCGCCTCTTCTCCATACCGGTGCACCAGTCCCTCCTGGCACAGATGTCTCAGATAGCCTTCTGAAGTAAACCCTTCCGGCACCTCAAAATGAGGCAGTTTATAATGGTTAAATTCAATCTCTACATGACACCGCTCAGCAATCTTATGGGTATTTTCGATGGCCTCTCTGGCGTAGGGGAACAGTTCCGCCATCTCTTCTGCCGATTTAAGGTAATACTGTCCTCCCTCATATCGCATACGATCCTCATCTGCCACCTTTTTGCCGGTCTGGATGCACAGTAAGATATCATGTGCCTCGGCATCTGTGTCGTAAATATAATGCACATCGTTCGTAGCCACCAGATCGATGGACAGTTCTTTACTCATGCGCAGAAGTCCGGTATTCACCGTCTGCTGCTCCGGAATCCCGTGGTCCTGTAACTCCAGGAAAAAATTTCCCTTGCCAAAAATATCCTGCAAAATCAGTGCTTCTTTCTTTGCCTCTTCATACAGTCCCCGGCGGAGAAAATACGGAACCACCCCCGCCAGACAGGCGCTGAGGGCTATAACTCCTTTGCTGTAAGTACGAAGCACCTCATAATCCACTCTTGGTTTATAATAAAAGCCCTCTGTAAAGCCTTTGGAAACAATCTTTACCAGGTTCCGATATCCCTCATCATTTTCCGCCAGCAGCACAAGATGGTGATAGCGGCTGTCATCTTCCGCCCCTTTTGCCGCCTCACGGTCGAACCTGGATCCCGGTGCCACATACACCTCACATCCAAGGATGGGATTTAACCCCTCTGCCAGGGCCGCCTTGTAAAATTCTATGGCTCCATACATAACGCCATGATCCGTAATAGCCAGGCTGTCCATACCAAGTTCTTTGGCACGGTGTACTAACTCCTTTATCTTACTGGATCCATCTAACAAACTGTACTCTGTATGGACATGTAAATGTGTAAACTCCATTCTTTTTTCCTTCCTTATCAACCTACCTGGCTCATCCTTTGCTGAGCTTTGCCTTCAAAAAAAGGGGCGACACCGAAGCGCGCCCCTGAAAGAATCTTTCCTTTATTTTCCTGTAAGATAATCCTCAATACTGACCATAGCCATATCTTCATCTTCCCCGTCAATGGCGATCTCCAACTGCTGTCCCGATGCCAGGCCTAATGTCATCATTCCCATGATACTTTTTGCGTTGACTGTTTTGGTTCCCTGGCAAATATTGATCTTGCTCTGATATTTGCTTGCTACCTGTACTAACATAGCAATCGGTCTCCCACTTTCAGTTCCTACACTGACATCAATACTTTTTCTAATCATTTTTTTCCTCCAATTGTGCGTCTTTCTCACGCTGGTTTTGTGCTATTTCACTTAGTTTCCGTAACCGATGGTTGACACCGGACTTTCCCAGCGGCGTTTCTAACAAGCCCCCCAATTCCTTCAAAGGTACATCCGGATGTGCCAGTCTGACTTTCGCCATTTCAGCCAGATTCTCCGAAAGACTTTCAAAACCAATTGTGTCCCGAATATATTGTATGTCTTCTACCTGCCTGGATGCTGCGGACACGGTCTTTTTTATATTGGCAGCCTCGCAATTCACTTTCCGGTTGATAGAATTGCGCATCTCTTTCAAAATACGGACATTCTCAAACTCCATCAATGCCTTATGAGCTCCGATGATATTGAGAAAATCAACGATAGCCGCCCCCTCTTTCATATACACAATGTAATTCGTTTTCCGTTCTACAATCTTTGCTTCTACCTGAAATGACTGGATCAGCCGACAGAGACTTTCTGCTTTTTCCCTGCTTCCTGCCATCATCTCCAGGTGATACCCACTGTTTGGATCGGTCACCGATCCCCCCGTCAAAAATGTTCCTCTCAAAAATGCACGCCGGCAGCATACTCTCTCCACTACCGGATCTGCCACAAGCACGGAACCGCTCTGCAGCCAGACCGCCTCTATAAACTGCTGGGCGATGTCTTCATCCAGTATATACAAAGAATATTGATGCTCACCCCGTACTGAAATATCCGGGGTCGTGCGAAATGCCTTCCTAAATAAAATATAACTTTTTTGTAAAACTGTCAAGTTTTCCGTATGAAAATGAATTTCATACCCACCTTCTTCTGTCATCACAACGGATCCTATAAACGCAAAATACGCTGCCAGTTCTGCAATCTGACAGTGTCTTTTTTTATCGATCTGTTCTTTTATTTCTTCTTTTACTTTTCTGGCGAACGACATATATTTCTCAACCGATCCTTTTCAATATCTCTATGTTCCTTTTTGCATCCGTATTCCGTGTTTTCAAATTCCCGGTAAATTGCATTGGTCAGGCTTACCGAGCGATGTTTGCCCCCGGTGCAGCCAATGGCGATAACTAACTGGGTTTTTCCTTCTATCATGTAATTTGGTATCAGAAACGACAGCATGTCCTTTAATTTTTCCAAAAATGTCTTTGCCTTGTCTGTACTCATGACATAGTCGTACACCGCCTCGTCATTTCCTGTCAGCGGCTTCAGCGAATCTACATAAAAGGGATTTGGCAGAAAACGGACATCAAAAACAAGGTCTGCATCTGCCGGGATACCATACTTAAACCCAAAAGATACAAAGGTCAGGTAAAAGTTGCAAAAATCCTCATTCTGCACAAAGATCCGATCCAATTCCTGCTTCAGTTCACGGATCAGAAGAGTGGTGGTGTCTATAATATAATCAGCCTGTTTTTTCAGGTCTTTCAGACATTCTCTCTCTTCCTCAATAGCTGCTGCCATCCGTCCGCCTTTGGCCAGAGGATGCATTCTCCTGGTTTCCTTGTACCGTTTCACAAGGACTTTGGTCTCTGCTTCCATAAAAAGGATCTCCAGCGTATAGCCTTCCTTTTTCAAGGACTCGATCACCGGAGCGGCTTCCGCCAGAGAATTGTGACCTGCCCGGATATCCAGTCCCAGCGCCACTCTTTCCAATGGTTCACTGGAGCCCTCTGTCAGTTCTATAAAAGTAGCCAGAAGGGATACCGGAAGATTATCCACGCAGAAAAAACCATCATCCTCCAGTATTTTCATCGCTGAACTTTTACCGGCACCACTCATGCCTGTCACAATCACAAATCTCATTCTACCACTAGCCTTTCTTCCTTATAGTCCGTTTTCCGGAATGATCCTTACCTCCGGTTCCAGTTTTACCTGAAATTCATCCCATACTTTGTCCTGTACATCCCGGATTAGTTTCTTTACATCTTCTGCTGTCGCCTCGCCTCTGTTTACCACGAATCCGCAATGTTTTTCCGACACCTGGGCATCTCCTACCCGGTATCCCTTCAATCCCGCATCTTCAATGAGTTTGCCGGCAAAATGCCCTTCCGGACGCTTAAATGTACTGCCTGCGCTTGGGAATTCCAGCGGCTGTTTATCTCTGCGCCGGCTGTTCAGATCTCTCATATGGGCCTTGATGCCTTCCGGATTTCCTGATTCAAAATAAAATTCTGCCTCCAGCACAATATATTCTTCTTTCTGGATAATGCTGGTACGGTACCCCAGTTCCAGTTCATCTGCCTTCAAAATGCGGACTCTGCCGCTCTGGTCTAACACCGTAGCCGTGAGAATACAGTCTTTGATCTCGCCATTATAGGCACCTGCATTCATCGCAATGCCACCTCCCAGTGTTCCCGGGATCCCGGCCGCGAACTCAAACCCAGCCAGTCCCCATTCTGCCATTTTGGCAGCCATGGCGCTCATGCTGGTACCTGCCTGTACCCGCACCACACCGGCTCTCTCCAGCGCGATTCCCGACATTCCTTTTCCGACTTCGATCACAACGCCTCGGAACCCTTCGTCCGAAAACAATACATTACTTCCCTTTCCTAATATATAAAATGGCAGTTTTTTCTCCTTGGCATACAATACGGCTTCTCTTACCTCATGACGGCTTTCGGGGATCAGATAATAATCCGCCGGTCCCCCGATCCGAAATGTTGTGTGTTTTGCCAAAGGCTCCATTGTCTGCTCTGTCATGTGTCCTCCAATCCGATTTTTGTTCCTACTGGAACATAACCATTCTTACTGCACCATAAATACCGGCATCATTCCCAAGTTCTGCCAAATGAAATTCCTTGTTTTTCAACGCAAACATAGAATACTCATTGTAATATTTTTCCACGGAATCCAATATGATCTGTCCTGCGGCAGATACACCGCCGCCGATTACAAAGGCCTCCGGATCCACTACCTGGGCTACATTGCTGAGTGCTATGCCAAGATATCGTCCAAACCGGTCTACCACCTTGCATCCATAAGTATCCCCTGCTTTGGCCGCATCAAACACATCTTTCGCCGTCAGCGTCTCTGCCTTCTGCGCCAGCACGGAATCTGGTTCCATGCTTTCTTTCGCCATACGCACCACGCCGGTAGCAGATGCATACTGCTCCACACAGCCACTGTTGCCGCATCCGCAAGGTGCCGGGTGGTCAAACTCTACTTTTATATGGCCGATCTCTCCTCCGGCTCCGCTGCTTCCCATAAGCACACGTCCCTTCTGGATAATACCGCCTCCTACGCCGGTTCCCAGGGTCACCATCACAATGCTGTCGTGGCCTCTTCCGCCACCTTTCCACATTTCTCCCAAGGCTGCTATATTGGCATCATTACTAATTCGCACTCTTCCCACGCCGGTCATTTCTATCACTTTTTCTTTTACAGAAAAAACACCCCAGCCAAAATTAGTACACCGGTGCACCACCCCGTCATCCGTAACCGGACCCGGGATTCCCATGCCGATACCAAGTATATTTCCCTGACATTTTTCTCTTTTGGCTTCCAGACTGTCCACAATATCCTGTAGGATGTGGGCACCCTGCTCTTCTTTTCTCGTTGGGATCTCCCACTTCTCGATCAGTTCTCCCTTGTCAGAAAAAGTTCCGATCTTTATAGTGGTGGCACCTACATCCACACCTGCATAAAAATTACTCATACCCTTTCACCTCACTGCTGGGAATTGGTCAGATTACTTGTAACACGATTGTACAGTTCTCTGGCCGCGTTGTATCCCATCTTTTTCTGTCGATAGTTGACGGCTGCGGACTCACAGATGATGGCTACATTTCGTCCCGGACGGATTGGGATCTGGTGGCACACAACCTTGTTGCCAAGATACTCAATATAAGTCTCTTCCAGTCCCATACGGTCGTATTCCTGATCTTTGTTCCACTCTTCCAGTTTGATGACCAGATCGATCTTCTGGTTATTTTTAACACTTTCTACACCAAACAATGTTTTGGCGTCAATGATACCGATTCCTCTTAGTTCAATAAAGTGTCTGGTAATCTCCGGTGCCGAACCAATCAACTCTGCATCGGAAATTTTCTTGATCTCTACTACATCATCTGATACAAGACGGTGTCCTCTGTGGATCAGCTCCAGGGCCACCTCACTTTTACCGATACCGCTTTCACCGGTGATCAGTACACCTTCACCGTAAATGTCTACCAGCACGCCGTGGATGCTGATGCGGGGTGCCAGTTTCACCTTCAGCCAGCGGGTACACTCTGCGGAAAAAGAGGAAGTATCTTTGTCACTGCGCAGGATCGGGATTCCCATTTCTTTCGATACTTTTTTGTACTCTTCTGCTACCGGAAGATCCCTGCAGAATACAATACATGGCACTTTATAGGACATGATCTTTCCCAGCATCTGGGCACTTTTCTCTACACCGATCTTTTCCATATAAGTATATTCCACCTGTCCGATGATCTGGACACGATGGTTGTCAAAATAATCAAAAAAATCTGCCAGCTGCAGGGCCGGACGGTTGGTGTCCGTCTGGGTAATCTCTATATTTTCAATGTCTACTTCCGGTGTCAGATTGACTACCTTCATCTTCTTGATAAATTCATTCAACGAAACTGTATACATACATAAGCCCTCCTGTTTTATGTATCAATAATATAATTTTATCTTATCATATGGGGTGGGTTCATGCAAGAATACCCGGAAAGATTCTTGACAAAAGATAGTCTTTCGTAATAGAGTAATTCATAGAATCAATTTATACTATTGTACGAAGCAGCCCTTTTGCTGTTTCAGACTGGAGGTTTATACCATGAGTGAAGAATGTACTCACGATTGTAACAGCTGTGGCCAGAACTGTGGATCCCGTTCCCCGGAAAGTCTGGTGGCCACTCCCTATAAAGGAACTAAAATTGGTAAGATTATAGGCGTTGTCAGCGGCAAAGGCGGCGTCGGCAAATCTATGGTTACGGATCTTCTGGCCGTTTCCCTGGCAAAAAAAGGATATAAAGTCGGTATCCTGGATGCGGATATTACCGGTCCTTCCATCCCTGCCGCATTTGGTCTCACGGAAAAAGCCACAAGCAACGATGAAGTGATGTTTCCTGTCTATTCCAAAGAGCTGCACATCCCTGTTATGTCCATCAATCTGCTTTTGGAAAACGAATCGGATCCCGTGATCTGGCGCGGTCCCATCATCGCCGGCACGGTTAAGCAATTCTATACCGAAGTAGCCTGGGGGGAGCTTGACTATCTCCTTGTAGATATGCCTCCCGGCACCGGCGATGTACCTCTTACGGTATTCCAGAGCATTACTGTGGATGGTATCATCGTAGTAACCAGTCCCCAGCATCTGGTATCCATGATCGTGGAAAAAGCCGTAAATATGGCTTCTCTGATGAACATTCCGGTATACGGCATTGTGGAAAATATGAGTTACGCTCTCTGCCCTGACTGTGGCAAAAAAATCTTTGTATTCGGCGAAAGCAAGGTAGAAGAAACTGCCTCAAAGCACAAAGTACCGGTCCTTGCCCAGATTCCGATCCAGCCGGAACTCGCCTCTGCCTGCGACAACGGACAGGTAGAATCTCTGGACGCTTCTTTTATGGACAATGCCTGCCGTATTTTAGAAAGAGAGGACGCATAATATGGGTACAGGAATCTGCTATGTATTTGGCGGCGGAGAACGTACCGACTGCACCATTACCTTTGAAAAGGAAGATCTGGTGATCGCCGCCGATGCGGGATTCGATTATCTGAACGACCTGGGACTTCGTGCCGATGTGGTTCTGGGCGATTTCGATTCTGTTATCTCCTATGATCTTCCTTCGGATTCTCTTCGTTATCCAAAGGAAAAAGATGATACCGACATGATGCTGGCTCTCAAACTGGGTCTGGAACGAGGCTATACAGAATTTCGCATTTACGGAGGCTCAGGAGGCCGTCTGGATCACACTCTTGCAAATCTCCAGGCACTGACCTACCTGTCCAGGCACGGTGCCCAGGGTATCCTCTGGGGCGAAAATTATGGCATCCAGGTTGTAACAGACGGCACTATTTCTTTTTCTAAAGATTTGGAAGAAAACGAACCGGGAACACTGGTATCTGTCTTTTCTCTAAGTGACATTTCCGAAGATGTGATCATTAAGGGACTGAAATACGAGGTAGACAATGTGACATTGAGTCATGATTTTCCTCTGGGCGTCAGCAACGAATTTACAGGCAAAAAAGCCTTTGTCCACGTAAAAAAAGGTACCATAGCCGTTCTATGGTACCTCTCATAATATTTCTTCTAGTATTTCACCAGAATGACTGGTCTCACACACACTCCCGGATCATCTACCGGAATACCGTAAAGGATCAGTTCCTTCTGGTAAGATGTGCAGACTGTCGTATTTGGTTTGTTCCCCGGTGTTCTCAGGCGCAGGCAGTTCGCCTTGCCTTTCAAGATATCCCGGTATTTTTCATACTCTATCGTATCAAAAATACAAACATAATCTTTGGTGGCAATGCCACCTTTTGTTTTGTACTTCTCATTGTCAGGATTTTCCAAAGACATCTGGGCCATATCCTGTCTCTCTGCTTCCGTAAACTCTTCCTGCAGATAGGTTCCATTGAGATACGCTCTCAGATCACAGGTTTCCCATGTGACTGCTTCATCTGTATCATGAAAAACGGCGGCTTCCAGTCCCGTCTTTCTGGCCAGCCTGGCCTCTCCGTCCTTTTTCTCCAAAAGGATCCAGGAATCTTTGCCAAAATGAACGGTCTTGCCGGGCTCTGCTTTCTCGATCAAAGCCTTCTCGATGGCCAGTTCTCTGGCGTCACTGTCTTTATAGCCTTTCTTCGCCAACAGTCCAAACAAGTATCTTGCCTGCTCCATCTGGTCATCTCCCAGCGAATCCGCGTAGGCGTAACGGGCCTCTTTCATCTTTTCCTGACTGTCTTTATAATCGCCTAATTTGCCATAGGACTCCATCGCATATTTGTTCAGCCCGACTACACGCTCGGCTCCTGCGATCAGGTAGCGGGTAGGCGTCACTTTATAACTGACCGCCAGCGCGATCACCAGGACAAAGGCAGCGATCACTGCCACCTTCGTCTTACTGATCTTCTTTTTGCGGCCAGCCTCTTTGGCCCTCTCTTCCCGTTCTTTCGCCGTTGTAGTCACAGTCTGAGAACTGCCCTCTTCCTCACTCGGAAGTTTCGCCTTCAGCACTTCTGCCTTTTCCCGGCACTGTCTGCTTAGTTCGGGACACTCTTCGAGACCCTCAAATGGATCTGCCTGGCCCTCTTGATACAGCTGTTCGAAATCTTTCGCAAGTCTGACGAAAATCTTATATTCATCTGTCACTTTGATGATACAGCGGGTTGCTCTCATCAAAGTTTTATACTGCTGAAACTTCTCTGCCGGAGTCAGCACAACTTCTTTTTTCTTTTTCTTTGCCGGCGCTTTTGCCATGATTCAAAGTCCTCCTTGGCATTTTATATCATGTTATTATTTCTTTTTAGAATAGGTAGCGCCTTTCTGGGCTTTCTTTTCTCCCTTTCCTGAGAGCACATACCACAGTGGTGATGCTACACATACAGAAGAATAACATCCGGAAATAATACCTACGATCATCGGAATCGCAAACTGACGAACGGAGTTTACTCCCAGGATAGCCAGTACAAATACCATAATGAATGTTGTTACAGAAGTATTGATGGAACGAGACAATGTCTCTGTAATACTCTTGTTGATAGTCTCTGCCAGTGGTGTACGGGCAGATGCTTTCTTTTTATTCTCACGGATACGGTCAAATACAACGATGGTATCGTTGATGGAATAACCCACGATGGTCAGCATACATGCAATAAATGTACTTCCTACCTGAATGTAAGAACTTGCTACCACATAAACCGTGAACACTACGATGATATCATGTACCAGTGCCAATACGGAACTGACACCTGTACTCAGGTTGCGGAAACGGATCCAGATGTAGATCAGCATACAGATCGCTGCAATGATGGTAGCAACAACTGCATCGGTCTTCATCTCGCTGCTGACGGAAGCACTGATGGTCTCAGACTCTACTTTCTTCTCATCAACAGAAAATGCTTTTGCCAGTTCGGATCTTGTCTTAGCTGCCTGATCTTCGGTCTGACTGGTTGTACGGATCGTAATCTTCTTCACGCCGTTATCATCTGAAGTAGAAAGCTCGCCTTCCATTCCTGTGTTATCTTTTACAACTTTCAATGCCGTGTCTTTATCTGCATCTGTAATTGTTTTGTTCTCCGGAAGAGATACAGAAGTAGATGTACCACCTACAAAGTCCAGACTATAGTTCAGCATGGAACCTTTATTCACATTTACAACAATACCAACAATACAGATTACAAATACGGCACCGGAAATGATCACATATTTCTTCCAGTTTCCGATAAAGTCGATTGGTTTTCTGCTCTTCTGTGTACCATACAGTTTCAGATCTGTCAGTCCCAGAGAAGTAAAGGCATCCATTACCAGTCTGGTAATAACAAGAGCTGTAAACATGGAAAGGATAATACCGATCGCCAGTGTCTGTGCAAAACCTTTTACGGTACCGGAACCTTTCAGATACAGCACGAATGCTGCGATCAAAGTAGTGATATTACCATCAATAATAGCAGACAACGCCTTGGAAAAACCGATCTTGATAGAAGATGCTACTGTCTTTCCACTTGCCAGTTCTTCTCGGATACGGGTAAAGATGATACAGTTAGCATCTACCGCCATACCGATACTCAGCACGATACCTGCAATACCCGGCAGGGTCAGTGTTACATTCAATCCGTTGAGGATCAGAAGCATTGCTCCTACATAGAAGATCAATGCGATGGAAGAAGCCACACCCGGCAGACGATACATAACGATCATAAACAGGATGACCAAGATCAGACCGATCACACCGGCGATCAAACTGGTTCTCAGGGCTTCGCTACCAAGGGTAGCACCTACTACATTGTCATGGATATTGGTCAGTTCCAGTGGGAGGGCACCGATACGAAGAGTAGATGCCAGTTCCTCTGCCTCTGAGAATTTCTCAAAGCCACCGGAAATAGTACATTTGCCTTCTGTGATAGCACTGTCAATTCTTGGTGCAGATACCAGTTTGTTATCATATACGATAGCCATCGGTTTTCCTACATTCGCCTCTGTGATCTCCCCAAACTTCTTGGAACCTTTGGAGTTGAATGTAAGTTCTACAACATTCTTGGTTGCTCCGGTACTCTTGTCCTGCTCGGTAGCCGCCTTGGCTTCTTTGATTGTAGAACCGTCTAACTTGACATTCTTCTTATCAAAAGTAACCTCTTCACCTTCCGCCGGTGATGTGCCGCCGTCTTTTCCTTTCAGATCACTGTACATGATAAACTGAAGAGATCCTGCGTTACCAAGTTTTTTAAGGATCTCTGCGGAATTACTAACACCTGGGATATCAATCGTGATACGATTGGATCCTTCTTTATAAACAGCAGCCTCTGTGCTGACATCTTCAACACGCTTCTGCATTTTATATACTGTGTCGTCCATTTCCTGATCCGTCGGATTTGCTTTATTTGCCTGATAAGTAACACTCACGCCACCTTTCAGATCCAAACCTAAGCGGATGTTCTGCGCCTTACCCTTGTGTGCGCCGCCAATTCCTGCTACCGCCACATATGCGAACGCAGCAATCAGGACTACAACCAACAAAATCTGTAAAGCACCTTTTGTTTTGTTGTTCATTTTACCTTGTCTCCTTTACATAATAACTTCTTTTCTGAGAACGATACACCCCCAGTGAAAGTTCTCTATCGCGAGCGATGCTCGAGAATACAGTATACCATAGTTCCCGCTTTTCATCAAGTAAAAACCACGCCTCTATCCGTCGATCCGCTCTACCTTGATCATGTTGGTGGTACCGGAACTTCCGTCCAGCAATCCACCGGTAAGAACTACATTGTCTCCCTCTTTTAATGGGAACACCTCTTTTGCCTGCTTCAGATCGTCTGCAAACATAGCTTCAATCGAATCGTATTTCTTACACAAAACCGGTGTTACCCCCCAGCTGAGGTTCAGTTTTCTCCAGCCTTTCTCCGAATGGGTCATTCCTATAATGTCCACCGGGCAGCGGAAACGGCTTACCATGCGGACGGTGCGGCCGCTCAAAGAGTTTACAACGATACATTTTGCTCCTACATCTACTGCCATGGCGCATGTACCGTGGGACACGGCATCCACATTGTTCTTAATGGCAAAATCCGCCACCTTGAACCGTCTGTCGTAATGAATGCTTTTCTCCGTAAATTCAATGGTCTGGACCATGTTTCGCACTGACTCCACCGGATATTTACCGGCTGCCGTCTCACCAGACAGCATAACAGCGGAAGTACCGTCATACACGGCGTTTGCCACATCGGAAAGTTCCGCTCTGGTTGGCCGTGGATTGTGGATCATTGATTCCAGCATTTCTGTGGCTGTGATCACACGCTTGCCAAGAAGACGGCACTTGTTGATCAGGTACTTCTGCACCGACGGCACCTCCATGGCCGGGATCTCCACGCCCAGATCTCCACGGGCGATCATAATACCATCTGCGATCTCACAGATTTCTTCAATGTTTTCCACACCGGAACGGTTCTCGATCTTGGCAATGATATCAATATCCGCCCCACCGTTTTCATCCAGGAAACGGCGCATATCTGCCACATCTTTTTTTCGGGATACAAAGGAAGCTGCCACAAAGTCCACTTGATTTTCAATACCGAACAGAAGATCAGACCGATCCTGTTCGCTGAGAAAATCCTGAGCCATAACCCGGTTCGGGAAATTCATGCTCTTGCGATTGCTTAACTCGCCGCCTGAAACAACGATACAGCGTGCCTTTTTATCATCTATTTCTACAATCTTAAAGATGACCAGTCCATTGTTTACCAAGATGGTATCGCCTACTTCCAGATTCTGCATCAGCTGTTTGTAGTTTACCGATACAATGGTCTCATTTCCTACTACATCTTCTGTCGTAAATGTGAAAAAATCACCGTCTTTTAATTCTATTTTCCCGTTTTCAAAGGTTTTGATCCGGTACTCCGGGCCCTTGGTATCAAGCATCAGGGCGATGGGCATATTTAATTTTTCTCTGGCCTCTTTTACCAGATTGATCTTGTTCTGATGTTCTTCGTGGCTGCCATGGGAAAAATTCAGTCTTGCGACATTCATCCCCTCCTGGCACATTTTGGTCAATGTTTCAATATTTTCACTGGACGGACCAATGGTACAGATAATTTTTGTCTTTCTCATATTTTACCTCCTGCTATAATAAGATCACACGCCAAAAGAAGCATCCTCTGGCATGCCTGAATGAATCACTGTTTTTATTTATTGGGATTTAACAGCGTTTTTTTCCATCCGCCTTGTGAATATAGACCATGATTGAAAGGGGCGTTCTGACAGACTGTCCGTTCCGGACTTTCAGCGTCCCATAGAATTTCTCCGGCAAAACAATTTCCCCGTGACCGGAAAATGCCCGCACATCTTTTTTATGCTCAAGACCGGACCGGCGAGTTCTCAAAGAGCCGGCAGTCTTTCCTGTCTCCATTAATTCCGCAGTGCAGAAGTCTTCTTTCTGCGTAACCGTTTCTCCGGAGGAAGTGATTCCCCGGTCCCTGTCAATCCCCTTCGCATACGAAAAATAAGCCGGTATGTAACATTCCACACTGGCGCCTGAACATGCGATGATCAAAACCACAACAAGGGCTGTCTTTTTTAGAGTTTTTCCAGACACAGGCAAATTTTTCCTCCTCATCAAAGTTAGGTAAATACTAACAAATCTTGGGTGGTTCGTCAATGGGAACTTATCCATGGCACTCTTTATAGGTTCCGTAATGTGACAGAAAAGTTTTGCGTTCCGTGGGTCGCTTCCGCTGGTTAAGTGCGTAACGGTATGGATCTGTTGTATAGGCAAGTTTTCCCAGCTCACTTGCCTGCTCAAACTTTTTGTGACTGGCATCTTGAAAGATGCCGGCGTTTCGTCTAAAATTAGTTTTATCATTTTGGTACCCCAACAGATATGGGGCGACACATGTTATATAAGGAGATCATATTATGAAGCGTTTTATTTTACCTTTATTATTGGGGATTTTGTCCGGACTTCTTTTCATGGGATCAGCAGGACTTGCAAAGGAAAAGCCGTCTCTTTCTGCCAGCCGGATGACTTTAAAATCCGGGGACTCGGCTTTTATCGTACTGCAGGAAAATCCCAACAATCTGGTGTCCTGGTCTGTTACATCCGGGAAAAAATGTATTTCTCTGGATAGTGCCGTGAATTACGGAGAACAGATCATCACAGCCAAAAAGCCAGGCACCGCCAAACTTGTGGCCCGGGTTGGTTCTTCCCGGTACCGCTGCACCATCCGGATTAAAAAAGCCAAAGGTGCAAAGAGTATTGTTTTGACTGCCTCCCAGATAAAAAAAGCCGGCATCCGCACCTCAGGAACAGTAAAAATTCCCGGTTCCTTCCGGTATAAGAAGAAAACTTACAAAATCACAGCCATCGCACCGGACTGTTTGGGAAAGAAAACAAAAATGCGCAAACTTGTGATTTCTAAAAATATCCGGCTCATCGGAAGTGGTGCCTTTAATAACTGCACCGGTCTCCGTCAGGTAACTCTGCCAGGCAGACTTCGTTATCTGGGTACCGCAGTTTTTTATAAGTGTTCATCCCTGACCACCGTGAAACTTCCTGCTTCCATGCGATCTATCGGGCTGAATCTGTTTGATTCCTGTAAGAGTTTGACCCAGGTAAGTTTTGCAGATGGGATCCGGTCTCTTCCTACCAGTACATTTAACCACTGCCAAGGCCTTCGTACCGTGAAACTTCCTTCTACTTTGACTTATATAGGAAAAAAGGCTTTTTATGAGTGTGTATCACTGACCCAGATTACCATCCCGGATTCCGTCACAAGTATCCATCCTCAATTCTTTTCCGGCAGCGATACCAACTTCGCCGATGGCAAAACAACCTTTTTGTGGCGTGGACAGACTTACACTAGCTGCGCCGCCCTGCTGCAGGCAATGCCAGAATAACTTATCACCTTTTACAATTTGGACCACCAAACTGGCTCATGATGACTTTTGCCATCTGAGCATTTGGTCTGGTGATATTAACCGGATACTGCAATTTTCTTTCATAAGTCCACATTCTCAACACCCTCCTTCCCATGGCCACGGATCCCGGGTCCAGGTCCAGCCCTGGTTTGTGTCCACGCCCTCATGGGTCAGCGGACCATAACATGCTTCATATTCTTTACAAGCTTCTCTATATAAAGTCTGATATTTATTAAAATAATCCATGGCTTTTTCATCTTTTGGGTGAGTATCCAGATACAATGCCGCATCCAACATGGCAAACCCGGTTTCTCTCACAATTTTCATCTGGGCCTTCTTACTCTGACTCATCATCGGAAAGACCGCCCCCTTCCGCACGGACAGGATGAACGATTCTCCATGGTGTTTCGTCCATTCAGGTCACAATATCGTCTGGACTGGCACGCAGCCTGGGATCCTACAAAGGGAAAAACCAGTTCTTCAAAGATCGTTCCATGGGCCAATCCGCCGCATCCATCCATTACTTCATCAAACATCTGCCAGGGCACATACGCCATGGCAAGTGGTTTATTCTTGAGATTCATAGATTCTCCTTTTTTCCTTATTGCTATCAGATTATGTAAAAAAAAGTCGATTGTGAATAATTTTATTTCTTTTTGAAAAAAATTATTGACAAGAGTCAATGTCTCATGTATTATAATAACAGTAATGATTATCATTATCAATAAAGGAGTTGACTCATGGCCGGATTAAAACACAGCAGACAGCGGGAAGCAATCCTTGACTATCTGCACAGCACAAAGAGTCATCCCACAGCCGAAGCTGTTTATTGGAAAGTCCGGGAAGAATTTCCCAAGATCAGTCTGGGAACGGTTTACCGAAATCTGAATCTTTTGGCAAACCAGGGACAGGTATTGCGGCTTCAATGCGGTGATGGCGTAGAACATTTTGACGGAACTGTGAAACCACACAATCATTTCATCTGCCGGCAGTGTGGTGCCGTGATAGACCTGGACATGGATTCCATTGACTCCATCGACCAGCTGGCAGGCGAGAACTTTCCGGGAGAGATCCTGGGTCACGAGATTTATTTTTACGGAACTTGTGGTGATTGTTTAAAATTAAAAAAATGAAAAAGTAAAGGAGACAAAACTATGAAGAAGTATGTTTGCAGCGTATGTGGATATGTACACGAAGGAGACGAACCACCAGCACAGTGCCCACAGTGTAAGGCACCGGCAGAGAAATTTACAGAAATGAGCGGTGATAGAGAATGGGCCGCAGAACATGTAGTAGGCGTAGCTAAAGGTGTCAGCGAGGATATCGTAGCAGATCTTCGTGCTAACTTTGAAGGAGAATGTTCCGAAGTAGGAATGTACCTGGCTATGGCAAGAGTTGCTCACAGAGAAGGCTATCCGGAGATTGGACTTTACTGGGAAAAAGCAGCTTATGAAGAAGCAGAACACGCAGCAAAATTTGCAGAACTTCTGGGCGAAGTCGTAACAGACTCAACCAAGAAAAACCTGGAAATGCGTGTAGAAGCAGAATGTGGCGCAACCGCCGGAAAAATGGATCTTGCAAAACGTGCAAAAGCAGCCAATCTGGATGCAATCCATGACACCGTGCATGAAATGGCAAGAGATGAAGCCCGCCACGGAAAAGCATTCGAAGGCCTACTGAAGAGATACTTTGGTTAAGCTACAAGCCCTGCACCAAAAAGGATCTGTACCTCATTGAGAGCTTGCTCTCATATGAGTGTGCAGGTTCTTTTTGATATACGGCGACAGCCGTCCATGAGGCATCACGCAGTGATGACGAATGGTGCAGGGCGTTAATAGCAGAGTTAAAAATAGCACCTTCAGAAAAGATATATTCGTTCGTAATTCTATTGATGTATCAGTATAGAATACAACAACTTCTAGATTTTTCTTGTGGATAATATGATCCTCGGCAAATTCATAGGAATAACCTCAATCGGCCTTTTCTGCAAATATGCTCTGTCCTCCCGGCGTATGTCTTTCAAAATTTTTTTCAGTCAATATTTCATCCATGACGCTCAAATTCCATCTTTGTTCGATCGGTTCTCGCCGCAAATTATTGCTATCCGTAATCATCAGTCGCGAATTCTTCTTTGTTTTCATTCAAGATTGCGAACGAGCCGACTTTCTTCGCATTCAAATACTTCATCTCCCTCCATATCGCGCTCCGAATTACACCCGAACGGGATTATTTTCTACTTTATTCATTGACACAGCACCCGAAAGGGTATAAAATAACCATAATTTTAAATTATAAGGTTTCAAATTATAAGGAGTAAACGAATGAACCCGATTGCGGAATTTGTTAAGGAAAATAGAAAAGCGGCTGGCTTGACGCAGGAACAATTTGCTTTGCGTTCAGGGCTGGGACTTCGATTTGTACGAGAACTTGAACAAGGCAAAGAGACCGTTCGTATGGACAAAGTAAATGTGGCACTTGCAATGTTTAACGCTCAGGCCGTTGCCGGAAAGAAGGAGAATAAATGACTGTATTCAGAACCGCCTATGTTTATGTGAGAAATATGTTTGCCGGCACTCTCGAAGAAACGGACGAAGGATATACTTTTAGATACGATTCCGATTATCTTCAAAATAAGAATGCCTCTGCAGTTTCGCTCACTTTACCGTTGCAGCCAGAGGAATACACCTCCAAAACTCTGTTCCCATTTTTTGATGGACTTATTCCTGAGGGCTGGCTTTTAAAAATAGTTACTGATAACTGGAAAATAGACCGGCATGACCGTTTTGGAGTTCTCCTTGTTGCCTGCAGGGACGGAATCGGTAATGTATCTATAAGGGAGGGAAAAGAATGAATTGTTTGTGCTGTGGAAAACCCTTACGCACACCGGATGAAACAGGCTGGCACAAAGCCTGCATCAAACACTTTTTTGGTACTGCAAAACTTCCAGAAATTCAAATTGATGACCATACTCTGAAATTTTTAGCCGCAGAAACAACCAACCGAGGTTTCACCGTTCCCGGTGTACAAAAAAAATTATCGCTGCATCTTGTAAGTGACAGCAATAAGCCGAGATTAACCCTTGTAAATTTCCCGACAGGCTACATTCTCAAACCACAGGTTGCAGAATTTGAAGCACTGCCGGAGTCGGAACAATTGATCATGTCAATGGCTGATACGGCCGGGATCTCAACGGTTCCCCATGCTCTTATCAAAGGAAATGAAGGACTGGCATATATTACCAAACGAGTTGACCGCAATCTGAACGGCGATGCTATTCAAATGCTTGCTATGGAAGATTTTTGTCAACTTGACTTACGACTTACCGAAGATAAATACAGAGGCTCATACGAGCGTTGTGCAAAAATAATCAAACAGTATTCATCCAGAGTCGGTATTGATATGACGGAATTTTATATAAGGCTCGTTTTCTGTTTTATTGTCGGCAATTCCGATATGCACTTGAAAAATTTTTCGCTGCTTGAAACCGCCGAGAGTTCAGGAGAATATGCACTTTCTCCTGCCTATGATCTGCTTCCTGTAAATGCCAATATGCCTACCGACAAAGAACAATTTGCTCTGGCTATGAACGGCAAGAAAATGAACCTCCGCAAAAATGATTTCCTAAAATTTGCTGACACCTGCGGCATATCTCGTCCGACAGCATCCAAACTCATCCAAAGCCTTGTCAGACTCACTCCGCGGTGGCTGGAAATGTGTGATGAATCACTGCTCCCTGACGAGCTGAATGAACGCTTAAAAAAAATCATCTCGGAAAGAACGGAAATTATCAGGTAACTTCAACCGCCTACGCCTTCTTGGCATTCGGATAGATCTTCTCCATCTTTCCGTCCCCATAATGCTCATCCAGCCATGTCTCCACGGCATTGTGGGGCGTCGGATCCACGGACCGTTTTTCGTACCGCACCAGTGCCATGCAAGACATCACCACATTGCAGCACATAAACAGGATCAAGCACCAGCTGGCTGCTGTTCCCGCCTTTTTCGGGATCTTTTCAATCCAGCGGGAAATAGGCGGATACACATAATGGAACCACACAACCACCGCTACGCCCCAGAAAAAGCAGTACAAAAGATTTACCCGTCCACCTATGTTAAACGGAATATCACTATAATCCCAGAACACCTTGCCAAAGACAATCTCTGTAAAAACACTGCAAAAATATTCATACACGCCTCCCAGCAGCGTCCCCACAGCAAACAGGAAAAAACGGTCTCTGTCTCTGTACTTATACAAAAGCACCGTCAGAAACGCCGCTCCCAGTCCCCACACAATACTGAAGGGTCCCCACACTACACTACTGCGGCTCATCCACACACCATCCGTCAGCCGGCAGAAGATCGTCTCCGTAATATCCCCCAAAAAAGCCCCAATGAAAAAGATCCACAGAATTTTATAAAAACTGCATCCATAGGCAAAAACCGTCTTGTTCTTCGGCTGTTTCTCCACCTTTCTAGCCTTGGGATAGGCCTTGTGGATACGCCTCTGCATCCGCTCTGTGATCCAGTTTCCCAGCCGTCTGCTAATATGCTCAAACTCATTATTCGTTTTTTCCCATTTCTCAGGATGTACCGATTTTCCCCACAAAAGAACAGCCGATGCAGCCATATCGATGATCAGGCATCCTGCGATTGCCAGCACAAGTATTGTCTTCAAAACTGATGGGATCAGCCGGATCAGAGACATAAGCAGTCCATTTCCCCAGCGCACAACCACAAAACCTAACACTCCCCATACAAGAGACGCAGGCAGGCAGACATACCCGTCCAAATTCTTTTTTACCTGGGAATAATCCCACCACCGCTCTCCAAAAAAGCGCTCGATCAGATGCCCCGCCGTCCACTCAATGACGGTGGCAAGCACCATGGAGAATAAAAACAGCCAGAAGCCTGTCAGTTCCTTCAGTACAAACGACATCAACACCGCCGTAAATCCGTATATAACACAAAAAGGGCCTGTTACCAGACCTCTATTTGTAAATCTCTTCTGCTGTATGGTTCCTAAAACCGTCTCCAGGATCCAGCCGGCAAAAGAATAAATTAAAAACAGAAACAACCACTCCGTAATGGAAATCATTTTCTTCTCCTTTGTCTCACATCATTAAGTCTCTTCGGCATGAAAAGTAATCTCACCGGAATCAAGCAGTTCCAGCATACAGTCCACTATCTCCGGGTCAAACTGGGTTCCACGGTTGCTCCGAAGCTGTTCCAGAATCTGCTCCTTAGTCAGACGGTCTCTGTAACACCGGTTGCTGTTCATGGCGTCAAAGGAATCTGCCACACACAAAATCCTTGCCACTAACGGGATCTCTTCTCCCTTCAAACCTTCCGGATAACCTCTTCCATCATATCGTTCATGATGATAAAGCACCGCCTCCCGAATCTGTGGTATGGAAGTAAAACCACTCAGAAGTTTGGCTCCCTCCGTCGTATGAGTCTTCATAATACCAAATTCCTCATCCGTAAGTTTTCCCTTTTTGCACAGAATTGAATCCGGAACTCGGATCTTGCCGCAGTCGTGCATCAGACCCATATAAAATATGTTCTGAACCTCTTCTTTGGACAGACCATACTTTTGCGCCAGCTTTTTCGCATACACCGCCACACGCTTGGAGTGGCCGTTGGTGCTGGAATCCTTGGCATCGATAAATCCCATAAAAGCAGACATAGACTGTTTGATGATCCGGGCGTTATTCTCAGCCTCTTTTACAAGCTGTCTGGTCTTGATCTCTACCATGACACATACAATGATCCCCAGAATCCACAAAACCGTAATGCCAAACAAAACTCCGGCTGCCGGAATATCCGTCACCTTTTCATGAAGATGATAAGTCAATACGCCAGAGGAAAAGGTCAGTCCCTCTTCCTTTTTATCCCCCGCATAATAGGCAATAAATCCGGCCGTTATCTCCGGCACATCAGCCGTTCCGGAAACCGCCTTAGGCAGTTTCTCCTCCTTGTCCACCGCACTTGGATAATAAATAAAATAATCTCCTGCTTCCAACGGGATCATCAGGTCTGAATCCTTCTTCCGGGCGTCTATCTTATATGTGATTCCCTGTTCTTCACAGGTCCGAAGGTCCAGAGTCTGAACCTTTTCCTCCGCCTTTGTATGCTGATGGATCTCCACCTTGCCGCACCAGGCATTATTTATATAGCAGTCCTTGGGAATCTCCACTTTCAGGTTCCAGTCTGTCATTTCATAGGAACTGCGGTTTTGTACTACCACCTCATAAATGACACCCTGGTAGACGTCTTCCCTACCGGATGCGTCTGTCACCGTTTTCTCCCAGGAGTCCGTACTTCCGCCCCTTGGCTTAATGGCAACACTCTCATCTTTTCCTTTCGTTTCTGTCTGGGAGGATAAAACAGGCATGGTTCTCTCTTTCTCATTGAACCGGGAGACACTGATATACAGTGCCGTGTAGCCCGCTATCAACCCGATCAGCACAAGGAAAAAGAAAAGGATTTTATGTTTAGTACTTTTTCTCATTCGTTATACCTCCATGATCTTTCACTTATCCAGTATAACTTTTTCCCGGGAAGAATGCAACTTTTATAATTGCCAGGAGGCGGCAAGTTTCTGTGTTTCCAGCATATGTTTATAAATTCCCTGCTGTTCTATCAGTTCCGACGGCCTTCCCATTTCAGCCACGACACCGTCTTTCAGCACAACGACTTTATCCACCTCTGCTACCGTTCTCATACGGTGTGCGATAAGCATAACGGTCTTGTTTTTGATCAGCCTGGACAGTGCTTCCTGGATCAAAGTTTCATTGTCCACATCCAGAGAAGAGGTAGCCTCGTCTAACAAAATGATCGGCGCATCTTTCAAAAAGGCTCTAGCAATAGAAATACGCTGTCTCTCACCGCCGGACAATTCCGAGCCGTTTTCTCCGATCACCGTGTCGTATCCATCCGGCAGTTTATTCACAAACTCATGGCAGTGAGCCAGTTTAGCCACCGCTACTACTTCTTCATCCGTTGCATCCTGCCTTCCGATACGGATATTTTCCATCACGGAATTGTTAAACAAAGTTACATCCTGAAATACGATGGAATACAGCGACATTAAAGTTTCCGGTTCTATCTTCGAGACATCCATGCCGCCTACCCGGATCGTTCCTTTGGAAATATCCCAGAAGCGGGCTGCCAATCTGGATACCGTTGTTTTTCCTCCGCCGGATGGACCGATCAATGCGGTAACCTCTCCCTGTTTGGCAGTAAAGGACACATCTTTTAACACTTCTTCCCCATCATCATAGGAAAATCCCACATGAGAAAACTCCATATCGTATCCCTGATGTTCCACCTTTTCTGTTCCTGTCTGGGTCTCATGGGACAAAATCTCATCCAGACGCTTACACTGCACATCGGTGCTGATAATGGCCGCCAGGTTCTGAAGAGACACCTGCATCGGGTCATACACTCTGGATACTACCAGCAAAAACATGAAAAAGGTCAGCACATCCAGATTTCCTTTTGCCAGCAGAATCCCTCCGGTCAGAGCCGTAGTGGCAATTCCCAGTTTCAGCAGCATCTGGGCACTGGAAACAAACACAGCCATAGACAATTCTGTAACGACCGAATGTTTTTCCACCAGGCGGATCTTCTTTTCCAGCCCATCCATATACTCATCCTGGGCATTGTTGGCACGAAGATCTCTCACGGTCTCCAGACATTCCTGAATTCCGTCTGCACAGGCCATCTTCAGATCCATATGCTTTTGTCCCACTTTCCTCTGAAGTCTGCCGGAGCAGCCTACGATCAAAAAGGCTACCGGCAGCACCCACAACGACGCCAGCGCCATGCGCCAGTCCACAACGAACAAACTAACCGCGATCAGCGTCGTAGATGCACAGGCTCCCACTAACTCAGGAATAAAATGAGAAGAAGCCGTCTCCATCGTGGCACAGTCTGCCATAATGGTGCTGGTCAGATCCGACAGATCTTTTTTTCCGAAAAAGGACAGCGGTATTTTTCGGAGTTTCTCCGCCAGCGTGATCCTCCGGACACCACTTTCCACATAAGTTGCCAAAAAAGTCCTGTCATACTGAACATAAGTTGTAACGGCGATCAGCGCCAGACACAAAACACTTCCGATCAGGTAAAACAGGCCCCTTCCCTGCAGATTTTCATTCATATAGTCCTTTACCAGAAGGTACAGCATTCCCACCGGCAGCATCAGCACAAGATTGGAACATGTGACACTGACAAACGCTTTGATCATATCTCCCGCTCCCTGAGGCGAGAGTGCATATTTATGTTGGAGTTTTTCCTTAAAACTCATGTCATACACCTACTTTCCACAAAACAGAACGATTGTATTCTTCCCACATATGCGCATACAATCCCTCTTTAGCCAATAAGTCTTCGTGCTTTCCTTCTTCCACGATCTGCCCCTCTTTCATGACACAGATGCGGTCAGCCCCGGAGACAGAAGATAGACGGTGAGCGATCATGATCACTGTTTTTCCCTGTGAAAGCCTTGAAAATGCCTCCTGTACCTTTGCCTCATTATCCGGATCCGCAAAGGCTGTGGCCTCATCCAGGATCAAGATCGGTGCCTGCTTCAGCATGGCTCTGGCTATAGAGATACGCTGCGCCTCTCCGCCTGATACATAGGTTCCCTGGCTTCCGATCACCGTGTCCACTCCTTCCGGCAGTTTATCCAGTATATCCTGGCACTGGGCATCTTTCAGTGCCTGAAGCACCTCTTCCCGTGTGGCGCCTTTTCTGCCCATAGCCACATTGTCAAGGATAGACATTTTCAGCAGTTTGCTGTCCTGGAATACAAAAGAAACCATATCCATCAATTTGTCCTGAGTGATCTTTTTGACATCCACACCTCCGATTTCCAGTGTCCCGCCTGTCACATCAAAAAATCTCGGCATCAGGCTGGCTAATGTGGTTTTTCCACCGCCGGAAGGCCCCACAAAGGCCACATGTTCTCCCGGTTTGATCGAAAGGTTCACATGACTGACGGCTTCCCGTTCGGCCCCCTCATACTGAAATGTCACATCCCGGAATGCAATCGAAGAATCCTTTGGCTCCTCTTTGTCCTCCAGTTCATCCAGCGATTTCATGTTAAGTATAGCATCAATGCGTCCCAGCGCATCTTCTACGATCATCTGGTTCTCCCCGGCATACATCATTTTGCTCATAGTCACCGTAATGATCGGTGTAATGATAATGTAGAACAAAAGATTTAACAAAAACTGTGAGTCACCCGCCTGCCCTGACAAGAAAAAGGTGGCTGCGATCAGAATGGCAAAAATAGCATTGATCACCGTTGTAAGACAAACCATGGGTCTCCGCAACTGTTTTGTATAGGCAATGGTCCACTTCTCATACTGATCAATGGCTTTTTTAAAACGCTTGAAAGAAAAAACAGACTGGCCAAATGTCTTTACAACCGGAATACCGCGGACATATTCCACTGCTTCGCTGGACATTTCCTCCAGTGCATTCTGATACTCTGCCATTTTTTTCTTCATGCTCTCTCCCATCATGGTCTGCATAATGCAAAAGGCGAGAACAACCGGTATCAGACTTAACAGTCCCAGCCGCCAGTCAAACACCAGAAGAAGTACCAGAAGTCCTATAGGCGTAGCCACCGCCCCTGCTTTATCCGGAAGCTGGTGTGCCAGATAAGTCTCGGTGGCCGCACTGCTTTCATTTACGATCTTACGGATCTTTCCGCTGCCTTCCCGGTCCATAAATCCCAATGGCAGCGTAAGGATATGTTTCATAAGCACCGTCCGCATATTGGCCTGCACATGAAAAGCACTCATATGAGAACACATCAATCCCCCAATGTAGAGAAGCATGGACAAGACAGCAAATATAACCGCCAGCCATCCATACCGGGCAAGTCCCTGGGCCTGGCTGTAATCCGGTGCCACCCGGAGCACCTCCCTTATGATCCTCCAGATATAGTAAAAGGGAACCAGTGCCATCAGTGCACTGACTGCCGACAAGATCCATGATAAAATCGTCAGATACCGGAACTTACCTGCATACACGAACAATCTGGATAAAATACTTTGTTTTTCTTCTTTCATGATTCGTTTCCAATCCTCCTTAAATATTATTAGTGTTACCTTACTTTGATTAGCAGTCACTAACCGATGTCCCAAAGAAAAGGCTGACATCCAGCCTCTTATTCTTTATGAATTTGTCATGGAAAAAATAGCTTCCCAGCCGGCAGAATGATATTTCGCCAGCATACGGATATAACAGACCGCCTTTTCTTTCGGCATATTGTGGCGTACCACTTCAAAAAAGCTTTCAAACAGTGCTTTATTCATGATATGCATAAAGTCACCGGTCATAACCCCATTTTCTGCGGACATTCCCATATCTTCCATAAATCTGCAGGTGTACTCTGTCTCCAGTTCCACCAGATGTTCCACAAAATCCTGAAGTCTGCTGCCCTGAGAGGACGCCAGCAAAAGCCTGAACTCTTCAAAGTGATCATATATGTAATCCAGCATCTGCTCCATGCCGGAAACTGTATAATCATCCATGATCTCCTTCTGGGTAACGGTCTCCATCTGATGAAAGTTTTCCTGTATGTCCTGAAACATCTGGGTGACATAATCTGCCGCCGGCTTAACAATAGCCTCATACAGTTCTTCCTTGCCACCAAACCGGGAATAAATGGATCCCGTGGTTGTATCTGCCTTGGATGCAATGACCCTGAGCGATGCCTTGGTAAATCCTTTCTCCAGAAATTCTTCCCTGGCACACCGTATGATCCGTTCTGCTACATCTTCCGTCTTCTTTTCCAATTTATTCCTCCTTCGTCATAACAGCGTTATGTAACACTGTTATAACTATATCATTTTTATAATTTTTGTCAAGTTATATCTAACCAAATCCCCTTCTTGATTATCTAATGTATATATGTTTTAATTTCATGTACAAAATTGAAAGGATCCTTACATATGAATACAAGACTCGTCTTGCAAGCCCAAAGACGCGATAAAGACGCATTTGTTACATTGATCGGCCTGTACCGTGAATCTATGTATCAGATTGCTTATGCGATATTAAAAAATAACGAAGACGCAGCTGACGCCATGCAGGACACCATCCTGATCTGCTGGGAAAAGATCGACACCCTCCGCCATGCCAGATATTTTAAAACTTGGATGACCCGCATCCTGATCAACCGGTGCAACCGGCTTTACAGTCAGCGCAGCCGGACCACGGACTTGAACGAGAGCACATTCAGTTCCATCTCGCCGGATCCTGCCGCCCGGATGGAATGGCAGGAAATGATGCAGCAGTTGACCGACAACCAGCGCATCGTGGTGGAACTTTATTATGCCCAGCAATTCAAAATACACGAAATCGCAGATATTTTGGACATAACGCCAAGTGCCGTGAAAAACCGGCTGCACACAGCCAGAAAAGTTTTAAAGCAATATATTTCTTCCAATTCATGATCCATCAAGAAAGGAGCTTTTATGAACACATTTAAACACAAAATGAAAAAATACGCAAATAACAGACCTCTCCCCCCCTCTGTAAAAGAAAAAACAGAGGACACACTGGCACACCTTCCTGATTATCCCGCGCCGCTGCCGGTTCACCGGTATACATGGCGGGGGGCCGCTGTCCTCACCTCTGTTTTACTTTTGTGCTGCTTGTTTGTATCGGTGACTCCCTCTTTTGCCAGCCGTTTTCCCGTACTTCAGAGCATTTTTTCTCTGGTGGAAAAACACACCATATACTCCGGGTCTTATCGTCACGCGACGCCCCTTTCTCCCGAGGAAAATTCCCGGCTGTCAGTTTCTTCCGGCGGTGTGCACCTCAGCGCATCCGAAGTCTGCTTTGATGGATTTTCTGTCTATATCACCCTCCGGGCCCAGGCGGATGAGGCTGTTTTTTCCGATGCTCCTGTCTGCATGAAAACCCAGTTCGGCTTTAACCGGAACGCCGGGAAAGAGGACTATGACATTATCCTGGACGGTAAAGCAGAGAACAATCGCACCTACGCCGGCATCATGAAACTGGATCGATCTGATATTACAAAAGAGGGTGGTTTTGTAAAGATTCATATTACCAGACTTTATTTGGAAAACGACACAGAGATTTCTGGAAAATGGAACCTTACCATTCCTTATTCCGCCCCATCGGACTCCTGTCAGGAAGTGTATGTGGGAAAAAAAGTAAATTCCCACTTAACAATAGAAAAAATCTTTCTCTCCCCATATCAGATTGTGGTTTTCAGCAGAGAAAAGACTTCTGACACAAGCCAGATCGCCTTGTTCGATCAAGATGGCCAGCCTGTCTCCTTTGAAGAAATCGGGGATGGCAGCGGGCCTCTGAACCGCAGTCTGTACGCAAGAAAAGGGAAAAACATATCAAAACTATACATCTACACGGCCGATGGCAGTTCCCCCCACCGCATGGATCTGTTAAATGCCAAAACAAGAAAAAAAGCAAAACTCTACTGTGAGTCCAGTTTTTCCGTAGACATTCCATAACATAACAGGAGGTTTCTTATGAAGACAAAAATTACATGCACCGCTATTGTTTTACTGCTGATCCTTTTGATCCCGGCCGGGAAAATCCTATGGTCCCGCCCGGAACCTACAGCCCCCGGCACCACCGCTGCCTCTGTCTCCACCTATTCCTCAGTTTCCGCCTCTCCTGCCACGGGCCAGAGCATCCAGGCGGCTTCCGGCAGGGCATATGCCAGCCGCTACACCTGCCGCGTATCTCTGGACACGGAGAAGAAAATACTTTCCGGAACAATCTGTGCCACGATCCAAAACAACACAAAAGATCCTCTCAAAACCGTGTGCCTGCGAAACTGGGCCTCGGCTATCCTGCCTAAAAAGCAGCGAAAAAACACCCGGCTGTGGGATGTGCGCATAGGTAACACACCCCTTACTCTGGACACTAAAGGGGATGGTTCCATCCTGTATGCCTCCGCCGGAGACCAAGTTTTACTGGCACCGGGCAGCCAGACGGAACTGACTTTTTCCTTCCGTACCAAGATTCCCCAAAAAGCAGATCGATTCGGCTATACCATCCACGACAACAAGCAGCTTTACCAGCTGACTTTCTGTTTTCCGGGGGTCTCTCTCTACCAAAAGGGGGCATGGAACGAAAATCCCTACATGGGTGACAACTGCGAATCTTACATCACCGAAACCGCCGACTATGATGTCTGGCTGTCCCACCCGGCATCCTTCACTGCCGCGGCAACCGGAATTTCAGAAAAAGTTGCAGACGGAACTCATATCACCGGCAAAAATCTGAGGGAATTTGCCGTCATTTTATCCGATTCTTTTTACAAACTGGAAGAAAAAACAGGAGACATCACCATCTCCTGCTACGGTCTGGATTATAAGGCCAATAAAGCTTACTACCGGTATTCTCTGGATCTTGCCAAAGAGGCGGTAGAACTTTTTTCTGAGAAAATAGGGACCTATCCTTTTCCCCAACTGACTCTGGTACACGGCTTCATGAACAGCGCCATGGAATACCCGGGATTGTGTCTCATCGGTATGCCGGATGTAAAGGATTACAGCCATATTACCAAAAACCATTTTTCCGACCTGAACGCTCATGTTCCTCACGAGATTGCCCATCAGTGGTTCTACGCCGCCGTGGGAAATGACTCCTACAAAGAACCATGGCTGGATGAGGGCATCAGTGAATTTTGTGAGGGGATCCTGTTCCCTTATTACGCAGACAGGACATGGCAACGCACGGTGTGGAAAAACCAGTTTTCATCCAAAAAGCAATTTCTACATTGGATGAATGATGTGGTCCTGCCCCAGACCGCCCGTTCTCTCCCTATTAACTATGACCTGTCGGCCTACCGAAAAAGGAGCAATACTTATTCGGAATGTGTTTATGAAGGCGGAAAATTATTTTTATACGAATTATGGCAAAAAATGGGTGATGACATGTTTTTCCAAATGCTTCATAAATATTATGAAACATACCGGTTCAAACTGGCCACCACCCAGGGCTTTTTAACGATTGTGCGGTCCTTCCGGAATGATGCCGCTATCAACGAAATCATCCACCGCTATATAAGTAAAGATTAGTTACAGGACATGCCGCCGTCTACTACCAGACTGGCACCATTGATAAAAGATCCTTCTTCCCCGGAGACGAACAGCACGGCATCCTTTCAGCTCTCCCACCGGTTCACAGCGGCCGGAAATTCCTGCATTGTTTACAAGGATATCCAGGGTGCCGGGTTCTTCTCAAACCTCATGTATTTCTCCCCTTTTTTCTTATTTATACATATTGGTAGAAAGGTATTTCATTCCGTTGTCCGCCAGAATAGCCACAATATTTTTCCCCTCGTTTTCCGGGCGGAGTGCCAGTTCTTTGGCCGCTGTCAGTGCCGCAGCCGCCGACGCTCCCAGGAATACACCATCCGACGCTGCCACCTCTCTGGCTGTGGCGTAAGCATCCTCTCCCTTTACATTGATAACTTCGTCGTATTTGAAATTCCGGCGTACCACAAATGGATGGGTGCAGCCTGTTGGCTTGTCAAAAATCACAACGCCGTCGATGGTTGCCTTGGCATCCGGTACAAAGGAAAGGGAATCCGGTGTCGGCTGTACTCCTACGATCTGTACTCCCGGCACATGCTCCTGCAAGTACGATCCCACACCGGCCAGCGTTCCTGCCGTACCGGCTAACATAACTGCTATATCGATCTTGCCATCCGTGTCTTCTACCAGCTCCGGTCCGGTAGTCTTGTAATGTGCCCCCGGATTGTTCTCATTAAACAGCTGAGCCACATAGAAGTAATCCCGCTCTTTGGCAAAATTTCTCACAGAATCCATCAGACGCACCGGGTCAAAGCCATACTCTTTCAAAATCTGCTCTGCCCCCGGTATTTCCATAATGCCCCGGACATCGGTGCCATAGGCTTTCATGATCTGGATCCGCTCCGGTGTACATCCCGGCTCCATGTAAATGATCAGCGGGTGCTTTCTCGCTGCACAAAAAGCTGCCAGGGCGATTCCTGTGTTGCCGCTGGTGGTCTCGATCACAGTCTGTCCCGGCTTCAACTCACCGGACGCTTCTGCTGCCTCCAACATTTCCAGCGCCGCTCTGTCCTTTACGCTGCCGGATGGATTGAAATATTCCAGCTTGCCGAGGATCTTGGCTTTCAGCTGATTTTTTTCCTCGTAGTTTACCAGTTCCAGTAATGGTGTATGTCCTACTAATTCTGCTATGCTTTTATGTATATTACTCATGTTCTACCTCCGTCTGTCTCAAATCTTCTTCGTTTTTATTTCACATTAAAATTCAAAAATCGGTGTGATCTCTTTGCCTGTCAAAGTTCCATACAGGGACAATAACGCGCTGGCACCTCCGGCACTTCCCATATACAAGCCGGTGTACGCATCCACATTCCATGGGATCACGCGGGTCCAGGCACCATACCATCTGGTTCCCTCTGCATTTTTATAGGCGTCTCCGATCAGCTTGTCTGCCACTTTTTCTGCCAGCTGCTGATACCTTTTTTCTCCTGTCAGCCTGTATCCGTCCACAAAGTGCAAAAATACACCGGCGGATCCGCAGCAGATGCAGTCGTTCCAATAACCCGGTGACCGTTTGTAAGTGACACCGGCTGCTTCCAGGGCATTGGAAAGTTTTTTGTAGAAATCCAGGTATTGTTTGTCTCCCGTGGCCTGATACAGTTCTTTTGCCACAATGGCGTCTCCCACCGGGCCGTGGCAGATACTTAAATAAAAGACATCCCACGGTTCGTCTGAATCCGGCAAATACAAGTAAGGCACGATAGCACCGTCCTCTTTTTGAATGGCGATGTTGGTCAAAAATTCAAAGCCTGCTTTGGCAATATCCAGATACGATCCATCTTTCGACGCTTCATAATATTTAGTAAGCAGATATACGATACCGGCGGTTCCATGGGCGAAATTTGGAAGAATCCCTCCTGCCGGAAGCTCCGGAAAGTAATCATGAATATCAAAAAACCGCCAGTAGGATGTGCCATCCGGCAGATCCTTTTTGAAGGTCAGTATATAGTCGATCAATTCTTTGGCGTAGGTAACGTATTTTTGATCTCCAGTGATCTCTGCCAGCTGCAGCCAGTAAACAGCTGTACTTCCATCTCCCATATAATCCACCAGATTGTCCCAGTGGATCTTTCCATCTTCTTTCACAGCCGTCGCGTAAGCCACATCTCCTACTTGAATGGCGTAATCGCGGTATTTCTGCTCCCCTGTTTTCTGATACAGTGTCTCAGCGAAAAATCCCTCTCCGGTAATTCCTCCATGAATCCCGGGTTTTACACCCAGTTCCTTTTGGAAGGTTCCCAGCAGATACTCCGCCGCTTCTACGGCTTCATCCAGATACTGTTTATCATCGGTTGCCTCATAAAGCTGTATGTAGAAAAAGCCAATGCCTGCCGCTCCGGAGTAGATGCTTCGGTCGGTCATTTTGCTTGCCAGGTCATCCCCTTCATCCGATCCTGCTCCACTGCGGATCTCCCAGCTTTTTCCTACCGGCTTTTTGACTTCGTATTTCTTGAGCCAGGCCGCCACATTCTGCGCCGTCTTCAGATAATCCTCCGCAGAATTTTTCTTAAATAAAAGTAAATTATCCCATTTAGCCATGTACATCGTCCTCCTTTTACTACTTTTCCTACCAGGTTTGTATGTTTTAACTGTTTATAGTGTACTACGCCCCTGGTATTTTGTAAAATTCGTTTTATCTTTTGTTGGGTATAAGAAAAACTTATATCAAAAAAGAACCCCGGGGACAATGTCATGACGAACTTAGTGACATTACCCTGAGGGCTCCTTTGAATCCTGCCTTTCCGGGGCAGTTATTTAACCGTAATCTTCACTTTTTTCCGGACGCCGTTTGGCGCATAAACATACATAGCACAGCTTCTCCTCCGTATATGTCAGGTGCTGATTGGTGCTTTTTTTGTTAAGATCAGTGCCATAATCAAAATAAAGAATGTACCCAAAAGCACAATTTCCTCGCTCCTCATAGTTGGACGGACTTTACCGGGATCTTCCGGGTCATAATAAACCGTAATCTGTTTTCCCTCCGCGTATCCTATTTTAGTTAATTGTTTGTAGCAATTTTCATACTCTGTGCCATCTACCGTGTACGAAAAGGATATGACATGTACAATCGATGTTCCTTCCGACGAATACTCGCCATATTCCTGATCAATAGATTCTACCGTAGCTTGCACCTTTTTGTAATCTCTTGTATTGTACAGACACATACCGATTCGTAACAATATAACTAAAATAATCAAAACGACCAAGATCGTTACGCAAATCATTGTTTTTCTGGATACATTCACTGTCATAGATCACCCTCCCCTATGGTTGTTGTTTTCTAGCATCATTCAGCCCATTGTATATCTTTTCCAAATTCTTCACCGCAGTCGGAATCCCCTAATTGATTATGGATGACTAACTGTCCGGTTGACGGATTGTAATCGAACACCTTCCACGCTGTTGCGTTTCTGTTATACGGTACATTAAATGCATATAACAATTTTTCTCCTGCATACACAGAAACCTTAGCAGACGATAACGAAAGTTCTTTTACCCCTTCACAATCCTCATTTGTGTAGTCATACACATAGTAACTGTATGTATAATCATTGCTTGATTTGCATTAGTTATTGTAAATTGCTGTCCTGCTCCAAATAATATCCCTTTTTCACCAGAATAGTGACTCAATTCAAAGAGGTCCAAAGCATGAGTTCCCCTTTTTGCAAATATCCTCATTTGAAGGTTTCCGCTAAATGTCCCTGATGCCACTTGATTACTTGTTGATGTACTTGTAAAAGTTAATTCTGTAAAACTTTTTCCAACCATATCTTGAGTCGGAAGATTTCCTATATCTCCCAACTATTATATATTTTCAGTAAATCCTGCTATATATATGTTTTTATATGTCTGACT
>ERZ1027225.95-NODE-95-length-43572-cov-10.552129_pt1 | contig 43572 bp, 34 predicted proteins | sample MGYA00519479_ERZ1027225 | MGnify/ENA primary metagenome ERZ1027225 (study PRJEB26926, sample SAMN06164471) | human gut metagenome | biome: ENVO:00009003; feature: ENVO:2100002; material: ENVO:00002003 | host: Homo sapiens | place: USA | collected 2012 ... | reverse complement strand
ATATTTCTATTTCAATATTTTCCTTGCCTCAACATAAAATCTCTTATCCTCGGCATGACCCATGGAGAACGTTTTTCTTGGCAGTGCGCCGTCAACTATAACTGTAGGGAAAAGCTCTTCCTTACCCATGTCAGGGAGCATAAAGCCTATGGAATTTTCTTTTGCGGAAAGCTCTCTTATGACCTCTGCACCGTGGATATAGTCCACCTTGCCGCCTTTTTCCTTGATATAGCTGTCAAGGAAATTCTGCAATGAGCCGACAGTGAGCTTTGAAGTTGGCTTATGTATATAGAGAGTCTTTTCCGTGCCATTGTCGCAGACAACTATTGCCTGCTCTGACTTTTCCTCGGAAAGCTCAAGAGCCGCTGTCATTTCGCTCATAAGAGCCTTTGTGTCAACGTCTGTAACTATTCTATGGATAGCTTCAAATTCAAGTGCAGGCGAATGGAGATTCACTATCTCCACAAGGGCATATCTGCAAAGAGCATTGCTCATGTCCTTATCAGGGTTCTCTCTCTTCTGCTCCTCGTAAAATTCCTTTGCAGTAGCAAGAGAATGGTTGCCGTCACCCATTGCGTAGACAAGAGGTGAAGTTTCCTTAAGACCATACTTTGTATTGAAAGCGTCGATATCACCAAGCTTTTCAAGTGCGGCTATTATCTTTTCCTGCATAGGCTTTTCAATAAGATAGCCTGCGATATGACCACCCTTTTTCATAAGGTCAAAGTCATAGAGCTTTTTCATTTCTACCTTGTGGGCTTCAAGCGGCTCAACAACGCTTTTTTCTGTATCGTCAACGAGTATCATGATATGCGGCAGCTCAACAGGTGCGCCACGTCTTACCTTTATTCTAGGCGGTATTCTCTCCACAACTGTGGCTTCTGTTGCTCTTACGGCAGACTTCGAGCCTTTGCGGTAGTCATACTCTTCAAGGTCGATAGCGCCAACAATGCCTGCTCTGACCTTTCCGTCAGACTGTGTTCTTTCAACGTATATCATAGCGTCCTTATACTCTTCAAAAACGCCCTCGCTGATATAGCTGTCCATATTCTTATGTATGTCGGCTATTCTTTCATCAACGTTATCATCCTCCAGATAGACCTCAGGCAGGATAAGGTTAAGTGCGCTTTTTGCACCCTCTGTTATCTTTTCCACGTCAGCCCAATACTCAGGCTCAGAGGTATACTGGTCGCAGGCAACTACTGCCCATTTTGACATATCGGCGTTCTTAGGCAGAAGTATATCTGCGCTTTTAAATGCTGTTGACATTTCACTACACTCCTATTATTCTTATATCCAAAACAGGACGGCTGTTTTCACCGTCCTGCATATTGTTTTTATTCCTCAGAGCTGTCAGAGCTATTCTCTGCCTGCTCGGCTTCGTCAGCCTGTACACCGTTTCCAGCACCGCAGCAGTTCTTATACTTCTTGCCGCTTCCGCATGGGCAAAGATCGTTCCTGCCCGGCTTCTTAGCCTTTCTTACGGTCATGTTATGATGCTCGCCCGGCTTGAGAACATCCTCTCTCTTTGGAGCGGCGCTGTTCTTCCTTACCTGAATGGTGAACAACATTCTTACAGTATCTTCACGGATAGAAGCTACCATATCGTCGAACATATCCATACCTTCCATACGATACTCGACTACTGGGTTCTTCTGACCGTATGAACGCAGACCGATACCCTTTTTCAGCTCGTCCATATCGTCGATATGTGCCATCCACTTTGTATCGACAACTTTAAGCAAAACGACTCTCTCTATCTCATGAAGAAGCTCCTGACCAAGGTCTTCCTCACGCTTTGCGTATATCTTCAAAGCTCTGTCTTCAAGGAGGTCAACGATATCCTTCTTTGTTATCTCGTCAAGCTCCTGCGGGGTATAGTTGAAGTCGTCCTCAACTGTGATTATGCCCATAAGTCTGTCCTTAAGACCCTGCAGGTTCCAGTTATCCTGAACGTCCTCGTCAGTGATATACATATTTACAGAATCCTCAACAAACTCCTTTATCATGCCGAGAATATTTTCATGGAGATCCTCTCCGTCAAGCACCTGCTGTCTTTGCTTATAGATTATCTCACGCTGTGTGTTCATAACGTCGTCGTAGTTAAGGACGTTCTTTCTGATGTTGAAGTTTCTGCCCTCTATCTTCTTCTGTGAGGACTCGATAACACCTGTGAGCATTTTTGACTGTATTGGAGTATTCTCGTCAACTTTGAGAGTATCCATCATGGCTGTTATTCTCTCGCCGCCGAAAATTCTCATAAGGTCGTCTTCAAGTGAGAGGAAGAATGTGCTTTCGCCCGGGTCGCCCTGACGGCCTGAACGTCCTCTCAGCTGATTGTCGATACGTCTTGACTCGTGTCTTTCTGTACCGATGATATAAAGTCCGCCTGCTTCTCTAACCTTTTCTGCAAGCTCCTTTACCTCGTCAGAATATTTTGCATAGAGTTTCTTATACTCTGCTCTTGCAGCCAGAACTTCCTCGTCCTGAGTATTTGAGAAGCCTGCTGCCTCGACAGCCACTTCCTCAGAATAGCCCATTTTCTGAAGGTCTGCAAGGGACTTATACTCAGCATTACCGCCAAGCATGATATCAGTACCACGTCCTGCCATGTTGGTAGCGATAGTAACAGCACCGTATTTACCTGCCTGTGCAACTATCATAGCCTCACGGTCATGGTGCTTGGCGTTAAGCACTTCATGCTTGATGCCCTTATTTTTCAGCAGTCTTGAAAGATACTCTGACTTCTCAACGGAAACAGTACCAACAAGGACAGGCTGTCCCTTTTTATGGCACTCTATCACCTGCTCGATAACAGCGTTGAACTTGCCCTTTTCTGTTTTGAAAACAACGTCTGGGTGGTCAATTCTGATAACAGGCTTATTTGTCGGTATCTCGATAACGTCGAGCTTATAGATCTCTCTGAACTCGTCCTCCTCAGTGAGGGCAGTACCTGTCATACCTGACAGCTTGCCATAAAGACGGAAGTAGTTCTGATATGTGATAGTAGCGATAGTCTTTGACTCTCTTGCTATCTCAACGCCCTCTTTTGCCTCGATAGCCTGATGCAGACCGTCATTGAAACGTCTGCCCTGCATGATACGGCCTGTGAACTCGTCTACGATAAGAACTTCTCCGTCCTTAACAACGTAGTCGATATCCTTTTTCATAACGCCGTTTGCCTTGATAGCCTGATTGATGTGGTGGGCAAGGGTCATATTATCAGCGTCCATAAGGTTTATAACGTTGAACGCCTTTTCTGCTTTCTTAACACCGCTCTTTGTAAGAGTTGCGGTCTTAGCCTTTTCGTCAATGATATAGTCGCCGTCCAGAAGGTCGTTATCTGCCTTATCGTCCATTTCAACAACTGTAACAGGCTTCAGGGTCTTTGCAAATCTGTCGGCAAGTGAATAAAGCTTTGTTGACTTGTCGCCCTGACCTGAAATGATAAGCGGAGTTCTTGCTTCGTCTATGAGGATAGAGTCCACCTCGTCCACGATAGCGAAAGCGTGCTCTCTCTGAACCTTATCTTTTTTATAGATAACCATGTTGTCACGGAGGTAATCAAAACCGAACTCGTTATTTGTACCATATGTAATATCGGCGTTATAAGCTTCCCTCTTCTGCTCCTTGTTCATGCCCGTAAGCACAACGCCGATAGAAGTGTTCAGGAAGTGGAACACCTTGCCCATTTCCTCAGACTGGAACTTAGCAAGATAGTCATTTACAGTTACAACGTGAACGCCATTTCCTGTAAGGGAGTTAGCATAAGCCGCCAGACAGGCAACGAGAGTTTTACCTTCACCTGTTTTCATTTCAGCGATACGTCCCTGATGAAGAACGATAGCACCGATTATCTGAACAGGATAAGGCTTTTTGCCAAGCACTCTGAACGCAGCTTCACGGCAAACCGCAAGAGCGTCAGGAAGAACGTCATCAAGAGTTGAAAGCTCGTCCAGCTTGCCCCTCAGAATGGCAGTCTGTCCGCCCAGCTCCTCGTCAGACATATCGGCATACTTACTTTCAAGCTCGAGTACCTTATTCTTTATAGGCTCGATCTTGGCAAGCTCTTTTTTAGAATAGTTGCCGAATATTTTATCAAATAATCCCATGTTTCAATCCACCTTTATTTATTCTCCTGCCAGAATTTATGGCAGGAAAAAATTAAAAAATATACTATGCTATAAATACACTATTATATTATACAATATCCCCTTTTAAAAGTCAAGCAATTTATGTGACGTTTTACAAACAAAAAACGACGGACAGTGTTTTCTCACTGCCGCCGCACAATGGACTATTTCTGCATTAGCCTGTATTCGCTGATACCTGTCAGCACTGTAAACGCCACCTGACGCTGATAGTCCTCATTCTCCAATTTCTGAGCCTCCTCGGGGTTTGAAAGAAAACCGCACTCTATCATAACCGCAGGATTTTTGGTATTATTAAGTAGATAAAGCTCGTCGCCTACCGGCTTAGTTTCTCTGGTATTGTCAGGCTGTAAAAGGGAAACGAACTGCTTTTGCATCACTCCCGCAAGCTTTTCACCCTCGGCATTGTCTTTAGAATAGAACATCTGCGCACCGCTGTAGCGGCTGTCTGTAAACTGATTTTGGTGTATGGAAACTGATATGCCCTCGGAATATTTCGAGAATATAGCAAGGCGGTTTTTCATATCGGACTTTTTCTGCTCCCCAAGCCCCTCTGTGCCTTTGTCATAGATAGAGATATCGCTTTCACGGGTGCAAACGACATCATAGCCGAGAAGCTTCAGACCGTCACGGAGGCTTTCCGCCACCGCAAGGTTTATCCCCTTTTCAGGCGTGCCGTCAACGGATACACAGCCTCCGTCCATACCACCGTGACCTGGGTCGATGACCACCACAGGCTTATCCATGGTCGTTTTCACCGCCCCACCTGTCATGACGGCTTCACCGTTATTTTTGCCATACCAGCACACTGCCGCAAAGCCTGCTATCACCACACAGCACAAAATATTCTGCAATCTTCTGAACATATATCCGCCCTCCTAGTTTTTGTCCTTTGTACAAGTTATGCGGACAAAGGACGGCTTATGCAAAAAAATCACCGCACCACGAGAGGGTACGGTGATAAAATATTCAGCACGCAGATAATATGCCAATATACGGGTGAACGCTGTTCACCTCTGCATATATTAGGCTGAAAAGACTATTTCTTTTTACGCTTTGCACATATCGCCAAACCTGCTCCAGCGGCTATTATTGCGGCTGTAACGCCTGCCACCGCACCTGTTGACGGATTTGTTGACGAATCGGTATTATAATTCTTTGAAGCCTGAGAGCCTGCTGTTTTGTCAGGGTTAGAAATATCATTTGAAGTGTTCTTCTTTTCTTCATATGTAAAGTTTGCTCCGCCCACAACGTCCCCAAGCTTATAATTGTCATATGACTCTGCAAGGGTGCCTTCATTATTAGGGACTTTGTTTTCGCCCATGGTGCTTATTGTTACAGAAAGCTCATCATAGTCGCTGTTAAGCTTTGCAAGATACGCCTGAAACTCCTCTGATGTGGCTTCCTTTCCCTCGATGGTGTATGAAGTCACGCCTTTTTTGCTGTCATATTCTGCGGTGCAGATATCAGCGGTGAGACATTCACCAAGACAGCCAAAAAGCTTTCTCACTGCGTAATGCTCCTTGCCGTCCTCTGTATATCTATCCTCTGAAAGGTATGTTTTTTCGCCAGTCTGCTTGTTTACATAAGGCTTGAAGCCAAAGCCGTTCTCACCGTCGCCATGGTCGTTCGACACATTGGTATCCGCCAAAAAGCCTGCATTGCCCATACCGATAACGTCATAAAGCCTTAAAGCAGTACCTTCATCTAAGAGGTCTGCAATACCGCCGATAACAAAGTCAGGAACGCCGTCAAAGTTTAAATCCTCAAACCAACTGTTATAGCTCCAATCAACATCACTAGCAATTTCATAAGGAGCGTCAGCCATTATCTCTTTAAGAAGATCGAGCATCTCGACTATTACGCTTGTCATATCGTCCTTTTTGTTCTCCGCCGTCATGACAACGCAGTTATACTCGTTATACATTTCCAGAAGCTTATCAGCGTCAGCCTTTGCAGTTTCATCTGATGTCAGCTCTGTATTTTCCACTTCAAGAGGGATAAATCTACTGAGGGTGGACTTATAGTTATAATACTCGCTCTCGCTGACCTCTTTGCCGTCTGTTTTGTAAACAGTGCTGTCAGTTTCCAAATCGTATTCTTCCGAGCAAAGCTCCTTTTCAGTAACGCCTTTTTCAGGGTCAAAGGTCATAGTTTTTATCTTATCGTTACTTGAAAAATATGATACCTCCCCTGTATAAAGATCTCTGTAAGGCATATAATCAAAGCCCATAAATCCCGGAAAATACTGTCCATTTGCAACAGTGTCATCTATCTTTATCTCCTTGCCGTCCTTGGTAAGAATAGAATAATGTCTGTCGCCGTCAGCCATTTCACCGCCTATTATAAACTCAGGCACACCGTCAAAATCCAGATCCATGAACCATGAGCCATAGTCGAAGTAGGTCTTATCGCCGTCCGCAACACTGTCCATACTCTTTAAAATATCAGGCAGCTTGCCGTCTATGAAATTGACGAAGTCTTCTCCTGCGTCCTTATCAAGAACATAGGAAGCGTCTGCCGAAGCTGTAGTGAACATCATGCTCGCTGACATAATGACCGCAATTGCCGCCGCACTTATCTTTTTTATCATTCATATCACCCCACAAAAATAGTTTTCATACATATACCTACTTAATATTTCATACATATATCTACTTTATATATAACATATATCAAATAAAAAGTCAAGAAAAAAACTGACCAAAGCACACACTTTGGTCAGTTTATCACTTTTTAGGAAAGGGTATTTAGCAATATTGTATTATTGCAGGTCGCCTCTGTTAAATTCTGAAAGCTCAAGACCCTCGTTTCTTTCAAGCGCCCAGCGGATATTCCACTCGCTTGTGAAAAGAAGCAGATAGTTGTCACGGAAGTCCTTGACAAGCTTTGTGTCACTTGAAAGCTTCAATGTCTTAGGGTCGATATCCTTGTTATCTATCCAGCGGATATAAGAATAAGGCAGACCCTCTTTGAAGAGGTCAACGTTGTACTCATTTTTCATTCTGTATTCAAAAACTTCAAGCTGAAGAACGCCCACAACGCCCACGATAACTTCTTCCATACCGCTGTCAGGCTCATGGAATATCTGTATCGCACCCTCTTGTGCGATCTGTGTTGTACCCTTTACGAACTGCTTTCTTTTGAGGGTATCCTTCTGACGGACTCTCATAAAATGCTCAGGTGCAAAGGTCGGGATAGACTCGAACTCGAACTTTTTCTTTGGCGAGCAGATCGTATCGCCAATAGCGAAGATACCTGGGTCAAACACACCGATTATATCTCCTGCATAGGCTTCGTCGATTATCTCTCTTTCCTGAGCCATTATCTGCTGAGGCTGAGAAAGTCTGAGCTTTTTATTGCCCTGAACATGGAGAACTTCCATATCCTTATCGAACTTTCCTGAGCAGATACGCAGGAAAGTGATACGGTCACGGTGAGCCTTGTTCATATTAGCTTGTATCTTGAACACGAAAGCCGAGAACTCAGGGTCGAACGGATCTATGATACCGGCAGAGGAATTTCTCGGAGTAGGAGAAGTTGTCATTTCGAGGAAGTTTTCCAAAAACGGCTCGACGCCGAAGTTTGTAAGAGCAGAGCCAAAGAACACAGGCGAAAGCTCACCCTTTCTCACCTTTTCGATATCGAACTCATAGCTTGCGCCATCGAGAAGCTCGATATCATCGCAGAGAGTTGAGTGGAGATCCTCGCCGATAAGGCTGTCAAGTGACGGGTCGGAGAGGTCGACTTCTGTAGCTGCCACCTGATGCTGTCCACCGCTTGCCTCAAAAGAGATTATATGCTTTTTATCTCTGTCATAAACGCCCTTAAACTCTTTGCCCGAGCCGATAGGCCAGTTCACAGGATAGGTCTGGATACCAAGCTCAGACTCTATCTGCTCCATAAGATCGAAAGGATTTCTGGACTCACGGTCCATTTTATTTACGAAAGTAAATATAGGGATATGGCGCATAACGCAGACCTTGAAAAGCTTTCTGGTCTGATTTTCCACACCCTTTGAAGCGTCTATTACCATTACGGCTGAGTCTGCAGCCATAAGAGTACGGTAGGTATCCTCAGAGAAGTCCTGATGTCCAGGAGTATCCAGGATATTTATACAATAATTTTTATACTGAAACTGCATAACAGAAGAAGTAACAGAGATACCTCTTTGTTTTTCTATTTCCATCCAGTCTGAAACAGCATGGCGGGAGTTCTTTTTACCTTTAACAGCACCTGCCTGAGCTATTGCACCACCATAGAGCAGAAATTTTTCCGTAAGAGTTGTTTTACCTGCGTCAGGGTGGGAAATTATCGCAAAAGTACGGCGGCGTTTGATCTCATCTTCAAGCTTACCCAAAATTATTCCTCCATATTTCATTGCATTTTTAAACATACCTTGTTAGTATAGCACAGTATCGCTTAAATTGCAAGAGATTTTTTATGAAGAAAGCGGCGTTTGTAGAATGAGGAGTGAGGAATGAGGAATGAGGAATTATGGTATCGCCTGTCGGCGATAATTTTTTTGTAGAGGCGACCGCTGGTCGCCTGTTTCTTGTTTGCCAAACTTGCGTTATCCCCCATATTATTTTTTGCATTTTTCAATCCATGTAGGGGAGCGACGCTGTCATTCCTCACTCCTCACTCCTCACTCCTCACTCCTCACTCCTCACTTAAACCGCTCCTCACTTAACTTCGTTCCTCACTTAAACAGCCGTTGACATTCTCCACAAACTGTGCTAAAATCAAATTATAAGCAATCAACTATCAAACCTACAAAGGAGGCTGTTTTATGAAAGATCTGCTCGAACTTATGAAAACCAGAAGGAGTGTACGAAAATACAAGCCTGACATGATACCTCAGGACGTTCTCGACCGCATCATAATAGCAGGAACTTATTCCGCCACAGGAAGAAACTTGCAGTCACCTATTATAATTGCTGTCACCAACAAGGAAATGCGTGACAAAATTTCTGAGATGAACAGAAAGATAGGCGGCTGGGATGAGGGCTTCGACCCGTTCTATGGTGCGCCTGTTATTCTTATTGTACTAGCTGACAAATCCTGCCCGACTTATATTTATGACGGAAGTCTTGTTATGGGAAATCTTATGCTTGCCGCTCACAACGAGGGCGTTGGAAGCTGCTGGATACATCGTGCAAAGGAAGAATTTGAGTCCGAAGAAGGCAAGGAGATCCTCCGCAGCCTTGGTATCGAGGGCGAATACGAGGGCATCGGTCACTGCGCACTCGGCTACACTGAGGGTGAATATCCCGAGTGCCTCAAGAGAAAAGACAATTGGGTATACTATATCAAATAATCCTGACAAACTATCTAACAAAAAACGGAGCGGTCAAAGCCGTTCCGTTTTTTTGTTCTTATTAATGAGCTGTCACGTCAGAAAATTCTATGCCGACCTGCTTGCCCTCATATGTTGCGGAATACTCAAACGTTGTGCCAACAACTGTCGCCTTGCCATTGCTGTCTATCTTGAGCTTGCACTTCGGAAGCTTCTGGATATAAAGCTGTTTTGTTTCCCCAGGATAGTTGTTGTCATATATCTGAAGGATATATTTTCTGTGGCAATCAGAATCCTGAATAAGTCCGATAGCGTTCACTGTATGAGTATCGTCTATAGTTGTAACAACTGGTATGCCAAGGCTGAGCTGGTCTTCAAGCTTTTCAAAGCCCTTACTGTCGTTGTTAAGGTTATACTCTGACGAAGAATCGTCCCACTGGAGGGTGTTAAGTCTGTAGAGTGCCTTTGCGAACTCTGCGTCATTTGAGGAATAGCCACCCTTTATTTTTTCAATGCCGTTTGCTATATCCATATCAAGCAGTTCTACCTTTTTCCAGCGGAGATTGCCGCCTGATATTTTCGTAACGTCCTTTACCCAGCCCTTGTTCTTGCTGTCATACTTATAGTCATCATTAAGGGTGAGAATATCCCCTGTGCAGGAATAGTCGAGATACTTTGTAACGTCTGAATATGTGCCCGCAAAAAGGTCTGAGGTTATCTTGCTAAGCGGCACTCTTTCGTCATACTGTTTACCAAAATCTGTTCCGCTTATGTCATAGCCTGCGGCATTCACCTTTATGTCGCTCTTATCTGACGGAGCGATATCCCCAAGAGAAGTCTTTACATTTCCGAGATACCAATCTCTTGCCATAACAGCCATGCCGAAGTCAACACTTGCGGTAGTTGTTGTTCTGAAATTCTTGAATGAGAAGCCGTTCACCTTTGGGTCAAAGCCTGTGTTGTAAAGTGAATAACCTCTTACGTTATCATCAGCGTTTGTGTATGTAACGATATCATAGTTCAGTGTAGTAACTATCTGCTTGTAAACGTCATTGAGGGCGTTTGCGTCAGAAGCTGAGTAATACTTTCCGCCTGTGGAATAAGCAAGCTCCTGAAGCCAATCTCTGTCAACATCTCTGCCAAGACCAACAGTGAGAACGATTATGTCCTTATCCTTTGCAGTATTTGCAAGGCTTGAAACGCTTGCAGGATTAAACTCGTCAGACTCGCCGTCTGTGAGCATCACGATGATATTTCTGTATTTTCCACCGGAAGTTGCCTTGAACTCGTCCATGCACTTTTTAAGAGCCGTCTGGCTGTGAGTGCCGTTAAATATCTCTTTCTCAGACTTTATCTTATCAAGAGCTTCCGTAAGCTTCGTCTTATCATCAGTGAAGTCTACCATCTTTTTGTAGCTTCCTGTGAACTTGCAAATGCCGACCTGATAGTGGCTCTCAAACTTGTCGATAAGATTCTTTGCAAATTCAAGACGCTTGAAGTCAACATCATTCTCAGAAGAAGTTACACACTGCTCCTTTGGATACATAGAGCCGGAGTTATCAACGAGGAAGCAGATCCTTGTTGTGGCTTCATCGTTTACAGTTTTCTCAACGCCTACCACATAAGTGCCAAGCTCTGTAAGAGAAGCAGAAACTGTCTTTTTGCTCTTGTCTGCCTTTGAATCCACCTTTGTGTAAAGGGTCGAGCGTGAATCAAATCTCAGCACTGTAAGGTCATCAAATGAATATCCCATTTTACTTAGCTTTGCAGAGTCGATATCAAAAGTTATCTTTGCCGAGTTGAACTTATAGTCAGAATAAGCGTCATAAGCCTTTGTGACGATACTTGCATTTGATGAGATACCAAAGAGGTCAAGCTCAACGAGGGTCGCACTGGCAGCGTTTGCGTCGCCCTTTATTTCAAGGCGGCAGTCCCCTGCATTTTTTTCCACTGTAAGCTCTCTTTCAGCGTCATTGGTCTTTCCGTCAGACTTTGACTCTCTCGGATTTGTGCCTGCCATAAGCTCATAGCCGTCAAGAAGACCGTCGCCGTCAGTATCGGCTTCAATAGGGTTCGTGCCTAGCTTTGTCTCATCGCCGTCGCTTATTCCGTCATTGTCAGTATCCTCGCTTTGAAGGTTAGTGCCATGACGTACCTCATCGGCATTCTTTATGCCGTCACCGTCCCAGTCCTGATCGTCAGAAAACTCCGACTCCTTGAAGGTAGTGCTTATATCAAGCTTTGTTATGACCGATTTCGCCATGGCGATACGGTTATTTTCCCTTATTTTCAGACCCACGACAACACAGGCAGCCACAAGGAACGCAAGCACTATACACAGCACCAGCAACGCTATCTTCTTTTTGCGTTTTCCTCTGTTCATGCTCTGAACAAAATCATTCGTATCAGAAAAATTTGCTTTCATAAATATTAATTCCCCTTATCAGATCACATATTTCACGATATTAATATTTTAGCATATATGTACCTCATTTGCAAGCAAAATAACCTAGAATAATTCACAAAATAAACTGTTCTTTTTTGTTTACAAACAGTATATCTTACCAAAACATTAACAAGATAATTCTTTTATTATTAACCTAAAATAAATTAAAACCTTCTTTTTCCACAAAAAAAGGGCAGCCCCTCCCGGAGCTGCCCTTTGGCATAATACTATCACTCTTCTGTAACAGTATTATAAATAACGTTCACAACGAAGTCCTTGTCATAATCTACCTGCAAGATAGAATCAGGCTCAAGCTCGTCTGCAATGATCTTCTTTGCGATAAGAGTTTCGATACGTCTTTGGATAAACCTCTTGAGAGGTCTTGCACCAAAGTTCTGATCGTAGCCCTGATTTACGATAGCCTCCTTAGCGGTGTCTGTTACCTCTATGCTTAGCCTCTTGTCTTCAAGACGCTTGCCAAGCTCTGCAAGCATAAGATCAACGATCTTGTATATCTCCGTCTTCATAAGAGGCTTGTAGTAGATTATATCGTCAAGTCTGTTAAGGAACTCAGGTCTGAACTGCTGTTTCAGCAGAGCGTCCACCTTGTCCCTTGCTTCCTGAGATATCTCGCCCTCAGGTGTGATGCCCTCAAGGATATAAGGAGAACCAAGGTTTGAAGTAAGGATTATGATAGTGTTCTTGAAGTCAACCGTTCTGCCCTGTGAGTCTGTGATACGTCCGTCGTCAAGCACCTGCAAAAGGATATTGAAAACGTCAGGGTGAGCCTTTTCGATCTCGTCAAGAAGAACTACTGAATAAGGCTTTCTTCTTACAGCCTCGGTGAGCTGACCGCCCTCCTCATAGCCTACATATCCCGGAGGCGCTCCGATAAGACGGCTTACGCTGAATTTCTCCATGTACTCCGACATATCTATACGAACGATATTGTTCTCGTCGTCAAACAAAGCCTGTGCAAGAGTTTTTGCAAGCTCTGTTTTACCAACGCCAGTAGGACCGAGGAAAAGGAACGAACCTATCGGCTGATTTGGATTTGCGATACCGGCACGAGATCTCATGATAGCCTCAGACACACGCTCAACGGCTTCGTCCTGACCGATAACTCTCTCGTGGAGGATATCAGGCAGGTGGAGAAGCTTCTCACGCTCGCCCTCCATAAGCTTTGCAACAGGGATACCTGTCCAGCGGCAGATTATCCTTGCGATCTCTTCCTCTGTTACCTTATCTCTTAGCAGAGTGTTCTTTGTTTTTGACTTCTCTGCCTTTTCTTCTTCCTCGGCAAGCTGCTTCTGCAAGTCAGCCATTCTGCCGTATTTCAGCTCTGCAAGCTTGTTAAGGTCATATTCACGCTCTGCTCTCTCGATATCCTTTGAGCATTGCTCGATATCCTCACGGAGCTTCTGCACCTTAGAGATAGCAGACTTCTCATTCTCCCATTTAGCTTTCATTTCATTGAACTGCTCACGCATTTCTGAAAGCTCTTTCTGCACCTCATGGAGATGTTCAACTGCAAGCTTATCAGTTTCCTTTTTAAGGACAGTTTCCTCTATCTCGTGCTGGAGTATCTTACGTCTTATCTCATCAAGCTCAGTCGGCATTGAGTCCATTTCCGTTCTGATGAGTGCGCAGGCTTCGTCCACAAGATCAATAGCCTTATCAGGGAGAAATCTGTCTGTAATATATCTGTTTGAAAGAACAGCCGCCGCAATAAGCGCCTGATCCTGAATTTTTACGCCGTGGAATACTTCGTATCTTTCTTTCAGACCACGAAGTATAGAGATAGTGTCCTCAACTGTCGGCTCGTCAACCATAACAGGCTGGAAACGTCTTTCAAGAGCGGCGTCCTTTTCGATATACTGACGGTACTCGTTAAGAGTCGTTGCACCGATACAATGGAGTTCGCCCCTTGCAAGCATAGGTTTCAGCAAGTTGCCTGCGTCCATTGCGCCGTCTGACTTGCCTGCGCCAACGATATTGTGAAGCTCATCTATAAAGAGTATAATCCTGCCCTCAGACTTCTTTATCTCCTCAACGACAGCCTTAAATCTTTCCTCAAACTCGCCTCTGTATTTTGCGCCTGCGATAAGCGCACCCATATCAAGCGAGAAAACCTGTCTGTCTTTCAGGCTGTCAGGAACATCTCCGCTGACGATACGCTGAGCAAGACCCTCTGCAATGGCGGTCTTACCAACGCCAGGCTCACCGATAAGGCAAGGGTTGTTCTTTGTTTTTCTTGAAAGTATCCTTATAACGTTTCTTATCTCGCTGTCTCTGCCGATAACAGGGTCAAGCTTGTTCTGTCTTGCAAGCTCCACAAGATCCTGACCGTACTTTTTCAGCACGTCATAGGTTTCCTCCGGATTCTGGCTCGTTACCTGAGCGTTGCCTCTTACAGCTTGAAGAACTTTCAGAAACTTTGTTTTTGTTACACCAAAGGTCTTGAAGATCTCTTTTACTGCGCTGTTAGGGCTGTCCATTATGCCCATAACAAGATGTTCAACTGAAACGTATTCGTCCTTCATTCTTGAAGCTTCCGACTCGGCTTCCGCAAAAGCCTTGTCAAGGTCGCTTGAAATGTATACAGAGTCCTGTGCACGTCCGCCTACCTGTACCTTAGGTATATCGTCAACTGCTCTTGTAAGAGCCGCCTCTATATTTTCAGGGGCGATATCCATTTTTACAAAAAGCTGCGGCACAAGACCGTTTTCCTGTGAAAGCAAAGCCAGCATAAGGTGCTGCTGGTCAACAGCCTGATTTGAGTTTCTTGAGGCAATGCTCTGCGCTTCCTGCAAAGCTTCCAATGATTTCTGTGTCAATTTCTGAGCGTTCATAAAATTACCTCCCTTATCATCTTAAAAAGATATATGCTCACAGCAGGCGGAATGCTCCGCCCACCGTTTAAAGAACGACAACGCCTTTTTTCAGATATCTTTCATACATTTCAGACACCTTTCTTGCCGCCGTTTCAGGTTCTGCGGCGTTGTCAAAGTAAAGCTGAATACAGCTGTCCATACAGCTTATATAATCACCGATAGCGTTCGCTATATCCTCGTCGGTCAGCTCCGACTGAGGCGGTGCGTAAAAATCTCTTGTAAATCTGCCCTCGGCTGTTTCATAAGGCACGCCAGTAGTGAAAAGATACGAAAGATATTTTTCCTCGAGCCTTGCCCACAGCTTAAAAAAGCTGTCAAGCATTGAAATGAGCTGTGTGCTCTGAGTTCTGAAAGATACTTTCAGCCTACCCACCTTTCCGTGAAAATCTCGGCTCAGCTCTATGCTGTATCGTATGGTCGGCTTATATTTATATCTCAAAGGACTTTTTATAGACATCATAGCGTCAGAGGGCTGATTAAGGGTCTGAAACCTGCTGTCCATAAGCTGTTCTATTTTAGAGAATATTTCACGCATTCTTTTTTCAGGGGTGAGAAGCTGGACACGCTCTGCCAAAATCTGATTTATCAGATTTGAACGGCTGGTATTCATGGAATATGCCAGTCTGTCGATAGCCTCCACCACATCGTCTGCAAGCACCAGACTATACACGCTCTTGTTCACTTTGCTCTCATTCCTTTCTTTAAGGCGTTCCCATATGGCGTCGACCTTTATCACTGTACTTATTATACCACATTCTAATAATTTGTCAATAGGATTATATAAGTTTAATTACGAATTATATAGATGCACAATAGAATGTATGTTCTGCACCTCTAATTTGTGCAGTTTTATTGAAAACTTGTCAAAAGTGTGATATAATAACAGATACCAAGTTGGAAAGGCGTGATAAAAATGCTCAAAGGCGTTATATTTGATATGGACGGACTAATGATAGATACGGAAAAGCTGCTCACAAGGTTTTGGTGTGAGGCGGCGAATCATTACGGCTATCCAATGACAAAGGAACACGTTTTGGGCATACGCTCTCTTGCAGCGAAGTATGCTATCCCACATCTGAAAGGCATTTTCGGAGAGGATTTTGATTACTACAAAGTTCGTGCAAAGCGCATCGAGCTTATGAACGAGTTTATTAGGCAAAACGGCATAGAAAAGAAAAAGGGGCTTGATGAGCTTCTTGACTATCTTGACAGCACAGGGCTGAAAAAAGCCGTTGCCACTGCCACCGACCTCCAGCGCACCACGCTGTATCTCAGCTCTATAAATATCATTGACAGATTTGACAAGCTTATCTGCGGAAACATGATAGAAAACGGCAAGCCTGCCCCTGATATTTATCTCGCCGCCGCAAAGGAGCTGGGGCTTGACCCTAGCGAGTGCATTGCCCTTGAGGACTCACCAAACGGCATACGCTCCGCCCACACCGCAGGTTGCAAACCTATTATGATACCCGACCTTTCACAGCCTGACGAGGAAACAAAAAAGCTTCTGTATGCCTGCTGTGATGACCTTTCCAAGGTCATAGATGTGATACAAAAGCTTGTGTGAAAAAAATTAAAATACAAAAATGCGGATACCTCCACGATATCCGCATTTATTTTTCCTATCTATTAGTCCTCAACATCAGAAACAGAAGACGTGTCAGTGTCCGTCTTGCTGTCCTTGTCTTTATTATCAGAAGCCTTGCCGCCCAGATACTTTTCATAAATAGCTATCTGATCCTCAACAGACTTCAGCTCGTCCTTAGACTTTGTTGTAACACAAATATATGTGTGTCCGTTATCATCAAGTATAGTTGAAAGGGTGTACTTTGCTTCGTCGGTAAAGCCTGTCTTTCCGCCCTCGATGCTTATGCCGTCGTCAGCCTCGCCGTCACCGTCACAATCCACATAGTAGCCCTCAATTCTCTGTGCAACAATGCTTGTAAGCTCGATACCGTCCTTGTGCTGTTTTGTCTTTGAAGTTGTGTACTTTGTTGCTGTAAGCACTTCACGGCAAGTTTCGTTATCCATAGCCGCCTTTGTGATAACTGCGATATCCTGCGCTGTGGAATAATGATTTTTGTTGTGCAGACCGCTTGCATTCACAAACTTTGTGCCGGTAAGACCAAGCTCCTGGATCTTAGCGTTCATAAGCTCAACGAACTTCTCCTCTGAGCCTGCAACTGCGTTTGCAAGACCTGTTGTGCCATCAGCACCGCTCACAAGGATAGCTGAATAAAGCAGATCTTTCATTGTAACAGTTTCCCCGGCTTCAAAGCCTGCTCTTGATGCGTTGTCCTCGATAAGAGGGTCGATATCATCGCTTGTGAACTTATATGTAGCGTCCATATCCTGAATATTCTCTGCGGCTACAAGAAGCGTAAGCATCTTTGTAAGAGAAGCAGGATATACCTTTTTCTCGTAATTATAACCTGCAACTATCTCGTTTGTGTCAGCGTCAACAAGTATAGCTGAGTTTGCTGTCATACCCTTTATATTTATATCCTGATAATTTGCAGACTTCACAGGATAATTGCTCACAGGCTCTTCCACAACTGATGAAAGGTCGTCAACCTCTGAAACCTCCTCAGAAGAGCTTTCCTCAGGTTTGCTGTTCACCTTAACAACTGCGTCTGCCACCTTGCTTGCCTGAATGGTATATCTTCCTGTTACCACCAATGCCGCTGAACCAACAGCCACAAGCATTATAACTATAAGCACAGCAACTATAGCTGCACCGCCCTTTTTGTTTGTCCTCTTCATTTTTACAACAATTCCTTTCCTAGTGCTTATACTGCACCTATCTCCTCTTTTTCTTCCTTATGACCATATTTCGCTTCATACTCGTTAAGAGTATCGTGACAATATTTAAGTATATCTCTTCTCGTCACAATACCTATAAAAACTTCCCTGTCATCAATAACAGGCACAAAGTTCTGATCCATTGAAAGAAGTATCAGATCCTCGATAGTAGAATAAACATAGACGGGTTTCATTCTAACACGTCTTGTTATCTCACTTATCCTATATTTCTCCAGCTCACGCATATCCTGAATGCCATTATTGAGCATGAACCACAGAAAGTCGCCCTCTGCAAGGGTCTTTACATATCTGCCCTCACGGTCGATAACAGGCACAGCGGTAAAGCTGTGATTTTTCATTTTCTCAAGAGCCTGCCTTGCTGTGTTGTCATCATAGACAAAATCCACGCAAGCCTTCGGCTTCAAAAACTTTAGTATATTCATTTTTATATATATCCTCTTGTAAGCATACGTTTTTATGCGGTAAAGACCGCACCTATAATTATACCAAAAAAACGCATACAAGTAAAGCATAGAGAGGGCATTTTCCGCCCTGCGTTTTCAACAAATCTCCACGCTGAAATTGTGCATTTTGACTTACTGCTGTGCAGACTTGTAGCCGTATGTGTAAACAAGGCTCACAAAGCTGTCATAGGATATAGTCTTAAGATCGTCCGTCTGATATCCCCCTGCACTGAGATTGTCTGTTGTAACGCCTGCTTTGTTGAAGATACCCTGACAATAGCCAAGCCTCTGATCCTCTGACATACTGTCAAAGTCCACAAGACTTGTCGCCTGAGATACGTCAAACAGGCTGTCGTCAGCGTCCCCTGAAAGCTCGTCAACAGTGTATTCTGAAACTGTATCATCTGAGCCTTCAATGGTAAAGGTCTGCGTGTATTTTTTTAAGCTTCCGTCAGATTTATCAAAATACAGGTCGATAGCAGTAATGTATGTGTCGCCCGTATAAGTGTACTCCTCGATATCGAAATCATCAGCCTCATCACTGTTTATATGACCATAGGTTCTCGGCAGGTTTTGCTTGACTATGCTTTCAAGAACGCCGTCAAGCTCCGTCACGTCTGACTTGTGATAAACACCGGTCACGTTATCGTAATCATATCCTGCTCCGTCAACATAGATAAATCCGCTGGTGCCTATATCCGATGTGACTTTCAGATAGATGTTTCCGCCCTTTTTGGCTCTTACTACCTCCTGCTTTGAGCCGTCGGCCTCTGTGCAGGTCGTTTTCAGAGTGTAGTCACCGTCAAAGATCGCAGCAGTTTTTGTAATAAGCTCACCCTGCTCGTTCAATACCTTACTGTCTGCATCACTCTCGTCACCCTTGCTGTCCTCAGACTTTGCGCTGTCGGCATTGTCGGCTGTTGAAACGTTCGCCTTGCTCTCTGTGGCAGAAGAGCTGTCCTTACTATCCTTTGAACAGCCCGCTGCACACAAGCATACCACGCAAGCGCAGAGAGCCGCACATATTTTCTTTATGTCCATATGTAAATATCCTTTCAGACCATGTACTATATTTCTTTTTCAAGACAATACTGCTCTTAACATTATACACCCCTTAAACTTTTATGTCAAGAGATAAGGCAGAGCGTAAAGATCGGTGAGTTATTTGCTATTTTACCTTATTTACGCACATAAAAATCACAAAAATCACCTATCAATGTATACTGTGAGTTCATGCTTTTTTCACAAAAGTCTGGTATAATATTTGGGTATTCTGACGAAAGAGCACCTAAAGAAGAAAAATATATGTGAAAGAGGAAGTAAAAATGGAAGCAGGTCTGATAATCGGAAACCAAATAATAATAATGTTCATTATCCTTATTATAGGCGCATTTTGCTATTTAAAAGGGATAATCACAAAGGACGGTACAAAACAGTTGTCCTCATTCGCACTGAATATAATCAATCCTGTGCTTATATTCATGTCCTATCAGTCAAAATATGACAAGAGCCTTGTGCATGGTCTGCTGTGGTCTTTTCTGTTGTCAGCGATATCCTATGCAGTGACTATCTTGCTCACCTATGTTCTTATAAGAAAAAAGACTCCCGACCTTGCGGTGGAGCGTGTTTCGTCAATATATTCAAATTGTGCATTCATGTGCATACCCCTTATAAACGGCATTTACGGCTCAGAAGGCGTTTTGTATCTTACAGCGTATCTTACGTTCTTCAACGTCCTTATCTGGACACACGGACTTATGACAATGAAAGGCGAGCGTGACTTTTCTTCTCTTGTGAAAGCCCTTATCTCACCGTCAGTTATAGCCGTTGTGGTCGGTCTTATTTGCTATCTTACAAATATCAGACTGCCGAAAGTTCCTGCAACAGCTTTGCAGTACATAGCAGATATGAACACGCCTATCGCCATGGTGATAGCAGGTGCAACAGCCGCACAGACCAACGTTTTGAAAGCCCTTCAAAACCGCCGTATCTACTACGTTTCACTGTGCAAGCTCATAATACTCCCTGTGGCAGGCTTCTTTGCAATGTGGATACTTGATCCTCCTCCGATAGTTCTTATGACAGTTACCATAGCCGCCGCCTGCCCTGCAGCGACCATGTGCACAATGTTCGCTGTAAATCTTGACAAGGACCCTAAAACAGCCTCAGAGATCTTTACAGTCACCACTATCCTCAGTGCTGTAACTCTGCCGCTTATAACTATCTTTGCCGACAGACTTACATATCATATTTAAAGTCAGCCTAAGCAAACATATCCATATAAACAAAAAGACCTGTCAGCATTTCGCTGCACAGGCTGTGAAAAGATAAATAAGCTACGCTCTGCAATGCTTTCCGAAAACCTTGGAGAGCATTTTTTTATCACTCTTTTTGCTGCACCGCAGGTAATTCTATAAAAAGCCTGCCGCACACAATGATCCCCTTCATGACAACACCGTTTAAAGAGATTTCAAACGTCTTGCCTTTATAATTTTTTATCCACCCATAGTATACACCTTACTTCATCGGTGCCTCGGATAATAAAAGTATAACATATAATTAATTCACTGTCAATATTTCTTTGAACAAATAGCATATAAATTGTATATTTCAATAAAACAACCAGAAAATTTATAGCGTTTTACACAAAATTGTCAGAAAGCATTCTCAAACAAGACACAATTTCTCCGCTATTTTACTTTTTTCTGCAAAATATTATCCTCCGCCCTAATAAAAAATCTGTATACATCTCCAAGAGAAGCAAGGTCACTGCATACTGTGTCCAGCAAGTTCACGTTGAAAAGTAGCTTAGGGTCTTCACTGTCAAAGCTTACACCTATGTCCTTTTTATTGAGCCACAAAGCGTCCTCACGGCTGGCATTTGGAAAATGGTCACGCTTATACTCGTCACCGAACAAAACGAACTTGCTGTTGTCTTTCAGCGCCTTGTAAGCCTTTTTATATTCCTGCGCCCCTGCAAGTATCATCGCCCTCATTTCGTCCATGCTTTCTCTGTCGGTTTTGTAATATCCACAACCATAGCCGAAACCGTGGGTAGAGATATAGAAATAAAACTCAGGCATGGGGTGATATTCGCTTTTGTCACGCTGGCATTTCAAAGAACACCACACGCTCTCTCTGAATATGGGTCCGCCCTTGTTGTAACGTGCGTCTTTGTAAAGCCTTGATATCTTTTTCGGGTTGCATACTATCCTGCTGTCGATATCGTTCATTATAGGCGTGAGCGCAGTGATAAGCTCCGCAAAAGGCTCTTCTATGAGCCTGTGATAATCCGCCTTATGCTCCTTGAACCAATCCTTACTATCTCTCGTATGATTTTCAAACAAAAAGCCGATAGCCTCTTCACTAAATAGCATTTTTCTCTCTCCTTGATGTTTCTAAACTTATTATAGTATATCACGATTTGCATTTTTAATCAAGAAAAAAGAGCCTGCCAAAGCAAGCTCTCTTCCAAATGGATTTTATGAATGAAGTCCCATTTCGTAAGCGGTTTTCATGTGTGCACTGCTCTGCACTTCGCCCTTGTCCCACACGCCTGTGCCGTAAAGGATACCCTTTTCAACTGCCCCGTCAAGACAGTCAAGAGTAAATCCCCTTATGCTCTCAACTGTCTTTTCAAGGTTAGCGGCATTGGTATCAGCCGCAGTGAGTATATAATACACTTCTTTGTTTACCATTTCAGTGTATCTCGGCACTGTTCTGTCAATGAGTGTCTTGAGCTGAGCGTCCATGGTGTAGAAATAAACAGGCGTTGCAAAAACGATAACGTCAGCGTTCACCATTTTGTCCATTATCTCCGCCATATCGTCTTTCTGCACGCACTTGTGAGTGCTGTTGCAAACTCCACAGCCTGTGCAGTAGTTCACCTTAAAGTTCCTGAGAAATATTTTTTCCGTCTTGTGTCCTGCCTGCTGTGCACCCTTTATGAACTCATCGCAAAGCACGTCGGAATTTCCGCCCTTTCTAGGGCTTGCGGATATAACAAGTATATTTTTCATATTGTCACCTCAAATATCAAAGAGTTTTTATAACGTCCTCAGCTATCTGCTCAGGAGTAAGATGATTTTCTTTCAGCACCTCGACAGGGTCATAGCGGTCATAGAACTTCTTTTCAAGACCAAAGCAAAGGGTCTTTACATCACTGTCGCCGTAAAATCTTGCTATCTTCTCGCCAAAGCCGCCCTCAAGAACGCCGTCCTCAAGAGTGATAATGGTCTTGTGGTCAGCCTTAAGGCTTTCAAGCATTTCCTTATCAATGCCTGTGATGTAGTAAGGGTTTATTACAGTAGCCTTGACACCTGTTTTTTCCTCGATAAGCTTTGCAGCCTCAACGCCCAAGCCGTAGAATGAACCCAGTGCGATAACAGCAACCTGACTGCCCTTCTGTGTCATCTCATACTTGTTGAGCTTTGAAAGATCCTTTGTGAAAGGCTTGCCGTCTGAAACAAGGCTTGCAGGAACTCTTATTGCAACAGGGTGTTCTTTCTGTTCAAGGGACCAATCCAGCATTGCAAGATATTCTTCCTTTGTTACAGGTGCAAGATAAACAAGCTCAGGGATATTTGATATCATCGGTATATCGTAAATTCCAAGGTGAGTAACGTCACTCATGCCGTAAACCGAAGCCGCAAAAACAGCTATTGTAACAGGACTTTTATTTATGCAAACGTCCTGAGAAAGCTGGTCGTAGGTACGCTGTAAGAACGAGCTGTAAACACCGTAGAAAGGCTTTCCATCGTTCTTTGCTATACCTGAGGCAAGTGCCATTGCGTGTTCCTCTGCAATGCCCACGTCCATAAACTGCTTGCCTGCTTTCTTTCTGACATCAGGAGTGAAGCCGAAAACCGTCGGAGTAGCGGAGGTTATAGCACACACGGACTTGTCAGCCTGCATTTTCTCAAGAAGATAATTGCAGGTAACAGTTCCGTAATCCTCGCTCTCAGAATTGTAAAGGGACTTGCCTGTTTCAGGGTCGAACGGCATATGCCAGTGCCATGTTTCCTTATCCTTTTCCGCAGGAGCATAGCCCTTGCCCTTTTGTGTTACAATGTGAACGGCAACAGGCTTTTTGCTGTCCTTTACGCCCTCAAAAGCCTCAATAAGCGAAGGAATATCGTTGCCGTCCTTAACGAAAACATAGTCAAGACCCATTGCCTTGAAAAGGTTACATTCAGCCTTGCCCTCGGTATCACGAAGAAGCTTGAGATTTCTGTACATACCGCCGTGGTTTTCTGCGATAGACATATCGTTATCGTTCACAACGATTATGAAGTTTGTATCCATTTCCCCTGCAAAGTCGATACCCTCCAGAGCTTCGCCACCGCTGAGAGAGCCGTCGCCGATAACAGCGATAACATTGCCCTCCTCGCCCTTGAGATCTCTAGCCTTTGCAAGACCGCTTGCAAGGCTCACAGAAGTAGAAGTATGGCCAACCGTAAAAAAGTCATGCTCGCTCTCCTCTGGGTTTGTGTAGCCTGAGATATCATCGAACTTGTCAGCGTCAAGGTAGGACTCCTTTCTGCCTGTGAGCATTTTATGTGGATAGCTTTGATGTGAAACGTCAAAAACTATCTTATCCTTAGGGGACTCAAAAACATAGTGCATTGCGATAGTGGCTTCCACCATGCCGAAGTTAGGGCCAAAATGTCCACCATGCTTGCTGAGCCTGAAAAGCAGAGCCTTTCTCATTTCCTCAGCCAGCGCTGTCATTTCATCAACAGTGAGCTTTTTAACGTCAGCAGGTGAGTCTATTTTTTCAAGATACATTTTCATTTCCTCCTGTTTTACTTATAATTTTTCTTAGCTTTAGCTTACTTATATTGTACCACCTAGAGTTAGCTCTAAGTCAACAGGTTGTAGAGATATTTTACATTTTATTAACAATCGACCTAACAAAAAAGCACGGTCATGTGCCGTGCTTAGTATATTTCTCTTGAAAAAAATTAATGCTGTGCTATAATTATAGTATCACCAATATCACACCGGAAAGGTCTTGAAAGCATGAAATACAAAGTTATAGACATAAGTGAAGAGGATTACGGCTGCGAGGGTATACCGGAGAACAGCGAACTCATGTGCAGTGTTTTGATCGAAAGCTCTGACGGCACACAAAAATGGTTGAAAATAGCTGACCGATATCTCAGAGAAAACGACATTGATATAGGCAGTGTCATCACTGCAGACTAGCCTGCCTCCCCTGGAATATCACGCATTATCCACGCAAGCTGTTCTTCTGTAGGCTCTTCTATCTCATAGCCGTTGACATGGTCGCCCTTGAAACAGTTTTGATACAGCTCCACCCATGCAAATGTTGACAGTTTGCAATCAGAATAGATTTCTTTTTCACCTTTGTACGGCAGATCTTCAGGATAGCAGGTCTTGATAATAGGATTTCCATAAGGGGTGCAGTCCTCGAACTTATCCTTATTGCTCCCAAAAGTGTCTTTACAGCACACTCCCCTCAATGAGTATCTTGCCACAAGATACTTTTCACCCTCCTCATCAGGGTTCTTTTTAAACGCTATCTGCGCCAGCTCGACAATAGCTTCTGCGGCGTATATAGGGCAAGGAATTAAATATCCGTTGTGAAGCTCAAAGATCTTGTCCTTGTAATGAAAAGTCTTTCGCTTTTCGATAGTGCCATATTCTGCATACTGAAAAATATTCAGCTCAGGGGCATCGGAGTAATAGTCGGTGACAATTTCCCCTGCCTTACTGCGGAAATAGCGTTGTTTCTGCGCTTCAAGATGGTTCGATTCCACATTTTCATCAGAAAAATAATTGTGTTCAAATTCGTCGATATCCTCAGTAAAAAACGAAGCTGTACCGCTTGTGCATGAGGGAAAGTTGGCGTCAAACAAGGTTATTTTGTATATCATATGGATTTCCTTTCTTAGAAGCAGTGCCAAGCATTTCGGTACTGCTTTTATTATATTCTATTATGTTCCCATTTGAGGTAAATAAGACTATTTTTCTTTGTCGCAAAGGAGAAAATATTCGCTCATGAGTTTGGCGAGGTGCAACGGCGCAGGCAGGCGGACAGATTGCCTGGAGGGATTTTCAGGCATAAGCTCTCTCAGTAGATTTGCATATCCCACCCACTGCTTAGGGTCGTCCTCCCCCCTAAGCTGTAAAGGATAATACTCCATAAGAGCGCATTCGTCAAAGTTCAATGTCGGTTTATCTGCCCTGCATTTTTTATAGCTGTCCTTAAACTCAAAATTGTTTGGACAGAGGTCAATTCCCCAAAAAACATCTTTATGACGATAAACGCCTGAAGCACGAGTAAAATCGCCCTTTGCATTTATTTCAGTATAATAATCAGGCACTTCCAAAGTGCTTACGCCCTCTCTTAAACGGATAATCCTAAGATGTGAGTCTGTGAAAGCTTCCGTCCTTTCAGAGATAGAATTTCCTATCTTAATTTTCTCAGGAACAAAAGGCTTTTTCATATTGTAGCCTGAAATGCTTGTGTCAGATATTCCATGCCACAAATTTCTTGTCAAACCATTGCAAGAAACAAGCACAAGTCCATCGCTTTCCTTATAAAGATCTCTCAAGCCCAAAAGCTTAGTGACAAATCCACCCCTTGCGACTTGATTGCACTTGTCTACAAAATCGTCCTTTCTTGAAAGCTTTGAAAAAGCAATAAGCGCTTCGGGATAAGAAAGCTCTCTTTCATCAAACAGACCGCACTCGGCTTTTACCTGTCCGCTTCGTGCGTTGAAAGTCACGTACGCAGGCAGGAACTTAGCCGTCAACACTGGCGATTTGCTTTCAGCCGCCCACAAAGGTCTTAAAGTCTGATAAGCATACACACCTATCACATCAGCGGCGCAGGCAGGATTTTTCACTGTGTTCCTGTTGTCAGCAAATTCCGTGTATCCAAACTGTCTGAAAATATCCAGCACCGCTCCATGTATCCTGCTTTTTGAAGGCTTATCCTTAGCTTTCTCATCTAAAACATCAGGGACAATAAACTGCGTAAGGCGATTTGTGTCCGCAAAACCTGCCCTCAGTGCGGCTTTCGGGTCGCCCTTTTCCTCAGAAGTGTTTTTCAGGATAACCACCGCGCCCTTTATCTCAGCCGACTTCTCAACGCTTTCCTGCACCCTTTTTATGCGCAAAAGGTGGTCTTCATAGCTTTTGCCGTTCATCATATCCCCAAGAGAGCCTATACTGCGCTTTTCTATCTCTATTTTCACATCTGAGCCGTCCGTGTCGCCAAAATACTGGCAGATATCCTCCATAATAGCGTTTTTCAAAGGCTCGTCGCTGTCATGACCGTATATCTCGAGAGTGATCTTATCCCTGCCCGTGCAGACTTTCAGCCTTTCTCTGCGCATTTTTTGGATATCAGCCACTTCAAATTGCTTTTTGTCAGGTTTTTTATAATGTATCGCCCGCACAGACTGCACCTCACCCATAGGCTCTGCGATATCTTTCAGAAGCGGCGTCAGCTGATGATAAAACTCACATTTTTCCTTTACAGACACGCCCGTGCCGATATTCATATTAGTGAAATCCATGCCGAATTTATAAGGCAAAAGTATCTGTGGCACAGCATTTTTGCCCACATAAATTTCAGGGCTTTTAAGCACCTCGTCTGCCGCAGGAAAAGCGTCTATGCTGTGATAGATACCATAACAGCGTTTGTCAGCATAGTTCCAATCACGAAAATATTCTGTCTTTTCTTCATCAATATTTTTTCGCTGCTTCATTTTCATAACTCTGTATTTATTTTCAGACATTTTCACAAGAGCGTTTATGTTCTCTTTAAGATATATCTTCTTTTTCCAAGCATTTGAAACAAAGCGTTTCACGCTTGGAAAAACAAGAAGCATACACTCACGCTGGGGCGGAGTTGTCTGAACTGAAAATTCAAGCCCGTAGGAATAATATTGACCCTTATATTCTATAGGCTGGCTAACAAGCTTTTTTAAGCCACAATTGCTGAACGTAAGCTTCTGACCGAAAAAGGGTATGGTCTTTCCATTAAGAGAGTTCGCCACATATAGCGCAAATGCGTCAAAGGCATAGTCCACCGCCGCAGTGCCATCCTCGTTGAAAAGGCAAACTTCTTCCGAGGTGATACCATATCTCAGCACATCAGGGTCTATCTCGCTTTTAAACTTTTCTGCTATCGCCTTTGTTTCCGAGGTCGCCTTATCATTCAGCTCATATTCTGCCGTGACCCATATTTTCATTATCTTGCATATCTTATGAACATCAGGCTCGTTCAAAGACACGAACCACCTGCTGTCATCAGAATTTGCTTTCATGTTGCCCACGTTTACAACTTCGTCAAGCCACCCGTTCAGGCATGCTTTCAAGCCGAACAGCTTCATATAATACTCCGGATCGTATTTTTTGTAGGCAGAAACTTGCAACTGTATAAGCAGTTCTTTCCAAGGCTTTGGAAAAGCAAGATAATACAGCTTAAAATTCCTCTTCTTCGGAATAAATGTCATCGGATATATCGGCGAATTCATTTTTTTCAACTCCTTTTTTGAATGCTTCATAAAACGGCTGATAAAGAGTTTCTGCTATCTTTCCCGTTTCTTTGTTGTCAATCATGCTGTCAAGATAATCTATAAGCTCGTTTAGCAGGTCATAGCCTGCAGTATTTTTCTCAGAACGGCGAAAAGCTCCGTCTGCAAAATAAACTCTCGGTGCAGGCTTGCTCTCGTCCGTTATCCTGCAAAGCCGTCCGAATATCTGCAAAATAAGCACAAACAAGCTTGCCGTAACGTCAAGCTTCATCACAGGGTCAAGAGAGCTTAACTGCATTTTCCCCTGACGTTCCATGAGTGACCACTGCCTTGTGGCTTCACTGCGAAGCTTTGCCGCCCTGTCAAAAGCGTTTTCCTTCACCGACAGAACACAGTGCCTTTCAAGATAGCCGTTTAGCTTTGTGCATTTTGAAGATATCTCGTCAGGAACTTCCATTGGGCGCACCAAAAAGAATACGCTTCCAAATGCCGAATGACCGTCCTTGTCAACAATGTTATAACCTCGCTCTATCGCCTGCGCAGGGGCTACCATTATATCAGCCGAATGATCTGAAAAGTCTGCTATCTCGCTCCTGAGTATCATGTTCTCGTCAAATTCATCTGCTTCCCTGCACATACATGCCACAGTCTTTCCATTCGACAAAAGTCTGTTGAGATAATTTGCCGCAGTTTGTGCTTCACTGTAACTGTTCACTATCATAAGCAGTTTTCCCTCAGAGCGAAGCTCCGCTTCTATTGTCCCCATTATCTTTTTTATGACCTCTGTAAGGTTTTCTTCACGTTCTTCACTGCCACTGCCTGAAACCCTTATTGCCGTTCCAAGGTCTATCATTTTCGACTCCGCTATCTTCCTGCGCTTCCACTCCTCCGCTTCAAGAAGATACTTCACAGGCACATTGACATGATACTGCAAACAGCCGTCCGCCCAGCTTGACCCTGAAAGCAGCAGCACATTAGGTCCTGCGGGCTGACCCTCCTCCGTGAGCCGAAGCCAAGGCATACGGTCCATAAGCGCACGTCCGAATGCGTATTGGCGGTAAAGAATAAGCCCCTTTTGCGGATCGTTCTTCATGCCGAAAAGATTACCCATTGCAGATGAAGGGAGAATTTTCTGCTGTGCGGTAAAACGTGTAGACAAAAAGTCAGTAAGCTCCTGCTGTGTTTTCCGCTCATACGGCAAAAACAAATAGGAATCGCTTATCTCCCTGATGTAATTATCGAATGCCGCCACCACAAGATAAAGCTTGATATGGTCAGAAAAAGTCTTGTCAGGCTTACAGTTATTGTCCGTGAGCCAATCATTAAATGCTTTGGATAATTTCTTACTTTCTTTCTGTTGAGATAGTACAAGCATCATCAAATACTCAATGTCCTTATCATTATCCATTCCAAGGGTCACACGTCGCATATGAGCCAACGCCTTGTCAGATATATACTTATTGCCCTTATTATCTTTGCAAAGGCTGTTATAAAGTATCTCAGCCGAAAACGTCCTGCTAAGTATGGTCTGCCACTTGCTGCCGTAAGAATTTATAGCATTTCTAACTGCCATACAAACCCTAACAGAAATAGAAAGCTTATCAACATATTCTTTCTCATTATCGTCCAAGCTCTCAAGTACCTCTGTATCCATATTCATGACTTCACTGCACAAAGCCGCCGCATTCTGCCTAAACTTATCAAAGCTTGCTGACGGTGTGAAAAACTCGTCAAGTGTTTTCTGTACCTTGTCACATTCATCAAATATCACAAGGTCAGCTTGCTCCAGCACATACTCCAAAAACAGCTTGTTATCCCCAAGAAGCCTTATTGCCGCAAGCCCCTGCACAGTGGTCACGATAACATTTGACGTATAAACATCTCGGTACATTCTCACCGCAGGGCAAATATCCATATAAGGGCAATTATAGTGCTTTTTATTTTTCATAAGCGACCTGCACGGCTCGTTTCCAAACATTGGAACAGAACTTTTGTCGCTCTTATTTTTTGCCATGCCGTCGACAATACAAGGGGCAGTGAGATACTTAGAATACTCATTTTGCAAATATTTTTCTTGAGCTTTCGCCACCTGATCGATGTATTTTTCACGTCCGCCCCTGCCTATCACAGGTGAAACACTAACTCCAAACTGAGATAAATAAGAACACATCTCCAGCACACTTGAAACAGTGTCAAGCACAAGAACGACCTTTTTATCAGCCTTTGCAAGATGATAAGACAGCACTTTCATAAGAGTGGATTTTCCTGAGCCGACCATGCCAACAAGATTTGTTATCTTGTCGATCTCAAGCCTGTTTGCACTCTTAACATTGCCCTCTGTGACAGTTTTTAGGGTGTTGCTTTTGAGTATAGAATAGCAATAATCATCAGGCTTTTTCTCAGCCATTTCAGCCGCACTTGCAAGCAACTCATCTGTAGAAACACTTATCTTTTTTCTGATTTTCTTAGGCGTAGGACTTACAGGCATTTGCGGTGTGCGGTCAGGCATTTTAACATCAGCGCTATATACAGTGGAGCTTGTTTTGTCCTTAATGCTGTAGCTGTATTTTCCGCCCTTTGCATACTCAAAATGCCTATCTTCCTTGTGTTTTCTGATGTATTCAAAGTAAACGTCCGCACGGTCAGGCTCAACTGCCAGCTCAGTGTTTCGGGCAAATTTCAAGACCTTGCTGCCCTTTTCGATTTTCTCTGTAAAAATATACAAACAAAACTCGGACTGAGCATTGCGGTAATTTTCAAGAACCTTTGCCCAATTCATCTTTGAACTGCAAGAATGTAAAAGTCTGTGAGCTTTTTGAAGCAGAAAAGCAGTTTCATCGCAAACTACCTCACCCAAAAGGCTGTAATTATGAAGCAGAAGATACGCCTTTGTGGGGTCACCCTCAGGCTTGCATTTTTCCAAAAGAGCAAGGGTCATTTCCGCCTTGATGAAATCATCAATATTCACAGAAGTTGGAAGATAATTTCTAAGACTTTTTTTGATAGTTTCTAAGCTTGACATCTTCCACCTCTCCTTTCAGCTCTATTGAAAAAATTCTCATGGAAACGCATTTAGCAATTGAATCAGGAAAACTGCTTGCTAACGCATCATTGCATATCTTGCAATAATCAGGATAATCCGTCAAACAATCGTCAGGCACAACATAAAAAACTTTTTGCGCCTTAGTATGAGTAAAAACATAGTCATTTTCAATGCTCTTTTTCAGCATATAAGGATTTCTGTGGGTCTTTGCGTCAATAGCCCAAACCTGCCCGTCAGGCAAAGTTATCTTTACATCATACTTATCTCTGTCAGGCCAAAGCTCCGCCCCACATCCACATTTTTCTGCAATTTTCTGTATTTTCAACTCCAACTGCCCAGGCAAACACATATATCTCATAACACCATGCCTAAGCCGCCAATTGCCGTCCTGAAATCTCAATGGCTTCAAATCATCTTTTTTCGGTATATTTTTCAAACAGCTTTTGTTACAGCACTGTGCCTGCGCACCATAAAAAGTCATTGTCCAACCGCATTTCGGACAAACATAACTCCAGTTTGGAACATTTTCGTAGGCTTCCGAGAATATCTTATTTATCATCTTAAAGTCTTGACAATTCTCCATTTTAAATTCACTCATTTTTTCAACAGCGCAAATTGGATTTTCCACAATAAACCGACGCACAGCCACATACAACTCATTGGGAAGATTAGTCAAAAGAGTATAAATGTAACGCTGCTCCAAGTCATTTACGTAATCTTTCTCTGAATCAGAAATAAGATCAACGCAATCATCAGTAAGAGTATATCTGCGGTTTTCACTTAACTCTATCAGCGCATTTGTATGATAAAGATCAAACTTTTCCACCATTTTGACAAAATAACTATTCCACCCCTCAAACCACGTTTTCACGGGCTTCACAGCATAATTCTCAATAAAAGCACATTCATGGAGATCTGAGAGCATATCATATTGCTCATTCACAGCCGCCAAAGCTGCAAGCCTATTTATCCCAGCAAAAAGCTTGCTACTGTAACTATACTTATCGTTGCACTGCCGTTTCTCATACTGCCCACATGCTATCAATCGTACCATCAAGTCAAAATCCAACTCATTCAAATCTGCCACTCCTTTTACCATATAAATAAAAAAGCCACCTTTTGAAAAACATCAAAAAGCGACCTTATATACAAAGTAAAGCAAAACAGATATGAATACCGTTATTGCTTAATGTCAAAATATGATGTTTTTCGTGTACACTCATATCTTAAATCAACATCATAATTTTGTCAATAGTTTTATTTATAAGTTTCCAATAATTTGTATCTTTGTACAAATTGATACTGCAAAATTTGTAGAAGATAAACAAAAAAAGTCGCAGACAAAACGTCTACGACTTAGAAAACACTCTGTATTGGGACTACAAAATAGATGAATACTCTCTCAGCAAGGGATAAATGAAAAAAACACAACAAAGCCGCAACGGAACAATCCCGTCACGGCGAGTGACTGTGATGTCTGCATAAAATAGATAATAACAGCGACGAGACGTAATCACCTATTTTTTGTTTTTTTCAGAACCACCAAAATAGCTTACAGTATGAAAAACTAACATCTATCCTTTTGTTAATTACATTATTATTTAGAGAAATGAATTTCAAATAATGCATTAGATTATAGGAAGTTGAACTTAATTAATTGTTTTTAAATTATTTTGCTAGAATTAATTAAAACTAATTCTGCAACAGACTTTATTAATGCTATTTCTAAAGTGAGTTCTTTTTTGTTCTCATACGGCCTATATTGATTAGCGGTATTTTCGCTTTTGCTATGAACAAGAGAATTTCTTGTTTCATAAATACGCGTTGCTAAATTGGTGTAAACTCCTTGAGCATTAGACCAAGCAATTTTAGTTTTCTTTGATGTTGTAAATGGAACCAAATTATTTTGATAATAATCTATAGCAGTAGCATCAATGTTATTAATATATTTTTTTAGCTCGTCAATATCTACATACTCAATTAATACATATTTCAAGGATTCAAATTCATTTCCTTTTCCAGAATCATCGTCACTATTCATATGCTTCTTTATATATTTCGCCAACTCATAAAGCTTAGTTTCATCTTTATACGAAAAGTCAGGATGTGTTATCTTGTTTTTTATCTCTTCGGTAAGTTTCTTTCTAAATACTGCATCAAAATAATGCTCGATAATATGGTAGAATGAAATATACACAGTAAATGGGTCTCGAGATTCCATTGCCATTGTGTAATAATCAATTACATCTTTATTGTAGATTCTTTGTGGTGAAGAATCTAATTTCTTTCTTGGAAAACGAAAAACAGAATTACCGATAGAATACATATCTTGTATATCTGTATATTCCGAGATTGCAGTTCCTTGTTTATACATGAAATGAAACTCAAAAGATACCGCGTAATCTCTAAATCTTGACAAAGGAACAGACTGTGTAGAACTTATTTTAAGTGTATTCGCTCTAAGAAAATCTGATAATAATTCCATTGAGTTGCCTATCTCTGAAATTTTTCTATTATGCCTAAAAAACATACGAGTTCTAATTCTTATATCTCCAAGGGTTCTTATCCCATTGGCTTTTACTTGTTCAGCAAGTTCACTTAACAAAAAGACACAATATTCACTTGAAGCAGGTCCTAACGAGTATTCTAACCCATTAATTGAATCACTAATCGTTTCTAAATACATCATTCGTCTCACCATAGACGGTTCCAAAAGCTGAAGTGCTACCTCTCGATAAGTAGATGAATAGATTTCAAGTTTTTCTTTATCAAAAATCTGCATATTATCATAAGCATTCTTCAAATCAGCGTTAGAAAAAACGATATTTCTTTCTTCCGACTGGATGTAAGGATCTGGCATAACTATATCGCAAATTTCATTAATATCAGTGTTTAAATTTAATATGTCTTTCAATACTTCTTTTACTTCTAAATAACTTGCCATTGTTTCTCCTCCATTAGTTATGATTTTCTAATCGACCGCTTATATAACTAGATACCGGATAAAATATATAGAACAAACTTTGCTTGTATATATCAAAATTTGCAAAATTTCTTATTCTCGAAATTCATACTTTACATTAGTAATCTCAACAGTTTTAACACCAATACATTCCACCAAAGATTCATCAAATAACGCTAAATTAATTCCTCCTTCTCTTAATGTGCTTTCATATTCTACACCATCATAACCTTCGCTTTTTACAAACTCCGCAATATATTGAGTGGGAAGATATTCCAATGGGCTATCATTTCTTCGTATTGGCTTCGCAATTTCATATGCCATCTCTTGAAAAACTTTTCTGTTTAGTGCGAAGCGCTCAAATTCATCATTATACAAAAATGGGCTTACTCTGGAAATTTCAGATATATTAGCCACCCTTAATGGCCTTTTATTTTTAAATGTTCCAATTGTAACATAATCGTAAGCCGTAACTCTAGTTTCATTTAATACTGTTTTATCATCTGTAGATAAATACAATACACCTATTCCATCAGGATTTACTCTACCAGCAGTTCTTTTTTCTATCGGTGGTACAGACATATTTTCCGTACCAAAACCTTCTACGTTAGGTGAAATTCTAGCTCTATAAAAGTTAGTATCTTTTTCATAAGTTTTCTGAACCATTGTTAGAAAGGAAGAAAACACATCTGCATTAAAATTACTGCTAAAAAAACGATTAGTATGTTTTATAGATTCTGAAAATTCAGCCCAAGATAATCCTCTTGCAACTCCGTAATCATTAATATAATCAGTATCATGCAATTTCTCAATTGCAACTTTTTTTACAAGTATATCTTTATCAATATCCAACTCTGACTCTAATGGACATAGTGCTGTAAGAAGTGTTTTTATTCCTTCTGCTCCTCCATTAAAAATATCCCAATCATCTCTAAGAACTTCTTTTAAAAACCGTGCGTCAGAACGTTGAGACGGTGAATATATTTGTATTAAACTTATAATTTTATCAGAAATCATGTTAGGAAAATTCGATATATCATAAACATCAACATTTTTTGCAGAACAGAAATCACAATTTCCACTTGTGCCGTATTTATGAATTATCTCACGAATCTCACTATCCTTGAAACAATCAATGCAGCATTTCATTATTTGTATACCTCTGTCGTTAAATATTTATTTACAAGTTCCAAGTGATGCATAATTGATAATTTTTTTATTGTTGGCAAACCAGGATAGTATCCCTTTTGAGCAAAATCAAGAAGTGTAGATAACGCATTTGTATTCTGTTTTTCCTGACCGTTTTTATACCAAAGTGAAAGTTTAGATACTGCCTCGTAGAATTTTCCAGCCACATCCGTTATATCGTAATTTGAGTCAGAAACAAAGTGATGTATTCTCAATCTGTTATCATCTGATACATATACGATGTGAATAGCAACAGCACGTGGGGAGAAACCACCTTCTTCGTAATTATCCCCGACAATAGAATAATCGCCAAACCCCTTATATCCTTCATCTTTAAAATATAAATGATCTTCAGAAAACGGTTCATCTTCGCATTTCAGATAATCAGAATTCTTAGGCTGTTTATTGAATTTATCTTCGAACAACACTTTATTTTCTTTTACCGCACGTCGCATACGTCTTTCGTCCGGCAAAAGAACATATTTGGGGGCATCCTCCATATATATATCCTGGAAATCTTCCACATAATCAGGACTATTCAGGACAGATAGCACTTTATCCTTAGTCAAACCTTTTTTGTGTTCAATATTGTAGAGTGTTTCTTCAGCACGCTCGTTAATAATAACTGCCGGAATAATACTATCATTCATAATTTCCAACAAAGATGAAATATCCGAATCATTAAAATCACCCACAGTTGGATTTAAGATCATTGCAAATTTTAAGCCTGCTTTTTCAAAAGATTGTATTGTGTTTTTTAATGTAGGGCTTATCTTTATCGGTTCAACAACTGGGATTACATATTTGCTAATAAGTCCCTTTTGTGCAAGCTCTTTTAACGCCAATAATTCATATTGTCTGCCTCTGAAATATGGAAAAAACATAAACACTACCTCCTATATGTTGTATTAAGCATAACATTTAAATCAAAACTATTTTTATAAAGTCCTGAAAAATAAATTGCGGCTTTTAATTCGCTTGGTATATTGTCAAAAACTATTTTAGATATTCTGTTCCTTTTTTTCAACTCTTGAAATGCTAGCCTCTGAGCATCTAATATTGGGATCTTTTTAAAAAGTTCCAGGCACGTTCTATAAAAGAAAACTGGTGCAACCTTAGGCAATTCATGATAATAATTTAAAATAATGTTTTCGTATTCTTTTTTTCTTAACAAAGAAAAAATTGTCTTATAATCCAGATTTTCATCGTATTGTTTGGGCTGCCTACCACTAGTTTTACTAAAAATAGTATCATTTTCTGATAGAACATAAATACCAACTGAATCGCCCATATCACCTAGTTTATCCAAAACCTTTTCAACATGTTCTCTTTCATGCTCTGATGCCAAAACTGATACTTTGCTAAATGCTTTAAAATAATCGTATAATTGATCATTTAATCGTTCAAAATTATCCAAATCGGATTTAATCTCATATACCTGTCCCTCACCATTTATCATAACAAAATCAGCTATATGATCTGCTATTCTAATTTGTGAAAGGGCAGTTGTTGTATTTACGCTGTGTATTCCAACCAGAAGCTTATTTAATAAGGTATTCATATAATAATACTCATTCCTATACGAATCACTTAAATGTGAATATATCTCACTAATTATTTCACCGTGATTTTTTCCTTCCGGATCATTTACATAACGTTGAACAACCACATCAAAGACTTCACTATGTCCATTTTTTATCAAGTCGTTCATTACAGTGCGTGTAAACACACGATTAATAACTCTACTATTATCTGGCATAGAAACCTTCGCTCCTTTCATTACAAATAAGCATAGCTTTCTAAAATATATTGTATATCAAAGCAGATATTTTAACAAGCATATTATGATAACATTAATTTAATATTTTGTTAATAGTAAAGGCGCTAAATTATCTTACTAAAACAATTTCCACTTCCCAGATTTACATTCGTTCAATATCTAAGCTATACTCATCTTTAGTATCAATACCTATTTAAGCAATTATTCCATTAAACCTCATCATATTATGACTATTACTTTACCTCACAATCAATATAATCCTTAGCAAACTGCTCCGCCTCTTCAAGACTATTTTTCATCAATTCAAAATCCACCGCAGCCGAAAAAACATCAATCTGAACCCTTTCAGACTCATCAGCAAAAACTTCAATAACAAATCCGTTACATCGAACATCATTCCCGTCCTTATCCTCCCGATGCAAATCTGTATCGGGAGTTATCTTTACATAAAATCCTTTGTATTTCATTCAACCACTCTCCTTAAAATTTCATCTGCATATCATCGTCATAATCGTAATCTTCAATCTCTTCATCACCAAATTCGTCACTTACGGAATTCTCAATATCCAGCGCATTTTCAAGTGTGGTTTGCAAATACTTTTCGTCAAGACCACTCTCCCTGTATCCCTGCAAAATAGTGTTGTAATACTGTCGGCTCGGCGGAGCAAGTTTTCCATAATTCATAAGATAAGCCATGCCTGTACAAGTTTTTCCGCTCAATTCAAAAGACATTTTTTCCTGCCTGTAAAGCCTCGGATAGCCTTCGTAATGGTTCAGAGTCGGTAAATCTCTTTCATCAAGCTCCCAGATCAGAACAGGAACGGTCGAACCCTTGCTTGAAACGATCGTCGCAACGCCTCTGAACTCCAACTCATAATCCTTTATTTCCGATGTTCCCACAATCTTTGAATGCGGACATCGATATTTCATTTGCTCCAGATTAATGTTACTGCCATAAGCAATATATAACTGTTTTTTACTCATGTTTTACCTCCTATCACATTGACATCTCCATGTCCATTTCTTCATCTTCTTCAAAGTCCTCACATTCGCTTTCTGACGGCTCAATGTTTTCATCGGGTATATTTTCGATTTGTGTGCTGTTGTCGCTTACAGGCTCAACACGCCGCTCACGGGCGGTTTGTCGTTCTGCTTCACGTTTCTCTTTAAGTTTTGCTCTTGCGGCAATTCCATCCTCTGGATGTCGCCATGCAATATCGCCATCAAGATGCTTAAGCAAGTGAGTTCTGCAGTTTTTGAACTCATCACCTATAAGCCCCAAACCCAGTAGCCACACTCGAAAACTATACCGCATATTATCACTCTGCGAAACATGAGGAGAGCAATATTTTTTTGTCATTGCAGCATTTGATATTGCCAATGCCAAAACGATTTGACTGCGAACCTCTCCTGCATGAAAAGAACCGTTGTACGCCCTTATCTCGTAATGTCCATGCTGAAAGAATGAGTGTAAATTACAAATAACGTACCGACTTGTCGAGTAGTGCTGAAACTGCTCGCTCATTCTGCCATGATACCAAAGCCTCTTTATGTATTCCATATCTTTAGGCTTTTTTCGGTTAATTTCCTCTATAAATGTCTTGTCCATCTTGTGGCAGTAGGATTCACGGGCAGAAGATACCTGCAAAGCGTCCCATAGAAAATCCTCTTTGCTTGCAAAAATATTCACAAGATTGCGTATCTGTTGCGGTGTATAATCGTCTGCTGAAATATGAATATGGGTGCCTGCACAATATCTTGGACCGGTTACTCCGCCTGCTTTTCTAAGTGATCTTACAACTTCCTGAAGCAGCGGAATATCCTCATATTCCAGAACGGGAGAATTGAGTTCCACGCTGTATGATTTGGAAGCATGGTCGCCGTTTGCGTTATAACATCTTATACTTCCGTCATAAACAACAGACCAATTTCTCTCCTTTGAATCCGTCACAACATATTTGTCATAACTTCCGCCCTCATGGACAACCTCACTGCCTAGAACTCTTGAAATTGCCTTCGCCGCTTGACAACGAGTTAACCCGGTCATTTCTATTTCAATTCCGAATTTTCTTGTTTTTATACCTTCAAAATTGCTCGCCAATGTAGCACCTCCCAACCAAAACAGCTTGCAGATTTTAAATTCTGCAAGCCGTAAATTTTAATCGCTATTCCATTTCTGCTTTGACTTCATATCCACCCTTAAAAATCACCAAAATCTCATTCTTGCTAAGAACCTTTACACACTCGATTAGCTTTCGTATCAGCACATTATCGAAAGTTTCCAACTCGAACTTTTCATGCTCTATCATATCCATTATTTTATTGAGCTTTGCCTGAGTTTCGGCGGAGGTCTTGTTCTGTGATTTCAGAATGGTAAGTCTTTCGCTTAGCTGCTGTTCCTCACCATAAAGCTTTGCGAACTCACTGTCAAGCTTATCTTCATCACAACCGCCTGTTGCTATCAGTCCAACTAATTCGTTTCTTGCTCGGTCGATTTCTTTAAGTCTGTTTTCGGCAGCGATAATTTCTTCCTGCCCCTGACATTCAAGAACCGTTCCAATGTTTGCTTTGAGAATTCTTGCAATATCGTTACGGCATGAGTAGTAATTATTAATCGCTTTTATGATTCCTTGATGCAGATTTTCTTCCTTTATCGTAGGAGAATCTGGGCAATACTTTTTACCGTGTTCCAGACGGCTGATGCACCGCCAGACAATTTGCTTTTTTCCACGAGCCGCCCAAGTAGTTCTGCGATAAGGCGTACCGCAGTGACCGCAGATAAGCAATTCGGTAAGTGCGTATTTGCTTGAATACTTTCCCTGTTCAGTTGTAGTTTTATCTGAAACTTTTCGTTTACTGGAACGCCTTGCAAGCTCCTGCTGAACCCTGTTGTAAGTGTCACGGTCAACTATCGGAACATGATGATCCGTAACCAGATACATCGGACGTTCTCCATGATTTTTCACGACTTTGTGCGTTATGCAATCGCTTGTAAAAGTTTTCTGCAAGAGTGCATCTCCCACGTACTTTTCGTTTTTGAGGATGCTTCTTATTAAAGATTCGTTCCAAACTTTTTTGCCTTGTGCGGTCAAATATCCCTTGTTTTCAAGAATTTTTTTGATTCTGGTCATGCTATATCCGTCAAGGAACAGCGTATATATCAGTCGCACGATCTCCGCTTCTTCGGGAACTATTTCAGGCTTACCGTCCGTCCCCTTTTTGTAGCCCAGAAGATATTTATACTGAAACTGCACCTTTCCCTCACGATAAGCTTTTTCTTTTCCCCATGAAACATTTTTACTTATGGATTCGGATTCCGCCTGAGCAAAGCTGCCGTACAAAGCAATCATAAATTCCGAAGTCATAGTTAAGGTATTTATGTTTTCTTTTTCAAAAATTACTCCGATTCCCAAGTCTTTCAGCTGTCGAACATATTCAAGACAATCGACTGTATTTCGTGCAAATCGACTTATGGATTTGGTAATTACAAGATCAATTTTTTTGTTTTTGCACATACGAATCATACGGTTAAACTCGGTACGCTTTTTTGTCTGAGTTCCGCTGATACCCTCATCAGCGAAAATTCCTGCCAGCGTCCATTCCTTTTTTCTGTTGATTAAATCGGTGTAGTATGCGATCTGAACTTGATATGAATTCTGCTGTTCCTCCTGTTCGGTGGATACTCGGCAGTATGCGGCTACTCTCAGTTGATGATATTTATCCCTGTTTTCTGCTGTCTGCACTTTCGCAGGAATTATCGTTACATTCGGCGCTGTACTCATTTTCATTCACCCTCTCAGTTATATTTTTAATTCTCACTCAATTGATAAGCTCAACCTCTATGGTACAAAAATGACTTATCCAAATCTTGCTTACGCAGGATTTAAACAAGCCAATATCAAGCGTATTTAGTTGTTCGTGATTTCCAAGCATAGCCTTGAGTTCTTCTGTTTTCTGCGGACTGTCATTGTAAGTACAGCAATCGTATTTCATCTCGGCAAGCTTGAAAATCTCTGCTATTACTCTGTCAAAATCCACTTGCGAAGAATCCGTCATCTGATTGATTTCATTCTGTTTTCGTATCACATCGGCGTTGGGAGAATATGTGCTTATTTCTCCGCCCATTTCCAACAAACTCGGATTAGCTATTGCAGAATTCAAAACATTAAGCACTGCACCGATAATCATCTGATCTGTCAATCTATATTCTAGCTTGTAGCAATCGGGATTTCTGCAGTCCCAATGCTCGTACTTTGAATTACCGCCTATTCTTGAAAGTCTGTAACCACATTCGGCACAGTATGTACGTTTCCTTATTTCCTGCAAATCATCGGGTATCAGATTAAGCGTAGTTGCTTTACGCACTCGCTTTTCATTTGCTTGTCTGAAAATATCATCATCAATTATCTTCGGATATTTTTCAGTACCCAAGTATTTCTCATTTTCTATTATCCGCTTGATCATATTTTTGTTCCAATGTGTTGCATCTTCGGAATATTGAATTTTCTCAGACTCCATTTGCTTGGCGATTTCCGAAAGGCTTTTACCATTAAGATATTCGCTGAAAATAGTTGCAACTGCATAGACCTCTTTGGGCTCGGTAGTTATTTCTCCGTTTTTCATGCAATAGCCGAACGGGATAACTCTATTCTTTGGCATTTGATTTCACCTCCGCTTACAACAATATCACAAAGCCTTTGAAATAGCTATATCCAAAGGCACTAAATCTATGATAATGAGTTTGTCTATTTTATCTTTTCTTTGAATTTCAATCCGCCTATCAAATGGAATTCCAACTCATAATGATCTATAACCACAATCTTGTCCACAATGCTCTCAAAAGCCGATTCTTCAAACTCGATCATGGGATTTTTCATCTTTTCAAAAAAATTAACCAGCATATCTATCTGGTCAAGGGTTCCGTCCTCGTCATCGAAACGTGTTAGCTTTTTCAGTTCGGTTTGCAATTTATTGATTTTCGCAGTAAGCTCGTTAGTCTGCTCAATATATTTTGCCTCATCAAGAAATCCCTTAGTTTTCAGTCTTGCGAGGACGTGAGTTTGTTCTCGAAACTTGGCGATTTCTTTGTGGATATCCATAACCTGAGTTTGACCACTGTATTTTTTCAGTTTTAAATCTTGTAATGCTGTTTGAAGTGGTATAAGGACAGTTTGGTAATTGTACCACAGCTTGTTACACAAACAGATAAAAGCCAAGTAGATTTTGCTCTCCGGTATGCTTCCGTTTTCGCAATCCGATGCATTAACGTCATGTGTACGGCATATCCAATACGCACCGCTTTTTCGGTTTCTGTGCTTAAATGTCGCTTCGCATTTTCCGCAGAACACTTTTTTGCTTAATGGATAGGCGTTGATTTCAAAATCTCTGTGACGAGATTTCAACAGCATTTGCGCTGCATAAAAGGTTTCTTTATCAACTATTTGCTGATTTACACCGATTTCAAAATATTTCTGCTTTTCACCGTAATTCCTTTTCTTAATATGCGGCAGCGTTTCGGTAACGTAACTTTTCTGAAAAAGAGCGTCTCCGATATATCGTTCATTCTTAAGCACATATTTCACATTATCCGCTTTCCACAAAACCGACTGTTTGCTGCTTGGTATATTCATGCTGTTAAGCTTGTTTGCAATCCCCTGCAAACCATATCCGCTGACATACCATTCAAACATCTGACGAACTATCTGCATTTGATTTTCATCAACTTCCAAATCACCGTTTACCTTTTTAAAGCCGAACGGCGGAGTAGCATTTTTATATGTTCCATTTTGCATTCTCTTTTGAATACTCCACCGCATATTCTGCGAAATCGAAGTTGATTCTTCTTGTGCCAGACCGCCCATTATCGTTATCATCATTTCATCGGTCATATTGGCTGTATCAATATTTTCTTTCTCGAAAAGTATTGTTATACCAAGACTTTTTAACTCTCTTACGTTTTTCAGGCAATCCCTTGTGTTTCGAGCAAATCGGCTTATGGACTTAGTGTAAATCCTGTCGATTTTACCTCTGCGGCAGTCCTTTATCATTCGCTGAAATTCGTCACGCTTATCCTCACGAGTACCTGTGATACCCTCGTCAGCATAGATATCCACAAGCTGTTCGGTTTCCGAGCCTTCAAAAGCCTTTTCATAGTACCTTGTTTGTGCCATAAAGGAATTGAGCTGATCCTCGGAATCGCTTGATACTCGGCAATAGGCGGCACAACGGATCTTTGTATCTTGTTCTTCTGCTATGGTCGGCTGTATCACCGTTACTGTAGGCATTTTGTTCACCTCCGTTTTACTAACAAGGATACCACAATTCTTTCTGAATTTGAATCACCAAACTCAATGAAATTATCTGTCCTAATCTGTGCAGTTTTCACGCTTGTCAGCTTCTCCTGCGACTATGCACATTGCCATTGTGAATACTCCTACTGTTCCGCCGACGAATAACCCTATAACGAATCCTAACATTTTAAAACCTCCTCATGCAGCGTCTTTTGAAGACGGATAATTGTATGCATCCTGAGTGTTTCTCATATTGATAACATCTATCTGATCTTCGCTGAACCAAGCACTGTGTTCCTGAATAAATTGTTTCATAAAGTAATCCATTATTTCTGCCTGTCCGAATTTAGTCATTAAAATCCACTCCTATACTTATTTTCATTGCTTTGTTTATCTCGTCCATAATTTCTTTATCAAGCGACCCAACATACTCTCGCAATCTGTATCTGTCTATCGTCCGTATTTGCTCCGCAAGAACAATTGAGTTTCTGGGCAATGCTTTTGAACCTTGGATATAAATATGAGTAGGCAGATAGTGCTTTTTTGCCGTTGAAATCGGCAGAACTACCAGAGTAGGACTATACTTATTTCCCACATTATTCTGCACAATCAGCACAGGGCGGATACCGCCTTGTTCCGAACCGACAACGGGATCAAGGTCTGCATAAAAAATATCTCCTCGTTTAATCAGCATTTTCCTTCACCTTTTTCTTTAGAGTTTCAAAAACTTTCTTATTCCTT
>ERZ1027225.93-NODE-93-length-43723-cov-9.294793_pt1 | contig 43723 bp, 44 predicted proteins | sample MGYA00519479_ERZ1027225 | MGnify/ENA primary metagenome ERZ1027225 (study PRJEB26926, sample SAMN06164471) | human gut metagenome | biome: ENVO:00009003; feature: ENVO:2100002; material: ENVO:00002003 | host: Homo sapiens | place: USA | collected 2012 ... | reverse complement strand
CAAATTCTGAAAATACAGGTGGGGCGAGGGTAGAAATATTTTTCCTGAGTAGTCAGGAAACAAGCTAAATAGACCGCAATTAAGCTATGTAAAAGCCTTTTGATAGACATTACTACTACGTTTGCTGTAATCTCATGGAAGAAGGAGGCATACAGAATTATGATAGCTGATAAAATTAAAAATGCTCGTACTATTCTTTATTACATAACTATCTATGCGGAAGCAAATCCCGATGTTACCAAATTGGAATTTGGAGGGACAAGCTATGAAGCTATTTGATTGGGGTGGCAGAGAATAAAGACATACTTCTTTGATGAAAGCGGGCTATAAAATTTAAGGAGAGCAAGGAAGTATGAACAAAATAATTTTAAGACCACTCATTACCGTTGAAGAAAAGAACATATTCGTAAGTGAAATACAAGAAGCATTTCAAAATGCTTATGTATCTGAATTTGGTGAATTTGAAAAAATGATTCTTCCCGCAGAAGATATAGAAGAATCTTTTAAAACAGAATACAATTCCCTTCATCTTTTGTATGTGAAATCAGGCGCACAAAACGCTGGAAACGGATTGAAGATATGGAAAGCGATTGAAGACTTACACCCTGAAACAAGAATTTGGGAAACGCATACCCCGTATTACGATAAGCGAAACATTCATTTTTATATAAATCGTTGTGGTTTCAAGATTGTAGAGTTTTTTAATCCTAAACACAAAGACCCACATCAAACAGGCGAGACCGCAGGGAACATTCCAAAAGAAAACAATTATTTCTTTAGATTTGAAAAGGAAATGAATTAAATGAACTATGTAAAATTGAACAATGGTGTTAAAATGCCCATGATTGGCTTTGGAGTATTTGAAATTCCAAAGGGAGAAACTGCAAGATGTGTTTATGAAGCATGGGGACCATTGGAACAACACAGGCTGAAAGAGATTATAGAAAATCCAATCGTGAAGGAGATTGCCGATAATCATGGAAAAACACCTGCTCAAATTGCACTCCGTCAGCAGGTGCAGAGAGGGATCGTTGTTATACCTAAGAGTACACATAAGGACAGAATGAAGCAGAATCTGGATATTTTTGATTTTGAACTGACCGAAGATGAAATGACACGACTAAAGCAGTTAGACGAAAACAAGTCTATGTAAAGAGGTAAGACTTTTAAATTTAATAGTCACTTATAAATTTACCAATATCTTCAAAAAGATAAGTAAATTAATTAACATTGATATATCAACAGAACAAACGGAGGTGTATACAATGTTGAATGAATCAGTAATCAAAGTATTAAAAAATGGTATGTGGGATCTTGCTACTTGCGCAAATGGTGAGCCCAATGTAGTTCCGGTTGCATTTAAGGATGTAACAGATGACGGAAAACTTGTTGTAGGAGATGTTTTTCTTGAGACAACCTTAAATAATATCAAAGGAAACAATGGCAGAATTGCAATATCAGCTTATGACGCACAGAATCTTGAGGGATACCAGATTAAGGGAACAGCCGAGTATGTGACAGAGGGGATGGTAGTTGATACATTTAAAGCTATGGTAGAAAAAATGTTCAATGGTGCTGCAACTGCAAAGGGAGCACTTATTATTACACCGGAGAAAGTAATTGTGACAACACCGGGAGCTGATAATAAGAAAGAAATCTAATGTACTAATAAATTTCATGGTTACTTCAAAAAAGATCACCTTCACGCTATAATGGGAAAAAAGCTTGAAGGTGATTTTTTATGGCAAGATATAAGAAAAAATTAGATGATGATATACGCTGTCCATTGGAATACGGACTGACATTGTTTGGCGGTAAGTGGAAATCACGTATCATATGTGTATTGTCTGCAAACGAGAAAATGCGTTATAGTGAAATCCGCAAGGAAATGTATAATATAACAGATGCGGTTCTGGCTGCAACTTTAAAAGAACTGATAGAAGCAGGAATTATTGAGCGCAAATCTTATGATGAGATTCCACCAAGGGTAGAATATTATTTGACGGAAAAGGGAAAGTCGGTAGTTCCGATTTTACAAAGTATATGTCAGTGGTCAGGTATTTTTTACAAAGAGGACAGTAAAAACGAAATGACACAGTGCCAGAAATGTGATCATCACAGGTAAAAGGAGAAAATTATGCTTATATACACAGAAGAAAAGAAATTTACTAAGGAACAGGTTGAGCAGTTATTTTTAGCTGTGAACTGGGTTTCGGGAAAATATCCGGAGCGTTTGTACAAAGCACTTATGAATTCATCAACGGTGCTTACAGTATGGGATGATGAAAAATTAGTAGGGCTTACCAGAGTTTTGGATGACACGGAGATGTTGGCTCAGATTCATTATGTACTTGTTCATCCTGATTATCAGGGTAAGGGCATTGCCGGTAGCATGATAGAACGTATCAAAGAAAAGTATATGGATTTCTTATATATTGAGGGAATGCCGGAGGATAAAGCTAATGTGCCATTTTATGAGAAGCATGGATTTTCTGTTATGGAAAATGGTGCAGCAATACAGATTTGCAATTATAGGGATTAAGTGAAATTTCAGTTTGTCTGACTCATAAACAATTTAATAAAATGCTTACAAGCACTTTAGCCACAACAGGTTAAGGTGCTTTTTTCATACCATAAAAGGAGGTGGTTGAAGCACAACACATCGGGGAAAGCCCGATAAGAGATGGTTTTCATTATGTGGTGGATGTGGATATCAAAGGTTTCTTTGATAATGTCAATTATGCAAAACTGTTAAAGTAGATATGGACTTTAGGAATACAGGACAAAAATCTTATATGTCTCATTGGAAAGCAAAATGGGCTGATGAAACCAATCCATAGATAAGTGACGAAGAGGCAATGAATAATTTCTAGTGAATAGTGACACTCAATTAGGAATATTAATTTGAAAAAGGCAGAGAATCAGAATTTGGTTGATTTTCTGTCTTTTTATGTATGTACGGAGAATAAAAAATACAGAGATTATGTGGAATAATTTATGATCAATATGGATATAATATAAAATGAAACCATTTAATGCACAAAATTGCGGAAATAATGCTAAATTGAAAGCATTAATTACAATATAGGATGTAATAATTATGATTATGTTCGCCATGTGGTGACGATTTTTGAAAATGAATCGTCATTGCATGGCGATTTTTGTATGCAGAATTTAGTATCATATAACTGTGCTTGAAAACAGCACACCACGAGAGTGGAGGCGCCCAAAAGGCGTCAGTGTTGGCATGAATACAATCCATTACCAGATATCTGATTACAGCCAGAGCTTCTTTCTGTCGTCTGGAGGATTAATTCGTGTTATACTATAACATGGATGGCAATAAGGGAAATTATGGCTGAATACTATGGAAATGAGTCACAGAGGTTCTGCGGCTATTAGTATAATTTTAGGTAAACTGTGGGATATACATACAGGTAAGATAGAAGAGGTAATGTTGATAAAAAGTCCGGCAGACCTCGAACATTTTAAGGTTATGTATGGAATAGATGAAGAAATAGCAAAGGAATACTGATATGAAAGAAAAAGTGTGTGTGTCGTCCGGTGGACTTCGGTTCTGCACCGACCGAAGCGGAGCGTAGGAAGCTGGAAAAAGTACTTGAAAATCCGCAGGTAATTAAAACTCACATTGTAAGGAATGGAAAGCAGTCTACACTCGGATATCAGCCGGATGTATGGAAAGGATGGAACTAATGGTAAAGAAGATAGTAAGAGATCCATTGTTTCTTGCAAAGAAATCAGTGGATGCGACAGAAGCAGATAAGCAGGTGGTAACAGATTTGCTCGATACTTTGAGAGCTAATCTTGACCATTGCGTTGGAATGGCTGCAAACATGATAGGTGTTAAGAAGAATATTATCGTTGTGGCAGCAGGACCATTTCAGTTTGCCATGATTAATCCAGTGATTACAAAGAAGTACGGAGCTTATCAGACTGAGGAGGGATGTCTTTCATTGGAAGGTGTCCGTCCTTGCACCAGATATCAGGAGATAGAGGTAGACTATTTTGACCAGAGCTTTAAGAAACAGCATGGAAAATATTCAGGCTGGACAGCACAGATAATCCAGCATGAGATTGACCATTGCAATGGCATTGTGATATAGATCAGGAGTATCAGATGGGAAACGAATCGGGCACATGGGTTATGTATGGTGTGGATTGGGATGATCCGGAATGCATACATACTGTGGAAGAAGCGACAGAATATATTAACAGAATAGGTTTCTTGCCTTTATTCAAGAATGACATACCGGGGTTTTCGTTGGAAGAGCGAACAGTTCCTGAATATTGGTGGTGTGATGATGTTGACAAAGATCCATGGCTTTGGAGAACTGTAATTGTGGGATATACCAATATAGGTGCAATACAGAGTTCGATATCAGGAAACTAAAGAAAATTTGTAAGGGAGGTGATGTGTATGATCTATGTTACAGGAGATACACACGGCGATTTTGGTCGCTTTTCAAAGAAGAAGCTTAGAATAAAAGGTATGGAACTTACTGCGGATGATTATGTAATCGTATGTGGTGATTTGGGTTTGTGTTGGGCTAAGGACAAGACATTTGACTATAACTGCAAGAACTTTAAGCAAAAGTCATATACAACTCTTTGGGTTCAGGGGAATCATGAGAATTTTGATATGATTGCAGAATTTCCGATAGAGGAGTGGCATGGCGGTAAGGTTCGTCATATTGTGAGGGATAAAGTTATTCTTCTCGAGCGTGGACAAGTCTTTGATATAAATGGAAAGACGTTTTTTACGTTTGGGGGAGCTTCATCACATGATGTGCAAGGTGGTATATTAAACCGCAAAGATTGTGATTTTGATTATGAGCGACGCAAGGCAATAGACAGTGGACTTCCGTTTAGAATTGTACATGAATCTTGGTGGCCTCAAGAACTTCCGAATGAGGAAGAGATGGAAGAAGGTCGTCATAATCTTGAAAAACTGAATTACAAAGTGGATTATGTAATTACTCACTGTTGTTCAAGTGGGATGCAAGCTATTCTTGATAAAGGGCCAGGGCGAATATATGAAGATAATATTTTGACAAAATATCTGCAGGAAATTGAAGAGAAGCTGGAATATAAGCACTGGTATTTTGGGCATTATCATAACGATAAGAGTATAGATGATAAACATACATTGCTTTATTATGCAATTCTGGAAATTGAAACAGAGTCACTGGATGATGTTCCTGTATTAGGAAGACCGAAGTATTCTCATAGTGATACTGTAGAATTCAATTGGGGAGAGGATTGTACCAAGACTGGGCAGATACATGTAATTGATGCGTATGGAACATTTGAACAGTCATCAGAGCCTTCTTATGATGTGCTTGTAAAGGAAGATAATTGCTTATATAAGCATATCTGTGAGTCGGATATAATAAGAAAAATCATGCAATTCAATTCCCATAGATAGTGGCATGCAGACAAGATTAATCCGGCTTGCTTCAGAAGAGTGGCATTTACCTGTTGAGCAGATTATCCACTTGTATAAAGAAGCTGATGTTCTTGGATATATAGGAAAATGTTATGGGATTTTTCATTGTGAAGGCGATGAAGCTGTGCTGCAATGGTCCGGCACATATAGCTGAAATGTATAGGGAAGAGTTAAAGAAATCCGGATATCAGATTTGAGATGAATTCATATCCAGATAGTGTTAAAAACTTCCGCTATTATATCGTTGTGACAATTAAATGATACAAGGTTGATCTTAGTGAAGGGCTAATAACATAAATCTAGGAATAAACAAGAAAAGGACAGACATATGCAAAACACATGGTATATATGGTTGGTGTTGCTTGCGGGGATATTCTTGCTTTACCTACATCGTAAGAGAAGACGAAAATCCGCAGCTATCAGACATGTACAATACAGAAAAAATTCAGAGCAAAGAAGAAAGGATATTGCAATCATGAAAGAATTGTTAAGTAGATTTATGGAAAAAGATGTATATATTAAATTATTGGATGGTCATGCGGACGGCGTGGTAAAAGAAGTGAGTGACAATGGAGTTGTGCTTGAGAATAAAGAGGGATTGCAGATTGTAAATTTGGAATATGTATTGAAAGTTCGTGAGTATCCATATAAAAATGGGAAACGAGTACTTATCTTAGATGAGTAACATAGGAGACATTTGTTGACTCGCCTGTGAATAGAATTCAAAGGTTTTATTGGCTGTTTGACGTGTGAGTCATGCTGTGACAAAAAAGATAGCTGTTGTTAGAGGGAAAATGCTAAGTCAGGTAATGCTTACGCTTTTAAGAATTGCAAATAAGGCGAAAGGAAGGTTTGTATGACAGTAAAAGAAAAAGCAGAACTGATTGTAAAAGATATAAAGAAAGAACGGGGAACAAATCCGGTTGTCATTTTTAAGCGGATTGCAGAGAAGGAATATGTCAGTATTCATGGACCAGAACACCATATATTAGATGGTGCAAGTTTGCTTGTAGCCTACAAAAACGCAGGTGGAGAGATAGACTTAGAACAGGCGTTGGAAAGGCTGATGGCAGAGGGCCTTAGGATGCCGGGGGCAATGTGCGGTTTATGGGGAATATGCGGAGCAATCACATCTATAGGTGCTGCACTAGCAATCATCGACGGAACAGGTCCGCTTTCAACCGATGGAACATGGGGAAATCATATGCAGTTTACCTCGAAAGCAATTGGAGAATTAGGAACCATAAACGGACCAAGATGCTGCAAGAGAGATGCAATGATAGCATTTAAGAATGGTATTGATTATGTAAATGCTCATTATGGAGTAACATTGCAATACGAACAAATGCAATGCGGATTCACAGATTTTAATGAGCAATGTATAAAGGAGAGATGTCCATTTTATGAGTAAGATAAAAGTAGCTTTTATTTGTGTCCATAATTCCTGCCGAAGTCAGATTGCTGAGGCTTTTGGAAGACATCTGGCATCAGATGTGTTTCAAAGTTATTCGGCGGGGACAGAAACAAAACCACGGATTAATCAGGATGCTGTCCGTATTATGAAGGAATTATATAATATAGATATGGAAGCAGAAGAACAGTTCAGTAAGCTGGTTAGTGATATTCCAGAACCGGATATTGCAATATCAATGGGATGTAATGTAGGGTGTCCATTTATAGGCAGACCATTTGATGATAATTGGGGACTTGAAGATCCAACTGGGAAAAGCGATGAGGAATTTAAGATAGTCATTGAACAGATAAAGCATGATATTCTGGAGTTAAAAAGTCGATTGAACAATAATGAGATTTAATAAACTTTTTGTCTGACTGAGAAAATTAATAATAAACTTACACAGCACTTTAGCCAGAACAGGTTAGCAGGAAAGATAATGCTATCGGTATATTAAATTAAAGTAAAATTGAATATGTAAATCATAAAGCAATGTTGGTAGATAAATACTGGCATTGCTCTTTTTAAATGCATAAGTTATTTATACAGATTATTAGTATGTATATAAATGGGCCTGCCCCAATAGATTGATTTTGCAAAAATGTAGCTGCATATGCAAAATGCACAAAAAAAATATATAATATTGTTAATTTGTTGCAAATTGCACAAAAAGTCATTGACTTTAGATGTCTAAAATAGTACTATAACACCATGCGTTGCAAAACTAAGATTTTAAATAAATGGAACGCTACTCTATGATAAATAATTTAGGAGGGGAATTATGAAAAAGAGATTTTTTGCAGGACTATTAGCATGTCTTATGGTAGTAGGACTCCTGCCATTAAGTATGTTGCTGAAGCCTGTGAGTGCTAAAGCAGCAAGTGAAATTTATAAGATTGAAAGTACAGATTTAGACTGGTTGGGTAAGAATGCTAGTAGTGTTACTAATACATATAAGTCAGGAGATTTTACATTTGAAATATTAAAAAATGCTGCTAAATACACTGGAAAATATGATTGCAAAGATACAGCTTATACAAGTAGTGTTGGATTAAAATTTGGTGGTGGAATAAATAAAGATGATGAAAAGAATGCTATTAAGTTCAAGGTAAATAGCAAAGCCAAAGTTAGAATATGGTGGAGATCTAATGGAAATTATATTCAATGCATTTCATCAAGTGGTAAAGAAGAGGATTCATGGAAGGCAACAAATAAAACTACAAAGTCAACGTCATATTATGATGAAATAAGTGTAAAGCCAGGAGAATATTATGTTGGTTCAGCAAAATCTTCAATATATATTTATAAAATTGAGGTTGAACCAGAGGAAGAAGCTGCGACATCCTATAAAGTTACAATAAATGATGGCACAGAGTCAAAAACAGAAACAGTTAAAGAAAGCGCTGAGTATAAGATTACAGCCAAAGGAGCAAACTTCCTCTACTGGGTTAACTCATATGGAAGAATTGTTTCAAGAGAAGCGGAATATTCATTCCCAGTTTATTACTCAGATACATATACAGCAGTATATAAGAGTGCAGATACAACTTATAATTTTATGACAGATTATGATCAGATATATAAGACATATACAGCTTCTGATCTTGCAATTCCAACATCACCTGTTAAGTATGGATATGAATTCAATTATTGGAAGATAGGTGAAACTAAAGTATCAACTGTTGAAGAGATTAAAGCAGCAGGAACAGATACTGATGTTGTAATAAAGCCAGTATATAAAGAAGTTACAGAAAATGTGTCAATTACAATTAATGGTGTTACAAAGGAATATAAGAAGAATAAAGAAGTAACAGCAGATGCAACGGCATTAGAGAACTTTATGTATTGGTATGTACCTGGTGACGGTGGTGAAAGTAAAATTTTAAGCTATAGTAGCTTGTATTCTTTTTTTGCAGATGATAAAATAACAACTATCTCTGCTAAATGTGGTACAGATACTGTTAAGAAGAGCGGAATAATAACACATATAACAAATGATGTAAATGGTGATAATAAGACATTTGTATTTGAATTTACAGTTCCAGATGATTATAAGATAGAGTTTGCAGGTATTGTAGCATCATCAACATCTGCAGAGCCTACTCTTGCAAATTATGAATACATTAGAGGAAGAGGTTCTAATGCAAAGACAGTAAGATATTCTTGGACTAAGACAGATGCTGCAGATAAAACTTGGTATGTTAGACCGGTATTAAAGTATTCTGATGCAGAAGGAAATGTTACTACAATAATAGCAGATGATGTACAAAGTTTATAGTCAGAAGGAGAGAACGATGAAAGAAAAATATGAAGATATGGTAAGTGAAGTTATTATATTTAACACTTATGATGTTATTACAGCCAGTGATATTCATGATAATAACTAATAAATGAAGGCGGGAAAATTTCCCGCCTTTCTTTTTACAGACTAAATAAGAAGAGAGTAGGATGATGAAAAAGATATTAATAAGTATATTTGTATGTATAATAATGATTACAACACTTCTAATAGGTGTTAATTATATAAAAGCTGATGAATCAGAAGCAACATATGATGGAATTAAGTATAAGATTAATACTGCAGAAAAATGGGCAACTGTATCTGGATATACGGGAACTGATAAAGATGTTACGATACCTAATATGATTGGTAGAGGCATCATTGTTTCTGAGATTGAAGACCATGCATTTGATGGCTGTTCAACAATAAGAGTTCTTACAATTCCAGATACCATTATGAAAGTTGGAGATATGTCGTTCATAGGAATGGATAACCTTCAGGCAATAATTTCTAGGACAGAGGGAATTAATATTGTAGTGAAAGAAAATGTCCAGATTGTTTCTGACAGAAGTGAACTGGGTGATATTGAAATGGACGGCAATAATACATCAGGTAATAATTCTAAAGGAGATTCAGATAATACTAGTGGTTCATCTGACAATAATTCAGGAAATAACAGGATAGAAGATGCCAAATCAGTTGATGGGGGAGGCATAATAATAGGCTCTAATAATGGCATTATTACAGATTCATCTAATGGTAATATTCAGATTGGAAGTAATGTGGATTCTGAAAGTTCTGATAGTGCCAAAAATGAAATATCAGACGGTAATGGTGTAATATCTGATAACAAAACTAACAACAATACTGCTGAGAAATCAGATAACAATAAGAATGAAGCAGGTACTTCACAGAGTAATAAGTCTTCAACAACTAAAGTAGTAGTTATGATAATCTGCATTATTCTTGTAGCGGGACTTGCAGCGGGCTTATTTATATATATGAAGAAAAAGAAGAGATAGGATAAAATATGTTTACATTACGAGTGGCAGAAAAAAATATTCAGGTTAATAATAAGCATGATTATATTAAAGATTATTGTAAGAATTATATAGTCAATAATGTTACATCTGATTTTATTGTTGAAGTTAGTGATGATGAGATATTGGCAGAGAATAGCAAAGAATATTCAAGTACAATGGGATATCTTGAAACGCTTGCTGTATATAGGAAGATATGTGAAAGACTTGTTGATGATAATATAATTCTTGTACATTCATCCGTGTTAATGGTAAATGGACAGGCAGTGATGTTTCTTGCACCTAGCGGAACGGGTAAGTCTACTCATTCAAGATTATGGCGTAAGGTATATGGTGACAGGGTTACGATGATTAATGATGACAAGCCTCTTGTCAGTGTTCACACTGATGACGAGGGAACACATTTAACAGTATATGGTACACCATGGTGCGGAAAGCATGGGATAGAAACTAATACCAGTGCACCGGTTAAGGCAATATTTATATTGAAGAGAAGTGAAACTAATTACACTAGAAAATTGAGTTCTAAAGAGGCATTTCCACATATATACAGGCAGATATATCACTCTAATAATGAAATTCTTATGAAGAAAATACTTCCGTTAATGCTTACATTTGCAGAAAATGTTGAAATATACGAACTTGGATGTAACATGGAGGAGGAAGCTGCGAGAACAGCATATAGCGCAGCTTTTGGAGCAGAGGCAGATTAATGATGAACGAGACAAAGAATTATCAGGTGCTTAGTGGAATTGCATTTATACCTATAGCACTGTATAATGGCAAAAAAGGCTTGTAGTCAGAACAGTACTTATTACGGGATAATAATTATACGAGGGAGATTAATCATGAAACTTAAATCTGGAATTGTTATAGAAAAGGCAGGAGACGAGTATGTTGCAGTAGCTACAGGTGAGGCAGCTAAGTCTTTTAATGGAATTATCAGAAATAATAAAACAGCTAATTTTATATTTGAGCAGTTAAAGGAAGAAAAGTCAGAGGAGCAGCTTGTTGAGGCACTTCTTGAACATTACGATGTGAGCAGGGAAAAGGCACAGGCGGATGTTCATGCGCTAGTAGTGAAGATAAGAGAGGCTGGACTTATTGATGGATAGGGAAAAACTGACACCACTTTTTAAGGATGGTCATTATTATAGTGTGCCGCGTGGGGTGAGTATGTGGCCGCTTATAAAAACGCCGAATTGTGTAGTACATATAGTTCCTGTTGACAGGGAATTGAAACGATATGATGTTGCGCTATATCATAGAAAGAGTACAGATCAGTATGTTCTTCACAGAATCCTTAAAGTAGAAGATGACCATTACATATTCTATGGTGACAATTGCTGGCGCAAGGAAGTTATTCCAAAAGAGCAGGTGGTCGGAATAGCAACAAAATATAACCGCAAAGGCAGATGGATTGATGCTGATAATATATGGCTTAAGATATATGCGCATATATGGTGCGACCCATTGATTGTGCGCCGGGCAATTTTAAGATTGAGAGATGAAGTTAAGAAAGTATTAAGAAGAGTTAAGAAACTATGGAAAAAAATAAAAAGGTCCAATTAGGTAAGTTGTTTAAGAATCCAGCGATGAGCTGGATTTTTAGTGTGTCAGGGAAATTAAAGTTTGGTATGTTTTTTCTTGTGCTGTTTAATTCGGCAATATCAATAAGTGCAATTTTATTTGCACTGGCACTCAGAGAGGCAATTGATGGCGCAGTAGCAGGAGAGAAAATGTATTTTCTCAAATGGGCTGTTATTTTGGGACTTATTATGCTTGCACAGATTGCGGCAAGAGCAGTAATCCGTTTTCTTGAAGAATATGTGCGTTCAGGTATGGAAAATGTTATTAAGATGAGACTTTATCAGACTATTCTGTCAAGAAAATACAGCAGTATAACAGCATTTCACACAGGAGAAATGCTAAACAGGATTACGAATGATGCAGTGGTTGTGGCTGATGGATTTGTGCAGATTATTCCAGGCATTATTGCAATGTTTGTGAAGCTTATAGGTGCTGCAGCGGTACTATTTGTTCTTGATTACAGATTCTCTGTAATATTCTTTGCAGGTGGGGCATTAGTGTTAGTATTTACAACGCTTTTCCGACGTGTTATGAAGAAGCTACACAAAGATGTGCAGGAGGCAGACGGTGTACTGCGTTCGTACCTTTCAGAGAACCTTGGAAGTCTTATGGTACTTAAAACATTTGGCGCAGAAAGAAAGAGTATTGAGACATCAAAGCAGTATATGGATAAGCACAGAAGCATGAGAATGAAGAGAAATAAGTTTTCCAATATATGTAACATCGGATTTGGACTTGTTATGAATGGCGGCTATATATTTGGGCTGTGCTGGTGCAGCTTTGGTATTATATATGGAAATATTACATATGGTACACTGTCGGCGGTGTTACAGCTTGTTGACCAGCTTTGGACACCACTTGCCAACATGACCGGATATCTTCCTAAGTTCTATGCCATGCTTTCAAGTGCAGAAAGATGTATGGAGTTTGAGATGCTTGAAGAAGAACATGTTGAGAATCAGCATGACAGATTATATTGCAAAAAGTTGTATGATGATATGACAGCAATTGAGTGCAGCAATATTACTTTCAGGTATGAAGATGATATTGTTCTTGAAAATGCAAGTATAACAGTGAAAAAAGGTGAACTTGTTACGATTATGGGAAATTCTGGTGCAGGAAAGAGTACTCTTCTTAAATTGCTGCTGTCTATATATGAACCCGAAAAGGGAAGCCTTGAGTTTGTTACGGGGCAGGGAAGAATTGGTGTGACGGAAGCATACAGAAAAATGTTTGCATATGTGCCACAGGGGAATTTCCTTATGTCTGGTAATGTTACAAGTGCAATAGCTTCACTTGATGACAGTGACGCAGCGGTTGATATGGAAAAAGTGAAGAGAGCAGCTCATATAGCGTGTGCAGACACATTTGTAGAAGAATTAGAACATGGCTATAATACTCTTATTGGCGAGCGTGGAACTGGAATTTCAGAAGGACAGGCACAGAGACTGGCAATAGCAAGGGCGTTATATACTGATTCACCGGTGCTGCTGCTTGATGAGGCAACTTCAGCACTTGATGAACAGATAGAAAAGAGGGTGCTTAAGAATATCAGGGAACTTACAGATAAGACGGTTATTATAGTATCACACAGAAAGGCTGTGCTTGATGTGTGTGACAGATGTGTGATGTTGGAGGATAAACATTTTGAATAATGCGGAGTATTTAATAGAATTGTTAAAATGTGCTGTGACAGGAAGCAGGATTTCTGAGCCTGATGAGGATATTGATTTTGAAAAAATATATGAAATTGCCGGAAAGCATAATGTGCAGATGACAGCGTATTATGGAATTAAGAAGTTAAAATACAGCCTTCCGGCAGAAGCCAGTGCAAAATGGGAAAATATGCACCTTCATGGAATATCAAGAAGCATAAGGCAGCTTGCAGAGTTACAGAATATATGCGACACTTTTGCTAAGGAAAAAATAGTACATATGCCACTTAAGGGAAGTCTGATTAAGCACATGTATCCCTCACCGGATATGAGGAATATGGCAGATATGGATATCCTGATTAAGCCGGAGGATGCTGACAGGGTATATGATATTATGTTGGGAATGGGATATACATGTGAGATGAAGGGAAATTGCCATCATGACGTGTATAAGAAAGAACCAATTTATAATATTGAGGTTCACGTCTCTCTTTTTGATGAAGCAGATGGCATGTGGGACAGCTATTATAAGGATGTTCTCGACAGGACGTCAGCAGGGCGGAATGAATATGAGAGGGTATTAAGCCACGAGGATTTCTATGTGTATAATATTGCACATTTTGCAAAGCATTTTCAGGGAGGTGGTTCTGGTATACGTTCAGTTATGGACATATATATTATGAACAATGCCATGCCTGATATGAATATGGTCTATGTATACAAGCAGCTTGAAAAACTTGGATTGTCAGATTTTTATAAGAAAGTTACTGCTCTGGAGAAATACTGGTTTGAAGACGGCAGGTTTAGTGAGGAGATAGAAGAAACAGCCAAGTATGTGCTGTCTAGTGGAACTTATGGAACAGTGTATAACTCAGTTAAGAATGAAATTAAGAAAAATGGTCGTATCAAGGGATTCTGGCTTAATGTATTCCCACCTTTAGAAAGAATGAAATTTACATTTCCATTCTTAAAGAAAATGCCGGTTTTTCTGCCTTTCTGCTGGGTTGCAAGATGGTTTTTTGCCATTGTAACTAAACCGGATAAGGTGTTAAGAAAGATAAGATATGTTGTAAGAGCGAGTAGGGAAATGGAGGAATAAGAGATGAAATATTCTAATGTTGTTGTTGCCGGAGGCGGAGTGCTTGGAAGCCAGATTGCTTTTCAGGCAGCATATTGTGGATTTAATGTAACTATCTGGTTAAGAAGCGAGGGGTCTATTGGAAGAACACAGCCTAAGATTGACCATCTTAAGCAGACTTATATTGAAGCTATTGAGAAGATGGCAGAGGATAAGAATGCGTGGTGTGCAGGACTTGCGGATGAAGATACATTTGACAAGGAAGAGTGTCTTAAGAAGGTTGAGAATGCATATGTTAATCTCAAACTTGAGCTTGATATGGCTAAGGCTGTGGCAGATGCAGACCTTGTGATTGAGTCTATGGCTGAGAATGAAAAGGATAAGATTGCTTTCTATGAAAAGCTTTCACCACTTCTTCCAGAAAAGACTGTGATTGTAACTAATTCATCGACACTTCTTCCATCGATGTTTGCAAAATATACTGGAAGACCAGACAAATATCTGTCATTACATTTCGCTAATTCTATATGGAAGAATAACACTGCTGAGGTTATGACACAGGCTCAGACTGATGAGAAGTATTTTAACGAAGTAATGCAGTTTGCTAACGATATACGAATGATTGGACTTCCTGTAAGAAAGGAAAAGAGCGGATATCTGCTTAATTCTATGTTGGTTCCATTCCTTCTTAGCGGGCTTGATTTGTATGCTGCAGGAGTATCTGATCCTGAAAGCATTGATATTGCATGGACAAGAGGAACAGGCGCACCTAAAGGTCCTTTCCAGATATTTGATACAGTAGGACTTAATACTGCATACAATATTGTTCATCAGTATCAGAGTGTTCCGGGAATATTCTCACCACTTCTTAAGAAGATGATGATGCCGTATAATTTCAAGAAGATGGAAGCTATTCTCAAGAAGTATATTGATGAAGGTAAGCTTGGTATGTCTACAGGGGAAGGTTTCTACAAATATAATTAATGACTTCAATTAAGAACTATATTAACAAATGTTATGAAGGACTGGTAATAACATGACGACTAGGGAAGAAGCACTTGCATATGGACTTTCTTTTCCTGACACTTATCAGGAAGCGCCTTTTCATGATGAGAACTGGCAGCTTGTAAGAGTTAAAGGATGCAAGAAAGTATTTTTATGGACATATGAACGCAATGGATATATCAATCTTAATGTGAAGGTTTCACCTGAGTGGCGCGACCTGTGGAGAAGTACATATTCTTCTGTGATTGCAGGCTGGCATCAGAATAAGGAACACTGGAATACTATTATTCTTGATGGAACTGTTCCTGATGAAGATATCAGACGCATGATTGCGGAAAGTTATGATCTTGTATCTGACAGTCCAACCAAGAGGATATATGAAGCTGTCAGGAAAATTCCGCGTGGACAGGTTGCAACTTATGGACAGATTGCGCAGCTTGCAGGCGATAAGAAGATGGCGCGTGCAGTTGGCAATGCACTTCATAAGAATCCTGACCCATCAGGAATTCCGTGTTACAGAGTGGTTAATTCAAAGGGAGAGCTTGCTGGTGAATTCGCATTTGGCGGAGCCGGAAAACAGGCAGAACTGCTTATGGAGGATGGAATTGAGGTTGTTAATGGCAGGGTTGACCTGAAAAAATATGGAATGAAATTCTGAATTACTATAATGATATATGAAATAATGCCGATATATATTAGGCATGGAAGGCGCATTTATTCAATGGATTGAAGCTGTTGGATGAATGCGTTTTTTATTATTTGCCACTTGGACCTTTCTGGAAAGTGGCGCGGCTGCGACTGACTGAGCGGCTGCAGAAAGGAGAATACATGAATATTAACATACAAATGAGGTATGGTGCTTATTCAGAGTACAGTTTCAGAACAACCAAAACTGGCAAAGGTGACACCGGTTTTGAAGAATCTATGAAGCCGGACAATAATATCCAGTACAAATCATTAGGAATTGGCTTCTTAAATGTGGGGGATACCGGCTACGGAATGAGGGCAACCCAGATTATTAATCCGGACAGTGAGGACACGATTGTAAGAGTAAGCATTGCACTGGGTGGAAATGAATTCAGGGATTATGATGTTAATCTTTCCGAGATAGATCCATCCAATGCAAGTGCTGTGGAAATGTTTGCATATTGCCAGTATGCAGATTCAACCAGTGAAGGTTCATACAAATGGGGAAGTTGGAATGCCTTAAAACATTTTACAGATGATATGGCATATTCATACAATTCACTGGATGAAGCTTTAACTGAAAAGAAAAACTGGAATGCTGTACTGGCTGGCTCAGGTATTGAACTTGAAAATGAGGCAACGGGTGAAAGATATTTTGTAGCGGATCTCATTGAAATGCTCAAACAGCAGTATGAGCTTACAGCAGACGATCTTGAGGAAAAGGACTGGCGGGATATGTCAGACAAAGAATGGGAAAAGCTTTTAAACAGTTTTGACCAGAATATTGATGCAATTAAGGATAAAATCAGAAAGCTTAAGGAAGTTCAGGATGAAGCAGCTTCTAAGGCAGCAGCTAATGCACCGGCAGGGCAGAAGGCAAATGCGGCTTCAAGCGCAGCACAGAGTGCAGCAGCCAATGGATTCGCATCTGATGTAAAGATTGAGGATGAAGAATGGATAGAAGAAAACAGTTGGACATATGATATGAAAACAGAGGATCAGACAATTCTTCATAAAGCAGCTATTGCCAATGAAAAAGCACAGGACAGCCTTAGCAAGTCTCAGGAGCTTATGCTTACAGGAGACACAACAGAAGGTGTAAGCAAGACAGAAGGTGCAACAGAAAGTGCATCATGTGATGATGAATCAGGAGAGAAAGTGTGGACAGTTACTGCATATACCGAGCAGGGAATTACATGTAAGGAATTTAAGGACGGAGTAGGCACACTTTTGTGGCAGATTGATTTTAAAAATCCGACAGATTACAACAAGGTTATGGATTACCTCGATAACGAAAAAGAAGAGGATATATTAAAGTATGCCAGGGATAAGGAATTCTGGGAGAAGCTTATCTGGGGGTGAGATAAACTGAAATAAAAGTAAAATGGACTTTCTGCACGGTAAATCCGTGGGAAAGTCCATTTTATTATTACTTTATCACCAGCACCCTGTCGGTATCATCACCATCAACTTTAGCGAATTTCTTAGCAGTGAATGAATCGGCGGAGCATTTGCCAATGTAACTTTTTACGCCAGTGACAGGACTTATCCACCACATGTCACTGCTAGTATAATTATGAGTATCAAGCGTGAACTCATTGCCAAGATAATCGTATGCAATCAGGAATGATCTGCCTGCGAATACAGCAATATGTGTAAGCTTCGTCCTCGGTGATGTTGCCGAAGATAAGCCAGGCGGTATTTCCAAGCCAGAAGAACAGCTTGCCGTCTTCTAACAGATAATGCCTGTTGTCACTAATAGTAAGCATATTATATTGTTCTCCGTACTTTCATAATGGATATATTATAGCATATTTTGTAAAAATGTTTTATAATAAAAATATTAATTGTTTGAAACGGAGATTGTTATGTGGAAGATAAAACAGATATTTGACGGTGATTATGGGTGTGAAGAACTTGCAGAAGGGCAGACACTTAAGGTATCTGTCCTGCTTGTTAATGAAGCAGGCACTAAGAAATATATTACAGTAGAAGATAAATGGCTTACTGATAACGGACTTGATGAAGGCTCAGAGTGGCCGGAGGATACAGATGAATAGATTGACAAATGCTGCTAAATATGCAGCTGTTATAATGTTGCTGATAGTTACTGTGTCGATGATGTCAGGTTGTAAAAAGAATAATACTGATGTTTCATCGAAATTGAATAAATCGGACATTGAAGAAACGAGTCAGGATATGACTGGAAGCGGAATCGAGGATTCAGATGCAGGCAGTCAGTCTGCTGAGGAGACAGCAGAAACAGAAAGCACAGAGCAGACAGAAAGCGATTTTGAAGAGAATACAGAACAGATTGAAACAGATGCAGGGCAGGAGGAGATGCAGAATCCATATATAAGACAGAAAGAACCATATACCGGAGTCCCTGTATATGAGAATCTGGAACACATTTATATGAATACAACATGGGAATATGCGGACCATTCTGCTATAAGTGATGGCTATGCTGTTCTTTATAAAGCGTCAGGTCAGAGAAAGAACATTGTTGTCGGAGTTAATGCCGGGCATGGAACGGCAGGAGGTTCGGCGGTCAGAACATTGTGCCATCCGGATGGTTCTCTTAAGAGTACAGGAGGCAGTACGGCGGCTGGCGCTGCGACAGCAACGGCGGTGTCAGGCGTAATGACATTTTATGACGGGACACCAGAGAGCGAAGTAACACTTAAGATGGCAGAGATTTTAAGAGATAAACTTCTGTTAGAAGGATATGATGTGCTGATGATAAGGGATTCATCAGATGTACAGCTTGATAATGTGGCAAGAACTGTAATATGTAACAATGTTGCAGACTGTCATATATCATTGCACTGGGATGGTGATGGACTTTCATACGATAAGGGATGCTTTTATATAGCAGTTCCCGATGCAATTAAGAATATGAGTCCTGTGGCAGACCACTGGCAGCAGCATGATTCACTTGGGGCATCACTTGTTGACGGACTTCGTGGACAAGGTGCAAAGATTCATGGTTCTGGAAGCATGGCGATAGATCTGACACAGACATCATACAGTACAGTTCCGTCAGTTGATATGGAACTTGGGAATGCAAGCTCAGACCATAGTGATGAAACATTAGAAATGCTTGCCAATGGACTTGTGAATGGCGTTGGTGCATTTTTTGGATACTGATAATTAAGAATTAAATTCGAAATATTTTAAGGAGAACAATAATGGATAAGAAAACACAGATTATAGCAGTTGCAGGAAAAGGAGGCGTTGGTAAGACTTCGCTGGCGGGAGTTATTGTAAAGCTTCTTGTTGAGGCATATCCTGACAAGAAGATACTTGCGATTGACGCTGATCCGGCAGTCGGACTTTCGACAGTGCTTAATATTGAGGTGGATAAGACTATAGATGATATAAGAAAAGAAGTAATTAAGAATGTTGAGGGAGGAGATACCAAGACTGCTGTGGAGTTACTTGGAGAAGCCAAATATGAGATAATGGATGCAGTTGTTGAACAGGACGGATATGCATTTATCGCAATAGGAAGACCTGAGACAGCAGGCTGTTACTGCAAGATTAATTCATATCTTAAAGAAGTTATCACAATGCTTTCAGATAAGTTTGATTATGTTGTAATTGATGGAGAAGCAGGAATAGAGCAGATTAACAGAAGAGTTATGGAGAAGGTTACACATCTGCTGCTTGTTACTGACGCAAGCAAGAAGGGATGCCAGGTTGTGCAGACAATCAAGAAAGTTGCAGATGAGCTTGTGATGTATGACAGAATCGGAGTTATCGCTAACAGAATACCGGATATGGAGGTTGCGAAGCTTATGGATATCGGCGACCTTGAGCTGCTTTCAGTAATACAGAGCGATTCAAAGCTTGCGCAGGCAGATGTTCTTGGTGAAAATGTATTCAATCTCCCTGATGATGCGATTATTGTCGAGGGTGCAAAGAAAGCACTTGTTAATATGGGAATATTGTAAGAGGAGGCAAATGTGAAGGATTTAGCTAATCTTTATTATTTTGAGAAGCTGTTGGAGGATGTGAATAACGACCTTGTAAGGCAGGCACAGGCTAAAGGTGATATTGCAATCGGTGCAGTCTGTTTTCAGATACCCGAGCCGCTTATTAACCTGCCGGGCAGCTTTTCGGTGAGACTGCGAGCACCCCGTACAGGTTCTATAGAGATGGGTACATATTACATGAGCAGTATGCTGTGTGAGGGCTGTCGTGCGATATTAGAGAGAGCAATTGAGGGTGGATATAACTTTCTTGACTGTATAATTGCGCCGGATGCATGTGCGCAGATGAACAGGTGCGTAGAGAATATTGAGAGACAGCACCTTATAGAGAAGGAAAAATTCTTTGTGGAATATTCAGATGTTCCGATGAAGAATGATGAGACGGCGTTAAGACATTTTGTTAAGCAGATGAGACTTCATGTGCTTAAACAGCTTAATAATACGTATGGAATAGACATATCAGATGATGCACTTAGAAAGTCAGTAGAATTGCAGAATAAGATAAGCCGGCTTATAAGAAGCATCGGTGATTACAGAAAAGAAGATAATCCAAGAATAACTGGGTATGAATTCGCGGTTCTGTGTCTTGCAACCTACTGTTGCCCGAAAGAGGCACTTATAGAAAAGCTCGAAGAAACACTTGAGGAGCTTAAGACGCGTGAACCTGATAAAAAATGTAATTACAGGGCAAGGGTAGTAATGGTTGGTTCAGAGATTGATAACCCTGAGCTTATAAAGCTTGCGGAGGAAGCAGGCGCACTGGTTGTGGCTGACAGATTCTGTTTTGGTTCACTTCCGGGAAGAGATGAGATTATTCTTAACGATACAGAGGATGTTCTTATACAGATATGCAGACAGTATATGAAGTGGGGACAGTGTCCAAGATTCATGAATACAGAAAAGATTATCGAGAGACAGGAGTATGTTGACGCAATAGCTAAAGATTATAAGGCGGATGGCCTTATATATCAGCAGATTAAATTCTGTGATTACTGGGGCTATGAGAGGGCTTCGGCATTCCATGTCATGAAAGAAAAATACGGCTATCCTGTTCTTTCAATTGACAGACCTTATGCTGTCGGAACTTCTGGACAGTTAAGAACAAGAATACAGGCATTTGTTGAGAGCCTTGAGATTAAGCGTATCAATGCAGGAAGGAAATTATAAATATGTCTAAGAATATAGGAAGCGAGCCACTCGGCAGATTCTATACAGGCAAAAAGCCGAAGAGAAGAAGAGAATGGCGCGGATTGAAGGATACATGGTACGACTATGTAAGGTGGCTTGGATACTGGAAGACTTTAATTACATTTATAATAAAACCTAATAACATGAAGGGCTTCTTCAGATACCGCTGGATGATTAATTATCTTGCATTGCCTGATTTCATGGACAGGCATACCGAGGGTATGAGAGGAACTCAGCTTAGAATGGCGCATCAGGCACTGGGACTTATCGTTACTGATATATGCGGGATGCTTGGACAGATATTTAAGGCAGACCCGGCTATCGGCAATGATAAGAAGCTAAACAGCAAGATTGTCCTTTTTGATGAAAATATGATGAGTACACTGATGGGAGGTTTCCCTAACCTTACATGGTTGTCAGTGGAAGTTCCTGCAGTGTATACAAGCTCGATGATGTCACAGGATGGAGTAAGCTATTATGTTGACGTTACACACCAGTATGGTGTGCCGTCAGATGTCTGTCCTATGCCGGCGGCTGAGCTTGGTGTAGCACTGGCTGATGATTTCCCGCTTATAGGCTGCTGTGCGGTGCAGTGTAATACGACATGTGACGGAAGCCTTATGGGTAACGGGATTGAAGCAAGGTCATTTAAGATTCCTACATTTCAGCTTGCTGTGCCAATAAGACACAGGCAGGAAAGCGTACAGGAGTATGCGGCAGAAGAGATTGTCAATGCAATCCATTTCATAGAGGAACAGACTGGCGAGAAGTTCGACTGGGATGCATTCTTTAAGAGTATGAAGCGGTTTAATGCAGAGACAGAGGAATTCTTAGAGTGGATGGAGATTTCCAAGACAGATTATCCGCAGGTTATGGGCGTAACGCTTGCACTCTACAGATATGGTGTATATCAGGCTGCCGGTGGAAGAAATCAGGCATTCCTTGATATGGATAAAAAGCTTACAAAGATGGCACTTGATGCATATAAGAATAAAGAGATGGCGGCGAAGGAGTACCGCCACAGAGCCATGACATGGGGCGTTCAGGCTGCATATTATACGGCACTCCCAATCTGGCTTCTTAACTGTTGGGGTGTTGTAACTATTGCAGATATGTTAAGTATGGTGTCTACAGAGATGGTCAACACAGAGGATAAGCACCAGGCAATGTTAGACCTTGCATATCTGTATGAGAACATGATTATGAGAAACCGCTCTAACGGCGGTTATGAGACAGGCGTAGAGGCACTTTGGCGTTTCTGCGAAATGTTTAATATTGATATAGTAATCATGTATGTTCATATGGGCTGCAAATCAATGTCAGGATATCACGGCTTATTTGAAGAAGAAGCAAGAAAGCATGGAATTCATTTAATATGGGTAACGCACAATCTTATGTGTCCTGAGGATGGAACAAGAAGAGACATGAGAACGGAGATTAACAGATACATGAGAACTGTTTTCAGGGAAGAACCGCTTGACTCGTCACTTGAGGATTTTGACGATTCTAAGAGCTGGTAAGAAGTGTGTATGCTGCATACGTGGCAGGAAAGGATAGCAGAATGAAATATTTCGGTGGTTGTGACGCAGGAAGTACATATACCAAATGCGTAATTATAGATGAGAATGGAAAAATCGCATCTGCGGTTACTAAGAGAAGCAGGATTAATCCTGTGCTTAGTGCGAAGGATGCGCTTGATGAGGCTGTAAGCCAGGTTGACGGTTTAAACAGCGCAGAGGAGCTTACATATCTGATTGGTACGGGTTACGGAAGAAACAAAGTACCATTTGCAGATGAGAATATATCAGAGATAAGCTGTCATGCCATGGGCGTACATGTAACTGACCCTTCGGTTAAGGCGATTATTGATATCGGCGGTCAGGATGTTAAGGGGATTGCGATTGACACTGATGGAACCGTGCTTAATTTTGCGATGAATGACAAATGTGCAGCAGGAACGGGAAGATTCTTTGAATCTATGGCAAGAGCATTTGAGATGTCCTTAGATGAATTCTCTAATCTGTCTCTTACAGCGAAGAACGTGATTCCAATAACAGCACAGTGTGCGGTATTTGCAGAGAGTGAAGTTATCTCATTAGTGGGCGAGGGTAAGCCTATGGAAGAGATTGCAGCAGGAATACAGTTATCGGTTGCCAAGAGGTGTTTTGTTATGGCTAAGAAAGCCGGTGCGGCTGACAGCGTTACACTTACAGGCGGATGTGCCAAGAATGAAGGCTTGAAGAAAGCAATAGAAAAGGTGCTTAAGATTAATGTAGTGGACCTTCCGACAGACCCACAGCTTATGGGAGCATTAGGTGCTGCAGAATATGCAAGACAGAAGGGAAGTAACGTATGATAGTATTAAAAGTGCTGGCTATTATAGCAATCGTGTTAGTTGCATTGTTTCTTCTGACTCTTGTTATATATTTCTTTAATCTTGATATGAAATTTGCGGCAGTTTTAATCAAGCCGCTTACTGCATATTATAACTGGTCAAAGAACAGGCGTGAGGTAAAGAAAAAGAAAGAACAGGATACACAGAAAGAATAACAGGAAGGGTAGAAACATCCAATGGATTTATATGATGGAGAGATAAGGAAGCTTATATCCATGCTTGAAAGCCACGGTGCTAAGAAACTGCCATTGCAGAAAGAATGGGAGATGACTGGGAAAGAGAATCTTATCCTTAAAAGTGAGATGGCTTATGAGCTTGGCGGTGGAAGCAATCAGGCAGTGAGTGCCATTGCATTTACACAGGATGAGAAACTTGTGCCGGAAGATGCTGTGTATCTTGTTGGAGATGATCTGTGTAATATCAGGAATGATATCTCATATGCAAGAATGACTGTAATCAGGCTGGATAGTGAATATATTAAGAATCATGATGATAATGCACTGTATGCTTCAATGAGGGCAACTGATTATGTAAGATACCATGCATTTCCTAAAGGATATATGATGAGAATATCAGCAGTCAGGGAAAGAGAGCCGGTGAGAGTGAGTAATGAAGCAGTTTCGCATGGGATTAACTTTGCAGCGGTAGGACAGGGGCTTATCAATGCCTATAGGAAGCGTCCTGAGGTTGAGGCTGTAAGCATATATTTTGTCACGGAGCAGGATATTGATTATACATTTTTAAAGAATGAAGCCCACAGATGTGAGCAGATAACAGACTCGTTAAACAACATTTTTAACGGTCTTACGATGGATTGTTCTACTTGCTCAAGCAGGGAATTGTGTGATGAAATAGACGGACTCAGACAATTACATATGAGTATTTTGTGAAAATACCTTGAAAAAAGTTAGAATTAGGAATAATATATTAATTGAATAGAAACAGGGAACAATTAAATATATTGTACAAATGATGCGTATGGAAAGGTGGGAGTTATAAGATGTTTAAGAAAATGAATAACATGAAGATAAAGGAACGTTTGGGCTATGTATTCAGACTGATAATTATATCATTTTTCGCAGTTGCAGTTGTTATAAGTGTAATGATGATATATATGTCTATGGATTACCGCAGGGTGCTGAAGCGTTATGCGTTCCCTCAGGGAGATATTGCAACAGCTATGTCTGAGGCAGCAGAGATAAGGGGAGCTTCAAGAGGAGTTGTAGGATATGATTCAGTAAGTCTTATCAACTCAATGAAACAGCAGCATGATGAGCATGTCGAAGCATTTGAAGCCAAGCTTGAACAGATAAGACCTATAATGTCTAGTAAGGCTGGCAAGGAATGTATGGACAAGATTGATAAGGCATGGGCTGAATATAAGGAGATTGATGAGCAGGTTATAAAGCTTGGAGCCACAACAGATGCTAATCAGTCAATGAAGGCACAGTCAATGATGCAGAAAGAGATGGCACCTAAGTATGAGGCACTTGATAATGCACTTAATGAACTTATGGACACTAATGTTGCTAAAGGTGATGCAGAAGAATTAAAGCTTGAAATATTTCTTATAATAGCAATTGTTGCGGCAGTTGGAATTATAGTTGCGGTAGTTATTGTTGCTTCTAAATCAGCACATGCGATTGCAAAGAGTATAGAAGTTCCATTGGATGGAATGATGGCCAGATTCGAGACATTTGCACAGGGAGATCTTGATTCACCATTCCCTGAAGTTGAGACTAAAGATGAGATATCCGATCTCATAGATAGTGCACATGCTATGGCAGAAAGATTACATAATATTATCAGTGATGCCGGAAAACTTATGGGAGAGATGGCAGATGGTAATTTCGCTATTTCAACCGAACATGAAGATCAGTATACAGGTGCATTCAATGCATTGTTACTTGGAATACGTAACATGAACCGTCAGATGAATTCAACATTAAAGGGCGTTGAAGATGCTTCTAAACAGGTGGCAGAAGGTTCAGCTAATCTTTCAGACGCTGCACAGTCACTTGCGGAAGGTGCAACAGATCAGGCTGCAACAGTCGAAGAGATGCAGGCAACCATTAATGATCTTAATGAAGGTATACAGAAGACAGCAGAACAGCTGGAAAGTTCATATAAAGAAGCAGAGAGATATGCTGATACAGCAGAAAACAGCAGAGAAAGCATGGAAGCTCTTATGGGGGCAATGGCTCGTATCAGCGAGGCTTCCGAGAAGATTGGCAACATCATTTCAGAGATTGAAAGCATTGCAAGCCAGACGAACCTTCTTTCACTTAATGCTTCCATTGAGGCTGCAAGAGCAGGTGATGCAGGCAGAGGATTTGCAGTAGTTGCTGACCAGATTCGTACACTGGCAGAGCAGAGTGCTAAGTCAGCGGTAGATTCAAGAAATCTTATAGAAGCTTCTATCTACGAGGTTGGAGAGGGGAATAAGATTGCTACTAAGGCATCTGATTCACTTAAGGAAGTTGTTGATGGTGTTCAGTCTATCGCAGAGAGTGCCAAGAAGATGAGAGATGTATCTACAAGCCAGGCTGCAGGTATGGAGCAGGCGGATGTTGCAATTGCAAGAATTGCAGAAGTTGTACAGGCTAATTCAGCAACATCACAGGAGACATCGGCTACAAGTGAAGAGCTTACAGCACAGGCTACAACTCTTAGTGAGATGGTTGCACAGTTTAAGTTAAGAAATGACTGATAATTACATACATAAAGATTATTTAAGGAGCTGTTATCGTAGTGATATCAGCTCCTTATTGTATATCATGTATTTGTTATCAGACCCGGATAATTTAATTAAAAGAGTTCATTTACCATGTCTGCTGTGTATGAAACGCTTGTGGCATGCTCAACCTCAATCATATAAAGTGCATGTGCTGCTAAATGTTCTGCTGCCTGTTCAAGGTCTCTGATACCTGTAGTATCCTTGCAGTAATCAAGAACAGCGTCAAGTCCGTCATCAAGCACCAGGCACTCATCCTCGTGAAGTCCGATTCTTTTAAGAACCTTAGGAAGTGAATATTTAAGGAAAATTGTCTTCTTTTCTTCTCTTGTGTAATCAGGAATATCAATTACTGCAAATCTAGAAAGAAGTGGTGCACTTATCTTATCCTTGTCATTAGCTGTGGCGATAGGATATACGCCTGAAGTTGGAATAAGACACTCCATATAATTATCAGTGAATCCAAGATTATCAAGGAGTGTAAGGAGTACATCCGCAGGGTTGGCATTGCCATTGCTTGAGGTAGCCTTATCAAGCTCGTTGATAATGAATACAAGGTTAGATTCACCAGCCATATTAAATGCTTCCATGATAATACCAGGCTTTGCATTGGAGTATATTCTTGAACTTCCTGTAAGCTGTTCTGCGTCATTGATAGAACTCATATCAAGCGTTGTCCAAGGCATTTTAAGAATCTTGGCAACAAGGTAGGCAATCTGTGATTTACCTGTTCCGGCAGGACCTACAAGAAGGATACCGTATGCAGGAAGAGTATGTGTTCTGTTAATCTGAATAACTGTCTCAATGATTCTTTGCTTAACACTCTCCATACCGAAAAGCTCTTCGTCAAGAATTCTTCTTGCTTCCACAGGGTCAATTGATTCGAAGTAATTGCTCTTCCACTTAATATTAAGCATGATAGAAAGTGCTCTCTGTGCATGTCTTTTCTCTTCAGGAGTTACCTCACTTGAACGGGCAACAACAAGATTGCGTCTTGCCCATAAACGGATATTTTCAGGAAGTGTACTTCCTGCACAGTTAAGAAAATCTGATATGCTTGTAAGGCTTGTAAGCTTCATATCATCAGCAGATTCATCAGGCTCTTCACTATTGTCTTCTGCAACGGCACTGCTCTCTAATAATCTTTCAATCATAAACTGAAGAAAACCGTCTTCAGCGGATAACTTGTTACCATTGCCAAATGCAACTTCCTGAATCTTGTATACATTATATCCTTCAGATGAGTTAGCACCTGTAAGCTTTACTTTAACTCTGTTCTCACCAAGCCATTTGATAAGGCTTGTAAATCTTGAATCAATCTTTAAGATATTGCTTGTAAAAGATTCACCGTTAATCTGGAAATCAAATGCAGTCTTTTTATAAGGGTTAGTGAATAAACCATAAGATGTCTCATCCCACTGCTTCTCAGAATTATCCAGAACGAGGATTGGGTTCTCTGAGGAAGCTGTAGAATTGTCTGATTTAAAAGTTGTATAGGTACACTCAAAACCGGCAGTGCTGCCAGAATTGGCATTAGCGTCATAAACTAACATATATTCCTCTTTCTGTGCTTTAAACACTTGTAATAATCTATCATATAATAACATATTCTGGGAAGTTGGCAAGGAGAGGATTGAATATATTAAGTTATGTGCTATAATAATTATAGATAAAATATTAGCTATAAATGCATATTTATCAAAAAATTAGCTAATATATTATATATATGTTTGCACATAAGGAGAGATCAATATATGAATGAATATGTCTGGGAGACATGTGAAGAACTGGATAAAAAAATAGCTGACAGGGTAAGACTAATAAGAAAAAGACGTGCCATTTCACAAGAGAAGCTTTCTAAGATTAGCAATGTCAGTCTTGGCTCGATAAAAAGATTTGAAACAACAGGACAGATTTCACTGTTATCACTGACTAAGATAGCTGTAGCACTTAATATCGCTGATGATTTAAGAAACATTTTTACGGAGATTCCTTATAACAGTATTGAGGAGGTAATTAATGAGAGAAGATAGTGTTATAAATGTTTTTTTTCATGACAGACTTGTTGGAACTCTTGCTATGACGAACGAAAGAAAAGCTGCATTTGAATATGCAGATGAATGGCTTGAGAATGGATTTTCAATAAGTCCGTTTTCATTGCCTCTTGAAAAGAAAGTATATGTCCCGGTTAAAGATTATTTTAATGGCTTATGGGGAGTATTTGCAGACAGTCTGCCTGATGCATGGGGACAACTGCTGCTTGACAGGATGTTAAAAGAAAAGGGACATAATATAGACAATGTGAGTATGCTTGACAGGCTTGCAATTGTTGGAGAATCAGGAATGGGAGCATTAACATACAGACCGGAATGGGATATGCCGAAGCAGGAAAAACTCAGCAGTCTTGATGAATTATCTGAACAGTGTCAGAGAATTCTTAATACAGAATATTCTGACAAACTTGATGAATTATACAGGCTTGGTGGAACAAGTGGTGGAGCAAGACCTAAAATTATGACTAAGATAGATGGTGAGGATTGGATTATCAAGTTTCCTGCTCATGTTGATGGAAAGAATGCGGGGCTGATGGAATACCAATATTCACAGTGTGCAAAGCAGTGTGGAATTGATATGGAAGAGACCAGACTTTTTCCATCTGATATATGTGATGGATATTTTGGAACTAAAAGATTTGATCGTAAGAATGATTCGTTTGGAGAACACAGAATCCATATGCTTACAGCAGCAGCGCTTCTTGAACTGGATTTCAGGCAGCCCAATATGGATTATCACCAACTTATGAAATTAACCAAAATATTAACAAGGGACAATAAGCATGATATAGAGAATATGTACCGACGAATGTGTTTTAATGTGTTTGCACATAACAGAGATGACCATTCAAAGAATTTTACATTTATATATGATGAAAATAATGATGGCTGGAGACTAAGCCCGGCATATGACCTGACTTATAGTACGACATATTATGGAGAACATACTACTACAGTAGACGGCAATGGAAGAAATCCAGGAATTAAGGAGCTGGCTGCTGTTGGAACAGCAGCAGGAATGGAAAAAGATATATGCACTGAGATTGCATACGACATAGAAAAATGTGTTAAAAACGAGCTGGATGGTAATTAAACGTCCAGCTCGTTTTGTCAGGTATATATATTAATTAACAGCCCTTATCCCGCCATCAGTAATAAGTGGGTATCGAACCAGCTTATCACCGTCAAGGTTCTCCTTATGCATATCAACAGCGCATATCTGATGGTTGTCATATGATGTGTAATAATATATGCCTTTAGTTGTATTGCAGCAGCAGGTATATATTGTTATCTCGTATTTGTCATCGTCTAGCTGGCAGCAGCCACGCTGCTGGTCTACGCTGCCTAATATATGAAAGAACTGGCTTACGCTTGATTTCTCATCGTCACCTGAAACAGAATTCATCTTAGTAAAAGCTACTTTTACGAATCTTGATTGAGATGACAGATCACCAGGAAGTCCGAGTGCACCCATACCACGGCTGTATCTGTTGAATTCGAGTCTGTCCGAGAAATTGCTCTCAGGCTGTTTTGCAGACAATCCCATGTAATTGTTAAGATTAAACATCTGTATGTTAAATGGCGGATTATTAGTAAGCACCCCTACAGGATTATCATATATATGAAGTCCGTCTGACATGGATTCAACAGTTATGCAGCTTTGCTTGTCAGCAATAATCCAGTGAAGATTAGCACATGGAAACATTTCATTAAACTGAGTGTTGGTAAGATTAATAAACTGCAAGTTTTCTTTAGCTTCGTCAACTGTCGCACATTGTGATAATATCCACGGGATGAATTCGAAAACGGCAACATTTTCAATATTACTCTCTCCGTTAAGGCCTCTTAGGTCCGGTTCGTTGTAAGCCGCATTGCCAACGAAGTTAAGACCGGCCATGCCAAGCCCTTTTTCGTTAAATGCTTCATAATATAAAGGATAATCGTCAGCCACATGAGCCATTCCAATCATCGCATAGTGGTTATTCCTGACGCCCATAAATCTGAAATTAATAGGATAATTTCTAGGTGTGACAGTTACCTCATCACCATAAGAAAATTCATAATCTAGTGTTCTTCCCATATAGAAATCTTTAGTTTTATAAGTAGCTGCTGTACACATAAGCCCTCCTGTATGTTTTGGATTATAGTAATATTCTGATTATTTATTAAGAAATAATACATTACAGTTCTTTTTTTTACAATACAATTTCATGAAAACACTGTAGTATCCATATCATAAACTTAATAAATCAAAGACAAAGGCGTCGTACATCTTATGTGCGGCGCCTTTATTGTTTATTTTGTTAATAATTAATCATGCAAAAAAGGAAGGAGCTGGTTTTATGAAGAAAAAGTTAGGATTAGGAAGTGGCGTGGCAATATGTGTAGGACTTATTGTTGCCACAAGCTGTCTTGTTTCTTTAGGAACAGGAATGGGTTCGATAGGCCGATGGTTTATCATTCCGCTATTTGCAGTAATGGTGCTGAACTGGTTTATTGGAATATCATTTGCAGAACTGAATGGACTTATGCCAAGAGTTCAGGGAGGTACAGGACAGTATCTTCTGGCTGGTATGGGACCACTTCCATCATTAATTGGTAATCTGTCAGCCTATGTAATTACAGAAATATTAAGCATGACAGCAGAGATTACACTTTGCGGACTTGTTTTAAAAGGTCTGTTTCTGCCACATGTAGATAACAGGATAATATCAATTATAATAATGGCATTGTTTCTTGTGATTAATCTTTTTGGTGTAGATATATTTTCAAAGGTACAGAACATAGTAGTATTCCTGCTTATCGGTTCAATGGTTCTTATTGGATTAATAGGTGTATGTAAATTAGGAATAAGCTCAAATGTTGTTGATTATGCAGCAAATGCACCAACATTTGAACAGATAGGCGGATTTAAGGGACTTTGCTCATATGCCGCACTTGCATTCTGGCTGTTTATAGGTGTTGAGTTTATTATTCCGGTAGCAAAGGATTTGAAGAATCCAAGAAGAGATGTTCTTCTTTCTATGACAATAGGTCTGGTTTTACTGTTTTTTGTACAGAGCATTCTTGGTATAGGAATGACTAACTATGTAAGTCTTGATATTCTTGCCAATGACCCTGCAGGTACTCCTCATATGACATACGCTACTAACCTTTTAGGCAATGCAGGACGTATATGGATGGGAATTATAACCATACTTGCAGCCGCTTCGACAATTAATACAGTATATGCTTCTGTTTCAAGAATTGTACAGGGTATGGGCGAGGAAGGCATGATGCCATCAGTATTTGCTAAGACAAACAAGAGAGGCGCAGCATGGGTCGGACTTATAGTGCTATTTGTATTCGTTGCAGGAATAATTGCTTCAGGACTTGGAGCAACAGAGGGTGTAAGTTTTCTGTTATTGTCAGGTTCATGCTTCTGGTTATTAACATACTGCCTTGTACATGTAACAGTGCTTATACTCAGAAAGAGAAATCCTGAATATCCAAGGAAAAAGTGGCTTACATTAGGCGGAATACCTCAGATAATAGGTATTCTTGGAAATGTATACATGATATGGAATATATCAACAGGAGAAACCAGAATTAAGATATTTGAGTTGTGTGGAGTTTTATTTGCCGTACTTGTAGTTTATTCAATAATCTGGGTATGTGGAGTTATGAAAGCAAGTCCATTCCAGCCGGTACCGGTTGAAGTGATAAATGATGCTTCTGTCAAGTTCAATGAACTTGTAAAGGCGGAAAATGAAGAAAAGGCACTTGCAGGTGCAGAAGGAGAGGTAAACTAAATGGCAGAGAAGAGAGTAAATTATTCATCAGGAGCTCCATTAGAAGAAAAAGTAGGATATAGCAGAATGGTAAAGGTTGGTGACCATATATATGTTGGTGGAACAACGTCGGTACAGCCGGATGGTACAGTGTATGGGGAAAATGCCTATGAGCAGACCAGATATGTACTTGAGAAGCAGGTAAAGCTTATTGGACAGGCTGGTGCAGGTGTTGGAGATGTTATTAAAGTAGATGTGTTTGCTGTAGATATGAAAATGTGTGCAGATATATCAAGGGCATATTCAGAGATATTTCATGATATCAGGCCATTATGTACAGTGGTTGGAACACCTGCACTTAACAGACCGACACAGTTCGTGGAGATAATGATGGAAGCAGTTATAGGTTGTGGATTATAGAGGAGGAATTATTATGTATCCAGAAGTTGATTTTTTATATCTTAATGAACAGGAAATGATAAAGGCTGGCGTAAAGAATATGCCTGAATGCATAGATACAATGGAAGACGTTCTTAAATGTCTTACAAAGGGTGATTTCGTAATGGGAGGTGAAAACCATAATTCTCATGGCTGTATGGTAACATTTCCGAATGAATCTCCTTTTCCGAATATGCCAAAGAATGTAGGAGAAGATAGAAGATTTATGGCAATGCCGGCATATATAGGAGGACCATTTGATATGGCTGGTATGAAATGGTATGGTTCTAATACAGCTAATAAGGAAATAGGTCTGCCAAGGTCAATACTTATGGTTATGCTTAATGACAAGACAACCGGTGCACCGGTGTGTCTGATGAGCGGTAATCTTCTGAGCGCTTACAGGACTGGTGCAATTCCTGGTGTAGGGTTAAGACATCTTGCACCAAAGGGTGCTAAGACGGGAGCAATATATGGTCCTGGTGTAATGGGAAAAACAAGCCTTGATGCATTTATGGCAACATGCCCAGAGCTTGATACACTTAAGGTAAAAGGTAGAGGAAAGAAATCATTAGACAGTTTCCTTGAATATGTCAAAGCTACATATCCACAGCTTACAACTGTAACAGTGGTAGATGATATAGAAACTCTGGTAAGAGACAGTGATGTTATATCATTTGCAGCCACAGCAGGAACAGATCCGTCAAAATATGCATATGTCAAAGGTGAATGGATAAAGCCGGGAGCGCTTATTGTTGCTCCAAGTGCATTTGATATGGAGACAGATTTTCTCAAAGAAAAATGTAAGATGGTAGTTGATAATATAAAGCTTTACGAGGCATGGGCAGAGGAATATCCATATCCGACATTTGGTTCAATTAACATAATAGGTGCAAAGTTTACAGATATGTGCCATGATGGAATTATAAGTAAAAGTGATATTACTGATATGGGAGATATATTGCTTGGCAATGCATCAGGAAGAGACAGTGATGATCAGATAATTGTATATTCTGTTGGAGGAATGCCTGTAGAAGATGTTGCCTGGGGTAAGGTATGTTATGAAAATGCTGTGAAAATGGGACTCGGAACGAAGCTTAACCTATGGAACAAGCCTGATATGTGTTAAAAGAATATGAAATATATGTATATACTGTAAATATAAAAAGACCTGTATGGCTGCAAATAGCGCATTCCATGCAGGCTTTTTATTGATTTCTCCTCCTATTCGACATAATTCGACATGCATACGTTGTATTATCTATATAAAACATAAGGGTAAAGTCTTTTTGGAGGATAGAATGAAACGGATAATATGTGTTTTACTGGTAACAGTATTGATTGTAAGTATGCTGTTGTCATGTAGTATACCATTAAGAAACAGTGGAAAAGAAAAACAGAGAATAGTTGTACAGCTTGACCAGGATTACTGGCTTGCAAGTGTAGGAAAAATGTTGAAAGAACATTTTCCAGATGTTGAATTTGATTTTGTCATAAGCAGGGGAGGAGCACAGTATCTTAATGATGCAGCGCTTAATGATGACCTTGCGGATATAATAATAGATGCATCATCGTGGACACAGACGTCTTTGTCTGATGATGATTATGATATTAATCCTAAGGATTATCTGTATGATTTTTCATGGACAGATATTACAAACATGTTTTATAGGGTATATCTTGATGGATTTACCAATGAAGATGGTTCAGTGAACTGGCTTCCTGGTGCAGCAAGCGTGGAGGGGATACTTGCCAATACAGCACTTTTTGAGGAATATGGAATAGAATTGCCTCATGATTATGTAACATTTGTTGAAGCATGTGATAAATTCAGTGAATATGGGATAAGAGGGTTTGCAACAGATTATAAATATGATTATACAGATTCATATATGTTACAGGCATGGTCGATTCCTTTGTTACAAAGTACAGAAGGGCGTACCTGGCGTTATGAAGCAATGGATGGAAATATAGATTACATACCGGATGAGCTGGGTGTGAAGTTGTTCTCGAGACTTGGACAGATTTTGAAAGATACTGATGCACAGGCAGATGACACAAAAAGAGGATATTCAAGTATATTCCAGGATTTTGTGTCCGGGAAGATTGCAATGATACGACAGAGCACTAATATTGCAGAGTATCAGGATGAGGGAATGAATAATCTCATTCTTTTGCCATATTTTGGGGAGACAGATAATGATAACTGGTATTTCAGTACACCCGGATATTCAATAGCTATGAATGGAAAACTTAAAGGAGCAGGGAAAAAAGAAGAGCTGGCACTGGATATAGTAAGATATATGTTTGGCAGTGATGTAATGAATGCAATGGCAGACAGGATACAGTCGGTTGTTGTGTATAATAAAGATGTAAATGTAGATGTGCAGGACATATTTTCTAACCTGATTCCTTATATTGAAAGTAATCATATGTATACATATATAAGGAATGATAGTGTGTGCCGGGCAAGCTGCGCAGCAGTACAGAAAATGCTGGCAGGAGATGTGGATGCCACGCGGGCGGTGGAAGTGTTTAACAATAATTACAATGCGGTAAAAGAAAAATCTCCGGTTATCACCACATTTGACAGGGAATATCAGTGGCGGGTATCAGATACAGGAAGTGAGGCATTTTCAGTGAGGGTTAATACGCTTCGGGAAATATGTAATGTGGATATGCTGATTGCACCTGCTGCCATGAATGCTGGAGACATCTATAAGGGAAGTTATACAGCAGCACAATTACAGGCACTTCTAATGGGTGGAGGAGTGAAGTTTTATACGAAGGATGCAACAGGTGCTGAGATTAAAGATGTTGTGCGGTGCCTTGTGGAAGGCTGTGGGCGGGATGACGACCCGATATCATGGGATACGCTGCCGGCATCAAGCGGATTTACAATGAAGATATCAAGAGATGATAAGGGCGATATGCATCTAGAGGATATTCTTACAGATGGAAAGTCAGTAGAAGACGAAAAAATATATTCTTTCTGTTATGTTGACGTTTCTGGTCATACTTTGTTGGAACGTGCATATAATTATGATATGTCAAAGCATGGCGGAGTTCATATGTATAAGGCTGAGGCAGACATCAGGGAAGGCGAAAAATATGATGGATATATAGCTCATACAACAAATGTAGCACAACAATGGATAAAGTATTTTGCTGATGGAGGCAGACTGGCTGCACCAGAAGCTTATATACAGAAGAGCTGATTATCTTGAGAAAGGAAATGGGGCAATTGAAGAAGAATGAGTATAGAAAATATTTCTTTGCAGCAGTAGGCGTGGCAATAATTGTATTTGCGTGTGTAGGCGTAATAATGCTTAATTATTCCATTACGGTCAAAAGAGAACTGTATGAGACAAGTTCGAAGAATCTTAATGAAGTGTATACACAGGTCAGTGAAAAATTCATGCAGATAACCGGGCAGCAGTGGAACCTGCTTGGAATGACAGGTGATTATATAGATGAGGCTGGTGAAAATATAGACAGCATCAGCAAGTTTCTTACAGAATGGAAGAATGAATGGCATTACACAGAATTTTATTTTATAGATGATGCCTGTAATTACTTGTCATCGTCAGGTAAAAAGGGGTATCTTGAACTCGGAAATACATGGAAAAGTCTTGTGATAGACAGGAAAAATGTTGTAGTCGATGGTTCACTTCCGGGAAGTGATGAGGTAATGTTTTTTGCGATTCCTGTCCAGCCGGCATATATTAGTGGTTTTAAATACAGTTCCATAGCGGTTTCATACAATACAGAAGCTATTAATAAAGAACTGGGTGTAAAAGCGTTTTCAAAGGACACAAGCAGTTATGTAATATATGCTAATGGTGATATCGTATTAAAGTCTGAAGGCAGCATGGATATAGGTGGTAATATATTTTATCATCTGAAAAATGTGGATATTTCCGGTAAGTCACTGGATGGTTTTATGAAAAGTGTAAAGAATTCAGATGCAGAAGAAATGGTATTCAGGCTTGATGAAAACCAGTATTGTCTTGTTTATGTTCCAATTGGATTTGATAACTGGGGGCTTATATCAATGGTTCCTATAAGCGTCGCCAATTCAAGCTCTCTTGCGGTTTTGCATAGAACTGTTATAATGGCAGTACAGATAGGTATACTGCTTCTTATGGTTGCATGTGTAGTACTATATACATATTACAAAAGATATGTAAGTGAGAAGGATCATGAGATTGCAAGACGTGATATATTATTTTCGATTATGGCTAAAAATCTGGATGATGTGTATATTATGCTTTCGTGGGGAGACTGGAGAAAACTGTATGTAAGCAGAAATATCGAGAGAGTTCTGGGAATAAGGAGCAGTGAATATGATGGTATCCTTAAAGATTTTGGAGAATTGGAAAAGAGGGGAGAAGTTCCTGAATGGGATGATATTGTGAAGCTGGGAAAAGGAGAATCTGCGGTTAATGAATACTGGATAAAGCCAGCAGATTCAAGTGAATACAGACTTTTTAACCAGGGATGTTATCATATGGATAAAGACGGAGATGATGTCCTTGTAATAATTCTGTCAGACAGAACTTACGAGCAGCAGATAAGAAATCATATGGAAGATGCGCTTCATACAGCAGAGGCAGCAAATCGTGCAAAAAGTCAGTTCCTGTCTAATATGAGTCATGATATAAGAACTCCTATGAATGCAATTGTAGGATTTTCACAGCTTATGTTAAGACATTATAAGAATCCGGATAAAGTCAGAAACTATGCAGAAAAGATAGTTGTTTCAAGCCAGCATCTGCTGAGTCTTATTAATGATGTCCTTGATATGAGTAAAATTGAGTCAGGGAAAACTACTCTTAATCTTTGTGATGTGAATCTTGCTGACATCATAAATGAGACAGACAATATAATCAGACCGCAGGCAAAGAAGAAGAACCAGACATTTGTTGTGAAATCAGATGGTGTTGAATATTGCTGCATTACCGCAGATAAATTAAGACTTAGCCAGATACTTATTAATATATTGTCTAATGCTGTTAAATATACAGAAGAAGGCGGTAACATAACATTTGAAATAAAAGAAATAAAAGTTACCAATCCACAGATTGTAAAATACAAATTCATCATATCTGATAATGGAATAGGAATGAGTGAAGAATATTTAAAAGACATATTTAAACCGTTTACAAGAGAAGAGACAAGCCTTACAGATGCAGTCCAGGGAACAGGACTTGGAATGGCAATAACCAAGAATCTTATTGATCTCATGGGTGGAACTATAAAGGTACTAAGCACACAGGGAGTGGGAACAACTTACGAGGTAACTATGGAATTCAGAATTGCGGATATTAATACGAATAAAGACCTCTGGAACAGATATAACATACCAAAGCATGAGAATGAACCGGATCATGTACTTGTGGGTAAGAATTTTCTAATAGCAGAAGATAATGGTATTAACTCAGATATGCTTAAAGAACTTCTAAAGGAAGAGGGGGCAGCCTGTGATTGTGCAAAAAACGGAATGGCAGCTGTTGATTTGTTCAGACATTCAAAGAAGGGGCAGTATGATCTTATATTTATGGATGTACAGATGCCTGACATGGATGGATATGAGGCTACAAGAGCAATAAGACAAATGAAGCACCCTGACGCAAAGGATATTCCAATAGTAGCTATGACAGCAAATGCATTTTCTAATGATGTAAAAGCTGCATTTGATTGTGGGATGAATGCTCATCTTGCAAAACCTGTTAATATAGACCATATAAAAGACATAGTTGCAAATTTTACATAAATTTTACATAACTTACATAATACATTTTACAATGCTCATTTAGAATACACATGATGTGTGAAAAAGTCGTTCAAAAAGGAGCTTATGTAAAATGAATATTTTTGGTGTACTTACGATGGCAGGCGGACTGGCTTTGTTCTTATATGGAATGAATGTCATGGGAGATTCCTTAGCAAAGCTGTCCGGAGGTAAATTAGAACAGATACTTGAAAAGCTGACTTCTAAAAGAATTATGGCAGTATTGCTTGGTATGGCTGTAACAGCAGTTATACAGTCATCATCTGCAACTACGGTAATGGTTGTAGGCTTTGTTAATTCGGGTATTATGCAGCTTTCACAGGCTGTAGGTATTATTATGGGTGCCAATATTGGTACGACAGTGACTTCATGGATGTTATCACTTACAGGTATAAGCGGAGCAGGATGGATTAATCTTTTAAAGCCATCATCCTTCTCACCAGTGCTTGCTGTTATTGGTATAATTATGACTATGACCTGTAAGAATAATTCTAAGAAAAAGGATATAGGTAATATTCTTCTTGGATTTGCAATTCTTATGTTCGGTATGGAAACTATGAGTGGTGCAGTTGCACCACTGGCTGACAATGAGAAGTTTACGGGTATGCTTACACTGTTTTCTAATCCGTTATTCGGACTTCTTGCAGGTACAGTGCTTACAGCAGTTATACAGTCATCATCTGCATCGGTTGGTATACTGCAGGCGTTATGTGTAACAGGTGCGGTTAACTATGCAACAGCAATTCCTATTATTATGGGACAGAATATAGGTACATGTGTAACAGCACTTATATCTTCTGTAGGTGCAAAGAAGAATGCCAAGAGAGCATCAATGATACACCTTTATTTCAACATGATTGGTACAGTTATATTTATGGTTATATTTTACAGCCTGAATATGTTTGTTCATTTTGAATTTTTATCAACACCGGCAAATGCAGCAGGAATAGCAGTGATTCACAGTCTCTTTAATATTGGATGTGTAATTATACTTTTCCCATTTTCTAATCTGCTTGTGAAGCTTGCAACTCTTTCTATTCCTGATGGAAAACATGAGGAAGTTATTCAGACAGGTGTGGCAGCCGATCTTGCAGCACTTGATGAAAGATTCTTAGAGACTCCTGCAGTTGCGATGGAGTTATGCAGGAATACAGCTGTAAAGATGGCACATCTGTCACAGAAAGCGTTAGATAAGGCACTTGACATTATTAATAATTATTCAGATGCTGCATATGATGAGGTTGTGGCAATGGAAGAAGATGTCGATAAGTATGAGGATAAGCTTGGTTCATATCTTGTAAAGGTTGGTAACTGTGATTTATCAAGACATGATAATCATACATTTTCAATACTTCTTCACTGTATGAGTGATTTTGAAAGAATATCTGACCATGCGATTAATATTGCAAAATCTGCAAAAGAGATGAACAGCAAGGAGTCATCTTTTTCACAGAATGCAAGAAAAGAACTTGAAACATTTGCAAAAGCGGTACATGATATAGTTAGTAACACAGTACAGGTTTTTGAAAATCAGGATATTGAGGCAGCAAAGCATATTGAGCCGTTAGAACAGGTTATCGACGGACTGAACTTAGAAATTAAGCAGCGTCATATCAACAGATTAAGAAAAGGCAGATGTACAATTGAAACAGGACTTATACTCGAAGATATTATGACGAATTTTGAGAGAGTATCAGACCATTGCTCTAATGTTGCTGTATGTATGATTGAAGTAAGAGATAATGGATTTGAAACACATGGATATCTGGAGCATCTTACTAATGAGGATAATCCTCAGTTTGCACAAGAATGCAGACAGTATTATAAACAGTATCAGCTTCCGGAATTAAAGAAAGCTGACTAGAACAGGAGATGAGAATATGGCTCTTATATACATAGTTGAGGATGATGAAAGCATAAGGGAAATAGAGACAATTGCACTTAAGAACAGTGGACATATGGTAGGTGCATTTGGAAGTTCTAAAGAGTTTTTTAAGAAGCTTGATGAGATTCTTCCGGACCTTGTGTTGCTTGATGTGATGCTTCCTGATGAAAGTGGTTATGACATCATTAAGAAGTTAAGACTGAATTCTGCAACTAAGAGACTGCCGGTTATTATGGTGACGGCAAAGTCTACAGAGCTTGATATGATAAAGGGACTTGAGGATGGTGCTGACGATTATATTAAGAAGCCGTTTTCTGTAATGGAGCTTATTACAAGAGTTAAAGCACTTCTTAGAAGAACAGAAACAGACGAGGCAGGCGTGCTTGATGTAGGAGAGATTGAACTTAATCATGAAAGGCATGTGGTTACGGTATCAGGAAAGCAGGTTGAACTTACATTTAAAGAATATGAATTGTTAAGATATCTTATGGCTAACAAGAATATAGTGCTTTCAAGAGATTCTATTGTACTTAAGGTATGGGGAACAGAGTTTGAAGGTGAGTCAAGAACTGTGGATATGCATATTAAGACTTTAAGACAGAAGTTAGGTGATGCAGGCTCGCGTATAAGAACCGTGCGTAATGTAGGATATGTTATTGAGTAGCCTGATATAATTGACAGACAGAACAGGGTGGATATATGAAGCAGAAGATTAATTTAAGGCTTATTGGAATAGCAGTTATAGCGGTTCTTGCTACAGCTATCGGAATAACTTTTATATATTATGGACTGTTTAAGAAACAGGTCCAGGCCGGACTGAGAACTAATGCTGAAGTACTCATGGAAACCGGAGTTTTTGAAAAGTCGTCGCAATATGCTGATGTAAAGCTTCCAGTTAATAATCTCAGGGTTACATGGATAGATTCAGATGGGGTGGTGCTTTTTGATAATGATAATGATATTAATGTAATGCCTAATCATAAAGACAGACCTGAGATACAGGATGCATTTCATACCGGACATGGTCAGTGTGTAAGAAATTCTGACACGATGGATATGAATACCTTTTATTATGCTCTAAAACAGAAGGATGGGACTGTTATAAGAGTATCCTGTGATGCAAGCAGTTTATTAAGTGTGTTTGGCAATGTATTTCCGGCTGTAACAGGAATACTTGCAGTAATTATAGTAGTGTGTATCGTTCTTTCACAATTACTTACAAGGACACTTATTGAGCCTATTGAAAGAATGGCTAAGAATATGGATTCCGTACAGGAGAAGCCTGTATATAAAGAAATAGCCCCTTTTGCAGAGAAAATCAGGACACAGCATGAGAATATTCTTGCTGCTGCAAGAAGCAGACAGGATTTTACTGCAAATGTATCACATGAACTAAAGACTCCTCTTACCGCAATATCAGGCTATGCCGAGCTTATTGAGAATGAGATGGTAAACCATGAACAGGGAATACATTTTGCACATGAGATTAAGCGTAATTCAGAAAGATTATTATCATTGATTAATGATATTATAAGGCTTTCAGAATTAGACCACAGCGAAATGCCAAGGCAGTATGAGAATTTTGATTTGTATGAGTTTGTTAAGGATTGTGCAGAGTCTCTGCAGGTTAATGCACAGAAACAGGGAATACGTTTTTCGTATAGAGGTTCAACATGCATGATTCGTGGCAATAAGGATATGATAAGGGAGCTTATTGATAATCTTGTACAGAATGCAATAAGATATAATAAAGAAGGTGGACATGTAGAAGTGTTTGCAGGGATGGTAGATGGCAAGCCAAGGTTAGAAGTGACTGATGATGGAATAGGAATTCCTAAGGATCAGCAGGACAGGGTATTTGAAAGATTTTACAGAGTTGATAAGAGCCGTTCAAAGGAAACTGGTGGAACAGGGCTTGGCCTTGCTATTGTAAAGCATATTGTAGAACTTCATGATGCAAGAATATATTTAGAAAGTGAAGTTGACAAGGGGACACAGATACGCATCGAATTCTAGAATGATTAAGAGTGGAAGTTTTTATGTCTTTCACTCTTTTTTCTTTTTATAACAGAGTGATTGTGTTATATTATATAAAAAGAGAAAAACAGATATAATCTGCGGAAGCAGGGAATATAATATATATTGAGGATTAATGGGAATATGAAGAATATCAGTACTAAAAAATCAGTAGTTCTTATTGCAGCGGTTATTGTTTTGATACTGGCTGGAATTATAATTTCAGTAAGTACAGATAAGAACAGAAAGAAGCAGGAAGCGGACAGTAAAGCCAGTGTAAGTGTAACAAGGACAGATCTTAAGAATGAAGCATCATCTCAACAACAGAATATTAAGGAGCAGACAGATGTTGAGATATTGTTTGAGAATAAGGCTGTACCGGTTGGGACAAGCCTGAAGGTCACAGCAATTGTCACACCTGATGATGACGATAAGTCAATTGTATGGACAAGCAGTAATACAGATGTATTTACTGTAGATAAAGACGGAGTAATAACTGTTACAGGGAGTGGTACAGCTACGCTTACGGCTACAGTTGGAAGTGTTTCTGATGCGATTGTAATCGAAGGAATAAGAAATGTAGCTGCAGGTTCAGATAATGGATTCAGTGTGTACACTCATACGGCAGGGAGTATTTCGTCAGGAAGCAACACAGGTTCAGGCAGTGCCAGTGAAGGAGATTCCAGACTAGAGAATCTGCCTGCAGGAGAAAATAAATCAGAGAGTTCTCAAGGAACCGGAAACAGTGGGGATGGTGTACAATCTGGTGGGGTGCAGTCTGGAGGTGTACAGCCTGGCAGTAGTACAACAGAAAACTCATCTTCAGAAGATAATAATGATTCTGGAAGTTCTAGCTCAGGAGAAATTGAAGATACGATTATTAATAATGGATTTGAACAGACAGTTTCTAATGTTTATGTATGTCAGCAGAATGGGACATATTATGGTGAGATTATAACACAGAGTAATGTGACTATTATATATATTAAGAAACGTAACAGTGAATTTGACAGCAGGATTAATAATGTAATCGAGAATCTCATTCCTGGTAATTCACAGATGATATGGAATAATTATCTTTCGGCTTCAACAGACAGAACATTTACAGTTGATGGAAGAATGGTAAGGATTGTAGTTGCTACAGGTGGCGGACACTCTCAAATTGTAATATACAATTAAGTAAAAATATGTTATATTT
>ERZ1027225.92-NODE-92-length-43809-cov-6.523084_pt1 | contig 43809 bp, 38 predicted proteins | sample MGYA00519479_ERZ1027225 | MGnify/ENA primary metagenome ERZ1027225 (study PRJEB26926, sample SAMN06164471) | human gut metagenome | biome: ENVO:00009003; feature: ENVO:2100002; material: ENVO:00002003 | host: Homo sapiens | place: USA | collected 2012 ... | reverse complement strand
AAACCTCCAAACTGAGTAATGTTATCTTACATCAGTTTGAAGGTTTACACAAACTTTGGGACACTCCCAAGTCTGGTGTCTCTGCTCTTTGCAATTTCGCTTCTATTATTCAAAATAGTCAATCTGCATAGCGTGTTTTACTTCAGCCAATGTCTGAGCGGCTACTTCCTTGGCACGGATGCTTCCCTGATGCAGAATTTCCATGATCGCCGGAATATCTTTTTCCAGTTCTTTTCTTCTTGCCTGGATCGGGGAAAGATTCTCCATCAATACACTGTAAAGGAATTTCTTTACTTTTACATCCCCCAAACCGCCACGGGTGTAGTGGTCTTTCAATTCCTGAAGATTCTGATATTCAGGAAGGTATTCTGCAAAATAGTCATCATTGCAGAAGGCATCCAGATAGATAAATACGCAGTTGCCATCCAGTTTGCCCGGATCCTCAATGCGGATATGGTCCGGATCTGTGTACATACTCATGACTTTCTTGCGGATCACTTCCGGTTCGTCTGCCAGATAAATGCAGTTGCCCAGAGATTTACTCATCTTGGCCTTGCCATCTGTACCCGGGAGACGCATACATGCCTGATTCTCAGGCAGCAGGGCTTTTGGCTCCACCAGAACTTCATCATAAGTGCCGTTAAAACTGCGGACGATCTCTCTGGCCTGTTCGATCATAGGAAGCTGATCTTCGCCCACCGGTACGATGTTTGCCTTGAAAGCTGTGATATCGGCAGCCTGACTGATCGGATATGTAAAGAAACCTACCGGGATGCTGGACTTGAAGCCGCGCATCTGAATCTCACTTTTTACCGTAGGGTTACGCTGCAAGCGGGAAACGGTTACCAGGTTGCTGTAGTAAAAAGTCAGTTCAGTCAGTTCAGATACATAAGACTGAACGAAAAGATTTGACTTTTCCGGATCCAGTCCACAGGAAATGTAATCCAGTGCTACTTCTGAAATGTTGCTGCGGACTTTCTCAGGATTGTCAGCGTTGTCTGTCAGTGCCTGGGCATCTGCGATCATAATGTAAATTTTATCGAATTCACCGGAATTTTGTAATTCCACTCTTCGTTTCAAAGATCCTACATAATGTCCTACATGCAATCTTCCCGTAGGACGATCCCCTGTTAAAATTATCTTATCCATATTTCCTCCAATTGGGGTCTTGACCCCTTTCTAATATATAAAATACATTTTACGAGGAAATGCAAGGGGTGTCAAGGTTTCCGGGATAAATGTTTGCCGAAAATTTTGCCGTAGGTTACGCTTCGCACAACTGCAAAAATGTTTCATGGATCCTTGTATCCGGAGAAAGTTCGGGGTGAAAGGACAGACCGATCTGGTTTTCATATCTGACTGCCACCGGGTGGTCGTCTACGGAAGCCAGCACATCCACCTGGGGAGAGGTCTCGGCAATATAAGGCGCACGGATAAAGACCATAGGGAACTGACCGTAACCTTTCATAGGATAAGCTCCGGCAAAACTGCCAAGCTGCCGTCCGTACGCATTTCGACGCACGGTAACAGGCAGTGTACCCAGATGTTTTTCGCTGCTTCCCTCAATGGACTGGGCCAGCAGGATCAGTCCGGCACAGGTGGCAAGGACAGGCCGGCCGGAGAGAATTTTTTCCTGAACCGGTGTAAAAAGATCCAGTTTGTGGAGAAGTTGTCCCTGGACGGTACTTTCCCCGCCGGGCAGAACGATGCCGGCAAGGTCTTTCAGATCTTTTTTCTGGCGGATCTCAACACATTCCGCACCCAGACTTTCCAGTATTTTTTTATGCTCGATAAAGGCACCCTGGAGGGCCAGTATTCCTACTTTTGCCATATGGATCAGATCCCCCGTTCTTCCATGATCAGTTTGATCTCGGATTCATTGATACCTACCATAGCCTCCCCCAGATCTTTGGAAAGGTCTGCGATGAGAGACGCATCGGTATAGTTGGTTACTGCCTGTACAATGGCAGAAGCCCGCTTCTCCGGATTGCCGGATTTGAAAATGCCGGATCCGACGAAGACGCCTTCTGCACCTAACTGCATCATCAGGGCGGCATCGGCTGGTGTAGCGACACCGCCGGCAGCAAAGTTGACCATCGGCAGACGGCCTTCTTTGTAGACAGAAAGAACCAGTTCATAAGGAACCTGAAGTTCTTTTGCTTTTTCAAATAATTCATCTTCCCGGAGAGAGGTGATCTCCCGGATCTGGGCGTTCATTTTGCGCATATGGCGGACAGCCTGGACAACATCACCGGTTCCCGGCTCCCCTTTGGTACGGATCATAGAGGCACCTTCCTGGATGCGCCGCAGTGCTTCTCCCAGGTCTCTGGCACCGCAGACAAACGGTACACGGAACTGCTTTTTGTCGATGTGGTACACATCATCGGCCGGAGAGAGGACTTCGGATTCGTCAATGTAGTCAATTTCAATAGCTTCCAGAATCTGTGCCTCTACAAAATGTCCGATACGGCATTTTGCCATAACCGGGATGCTGACAGCCTCCTGGATTCCCTGGATCATCTTAGGATCGCTCATGCGGGACACGCCACCGGCCGCACGGATATCCGCCGGGATCCGCTCCAGTGCCATAATGGCGCAGGCACCGGCTGCTTCAGCGATGCGTGCCTGTTCCGGTGTGGTTACATCCATAATGATACCGCCCTTCAGCATCTGTGCCAGTCCTTTATTTAATTCATATTGTGATTGTATTTCGCTCATTTGTGATTGCCTCCTTGCGTTTTGATGGTATTTATAGTACGATAAAACTGGTGTTAAAGAAATAATCAAAACAGAAGTTTTTTTCATGCCAGACAGAAAGGAAAAACCATCATGCTCACATATGATTTGGAACAGGCCACAGGGCCTTTATATCAATACATTTACCAATGCCTGAAGGACGATATTATGACAGGAGGACTGCAGGCGGGTGACAAACTTCCCTCCAAGAGAACTTTTGCCAGGAATCATGGTATTAGTACCATTACGATTCAGAATGCATATGACCAGTTGATCAGTGAAGGGTATATTTATACTGTGCCGAAGAAGGGGTATTATGTGGCGAAGATCCGGGGAATGAGGCAGGTTCCCAAAGAGACGAACCTGTCTCTCAATATACAGAGGCAGGAAAAGAAAGTGGAGTACGCCGTTGACCTGTCGGATAACCGTATGTCACCGGAGCGGTTTCCATTTACCGTGTGGGCGAAGATCGGCAGAGAGATCATGTCGGATCATAAAAGTGAGTTGATGGAACCTTCCCCGGCTGGGGGGACGAGGGCTTTGCGGGAGGCGGTTGCAGAGCATTTGAAGTCTTACCGTGCCATGCTGGTGGATCCGGATCAGATCGTGGTGGGTGCGGGAACGGAGTATTTGTATAGTCTGCTGGTCCAGCTTTTGGCTCCCAGATCCACTTATTGTCTGGAGGATCCGGGGTATAAAAAAATCGCCCAGGTGTACAAGCGGTGCGGCGTTACCTGCCGGTACGGGCGGCTGGATGACCAGGGCATTACCGTGGATTCTTTGAAGCGGTCCGGTGCGGATATTGCCCACATCAGCCCCAACCATCATTTTCCAACCGGTATCACTATGCCGGCCAGCCGCCGTTATGAGGTGCTGGCGTGGGCCAATGAGAAAGAGGGCAGATACCTGATTGAGGACGATTACGATAGTGAGTTCCGGCTGGGAGGCCGCCCGGTTCCTACGCTGTTTAGCATTGATGCCTGCGAAAAAGTAATCTATATGAATACTTTTTCCAAGTCTCTGACCCCTACCATCCGGATTAGTTATATGGTGCTGCCGGTGCATCTGGCTAACCGCTTCTACGAGGAACTTAGTTTTTATTCCTGCACGGTGTCCAACTTTGAGCAGTACACCCTGGCGGCGTTTATCAAACAGGGGTATTTTGAAAAACATATCAACCGGATGCGGCTGTATTATGCCAGACAGCGGCAGAAGATCAAGGAAGTGCTGGAGAAAGGGGCGCCGGGGCTTCCCTGTGAGATCCGGGAAAATGATTCCGGGCTGCATTTTCTGCTTCATCTGAAGACGGATCTGACGGACCGGGAAGTAGTAAAAAAACTGGCGGAGCAGGGGGTGCGGGTGCATGCGCTGTCCGAGTATTATACAAAGAAACAAGGTGAAGAGCACTTTTTTATTATCAATTATTCCAATCTGGATGTTGAAAAAGCGGCAGCAGCCATGGAAATCATTGCAGATGTGACAGGAGGAAAGTTATGACACAGGATGAGATTTATATGGGAGAGGCGATCAAGCAGGCAAAACGGGCGTATCGAAGGGAAGAGACGCCTATCGGCTGTGTGATCGTGTATCAGGATAAAATCATTGCCAGAGGATATAATAAAAGAAACTGGAAGAAAAATACATTGGCCCATGCGGAGATACTGGCCATCAATAAGGCCAGTAAAGAACTGGGAGACTGGCGGTTGGAGGACTGTACTATGTATGTGACCCTGGAGCCATGCCCTATGTGTGCCGGGGCTATTGTACAGGCCAGGATCCCCCGGGTAGTGATCGGCAGCATGAACCCGAAGGCCGGGTGCGCCGGATCGGTGCTGAATCTGCTGCAGCAAGACAGGTTCAACCACCGGGCAGAAGTTGTCACCGGCGTCCGGGGAGAAGAATGCAGCCAGCTGATGAAAGGGTTCTTTAAGGAGCTGCGGCTGCGGAAGAAAGGGGAGTGAGTAATGTTCCTGGGGAAAAGGTCCTGGCCGGTGGGCGCTTGCGCTACGATAATGGCGTAGCGGCATGGGAGTCGGGGGACCGGCTTCCGGTCCCCCGACGGTCCTCATGCCGACGCCATTATAACCCACGGCCAGTTCGCTTTTCCCCAGGAACATAGAAAACTCTCCTTTCTTCCGGCTTGTCTCAAATATTGGGAAGTAATCTTGTATCCTACCAGTAATGGATCCGAAAAGATTTGTGTGAAGTGAGTACAAAGACGCAAGTATCTGGCATGCGTCTTTTGCATGCCGATACTTCTGCGCCTTTGTCGTAGCGAAAGCGCTCACGGAACACAAACTTTTCGGATCCATTACGGAAGGAATAAAAAAACTCCCAATATTTGGCACAAACCAGAGGTTGACAATTCCACACAAAATAGGTATACTCTAATAGATAATGTCAAATTTCCGTACAGCTGGGGAGTTAGCGGTGCCCTGTACCTGCAATCCGCTATAGCAGGAGTGTTGCCCTATCGAGGGTTTTGGAACAAAGCGCTGCCCGGAGTAAGTGGCGTTGAAGTTTGGGTCTTGTGCAACAGGAACTTGCGAACCGTGTCAGGTCAGGAATGAAGCAGCACTAAGCAAAACTTTCTGTGTGACGCGAGGAAGCCTGAACGGAGTCAACTGCTTCGGTAACGGCTTTAGACCATCATTCGACATAGGGCGTACGGATTTATATATAAGCAGGATTTACCTGGTCTCCTGACATATGGGTGCAGGGGATTTTTTTTGATTAAGAGGAAACAAACGATACTGTTTTTATTTACAAGGGGTCGATGTACATGGGCAAGCGGCAGGAAATGGCACGAAAAGGTGCTTTGGTAAGAGACTTGATTGATGACAATCAGTATATAGAAGCCTTACAGATTCTGGATGAGATGGATCTGGAGGCGGTGGAGTCCACGGCTGATCTGAATTTGTTTGCAGATCTGTATGAAAAAGCAGAGCGTATAGATAAGAAAAAAGACATATATTATATTTTATATAAAAGAAATCATTCCCGCTATGTTCTGAACCGGCTTCTGCGTCTGGTTCTGCGCATGGGAGATATGGAAGAGGCCAGAGAACTTTTCCTTACCTATGAGATGGCAGGGGATGTGACACTGGATACCTACGAACTGAGGTATATGCTTGCCAAGGCAGAAGGTGCGTCCCGCAAGGTACTGATCGATATCCTGCAGGAACTGAAAAAGGAAGAATATACAGAAGAATGGGGTTATCAGCTTGCCAGATTGTATGAGCAGGAAGGCAGACAGCAGGAGTGTATTGCCGAGTGCCAGGATCTGATCCTCTGGTTTGGAGAGGGAAGGATTGTAGACAAGGCCAGAGAACTTCTGAACCGTTGCCTGCAGCCAGACTGGCAGCCGCCAAAAGATGAAGAGATACCGGAACCGGAAGAGCCGGAGAAGGTAGATATGATTCCTTATGCATCCGAGCCTGTCCGTGTCCGGGAAGTGAACTGGGATGAGGACGAAGAAGAGGACATAGACGAGGAAGAAGAATTCGAGGAACTCGAAGACGGGGAAGAAGAACCAGAAGCACCGGATAATACGGAGGACGCCAAAAGGGAGCCTGCTGAAAGTGCAGAGGATATCCATAATGCAGAAGTTTCGGAGATTCCGGAGCCTGCAGATCATATAGAAGATATAGAAGAAGGCATCATAGAAAAAACAGAGAAACTCGGTAAAGAACCGGAGCCTGCCCGAGAGTTGATCGAAGAACCGGGGCCGGAAGAAACGGTACCGGAAGAGGCGGAGGAGAAGCCGCATAAGGACAAAAAACCGGGTGCCCTCAGCCGGATCCGTAACTTCTTTCATATGAGTCTGGAACTGGATCCGGAATTCTTTGAAGAAGAGGAAGAAGAGGTCGAAAGAGAAGAAGAACAGGCGGATGAGCAGCAGGAAGAGCCTGAAACGGCAGAAAAATCTCAGCAGGAGGAGAAGCTGAAACCTGTGGCCCGGCTGGAGGTAGAAGAGGAACGCCAGGAACAGCTGGAAGTAGAGGCTGTCAGCCAGCCGGTACAGTTAGAAGTCCAGGAAGAGAAGAAGGCTGCGTCCGTAGAGACTATCGTGGAACCGATGCCGGCACCGATCGCAGAAGATCTGCCGGAAGAACTGGAAGATATATCAGAGCACGGCATTTCATACCGTACTTTGAAAGGAACTATGTTGCGTCTGGGACGCTGTCAGGATAGAGCGCATTTTGTGTTTGCCGGCGGCGAGGACCGGATCACACTGGCAGTAGCCAAGCGTGTTACCAAAGAACTGAACAAAATAGGTTATTTTTCAGCGGGCAGTATTAACCGCATAGCGGCATCCAAGCTCAATGCATTAGAGATCACAGACCAGACAGACAAACTGGTGGGATGCTGTACATTGATCACCAGTGCACCAGAATTAAGCAAAAAATCGGTATACGATCTGATCCACTGCATGAAGCAGTACAAGGAAAAAATTGTCATTATGCTTACGGGACCGTTTGATGAGATGGATTGCTTTTTGTCCATTTATCCGGAACTGGCTGAGTTGATCGACTACAAAGTAAGAATGTAGATGTGAGGATATAAAATGGAGAAGAAACAGAGTTGGAAACCGGGCAATATGCTGTACCCGGTACCGGCAGTTATGGTAAGCTGCGGGGATAAAGAAGGAAACAAAAATATTATTACTATCGCCTGGGCAGGAACCATCTGCTCCGACCCGGCCATGGTGTCTATTTCCGTGCGGCCGGAGCGTCATTCTTACAGGATGATCCGGGAAAGTGGTGAATTTGTCATCAACCTTACTACCAAAGACCTTGCGTATGCAACGGACTGGTGCGGAGTTAAGACCGGAGCAAAAGTAAATAAATTCAAAGAAATGAATCTGACACCGGCACCGGCGGAGAAGATGCAATATGCACCGTTGATAGAGGAAAGCCCGGTAAACATTGCCTGTAAAGTCAGACAGGTGCTGGAACTGGGCAGCCACCACATGTTTGTAGCAGAGGTTGTGGCGGTGCAGGTAAGCGAAAAATACATGAACGAGACAGGCAAATTTGAACTAAACGAGACAGACCTTGTAGCCTATTCTCACGGCGAATACTTTGTGCTGGGAGAAAAACTCGGCAAATTTGGTTATTCTGTTAAAAAAACCAAGTGATTTTTTAGTAAAAGTATTGAAAATGTCGTTTTACAAACAATAAAAATGTGTTATACTTGAGTGGTATATCAGATATGTTTCTATCAACTGGAGGTCAAGATGAAACAGTATATTATTAAAGGTGGTACACCGTTGCGTGGGGAAGTAACCATCGGTGGTGCCAAGAACGCTGCGCTGGGGATAATCGTAGCGGCAATCATGGCTGACGAGCCAGTAAAAATTGAAAATCTGCCGGATGTAGATGATGTCCGGGTTTTATTAGATGCAATCGAAAGTATAGGGGCTATTGTAGAGAGACTGGATTCACATACGGTCCGTATCAATGGCGCGCTTATTAATGATGTCAATGTAGAAGAAGATGCGATCCGCAAGATCCGTGGATCCTACTATCTGGTAGGGGCACTTCTTGGGAAATATAAAAAGGCGATGGTGGCACTGCCGGGAGGATGCCAGATCGGAAGTCGTCCCATCGACCAGCATATCAAGGGATTTGAGCAGCTGGGAGCCAAGGTGACGATCCATCACGGCAAGATCGACGCCAGAGCAGAAGAATTGACAGGAAACCATATTTATCTGGACTGCCCTAGTGTAGGAGCTACCATCAACATCATGATGGCTGCCTGCATGGCACCGGGCAAAACGATCATCGAAAATCCGGCCAAGGAGCCGCATATTGTAGATGTTGCCAGTTTCCTCAATAGTATGGGAGCCAATATCAAGGGTGCCGGTACAGACGCTATCCGTATCCGTGGCGTGGAGAAACTTCACGGAAGTGAGTATTCCATCATTCCGGACCAGATTGAGGCAGGCACTTATATGCTGGCGGTAGCGGCAACCCGTGGAGATGTATATATCAAGAATGTGATTCCGAAGCATCTAGAAGCCATTACAGCCAAACTCACAGAGATTGGCGCAGAAGTGGAAGAGTTTGACGACTGCGTTCGTGTCAAGGCGGACAAACGCCTGTCATATGCCAATGTAAAGACAATGCCATATCCCGGATTTCCTACCGATATGCAGCCGCAGATGACTACACTGCTGGCACTGTCAGAGGGAACCAGTATCGTAACAGAGACTATTTTTGAAACAAGACTTAAGTATGTCAGCGAACTTCGACGCATGGGAGCCAATATTGCTGTAGAAGGCAATGCGGCATTTATCACCGGCGTGGAAGGTTTTACCGGTGCTACGGTCAGTGCGCCGGATCTGCGTGCAGGAGCGGCACTTGTGATGGCCGGTCTGGCAGCAGAGGGATACACCTATGTAGACCAGATCCAGTACATTGAACGCGGATATGAGAATTTCGCAGAAAAGATCTGCGGCATGGGCGGTCACATGGAGAAAATTGATGCTGAGGACGAGAGAGCGATTCGCAAATTTAAAATGAAAGTATCATAGGATTTGCGGATGAGATAGATAGAAAACGCCGCGGAAACGAGGCGTTTTCGTTGTAATTAAGGAGGATATTCAGAATGAACGATAAAGTAAGGATCATATTGGATGAAGTAGGAAAGGTAATCCGCGGAAAGGACAAGACCATCGAGATGGCTATGACAGCCATTCTGGCCAAAGGACATATTCTGATCGAAGATGTACCGGGTGTAGGAAAGACAACACTGGCGGTTGCTTTTTCCCGTGCCATGGAACTGACAGAGAGACGACTGCAGTTTACACCGGATGTACTGCCAAGTGATGTAGTAGGATTTAATATGATCGGTGCCGACGGTGAATTCCAGTACAAACCGGGGGCTATCCTTTGTAACCTGCTGCTGGCAGACGAGATCAACCGTACATCTACCAAGACACAGTCTGCTCTTCTGGAGGTAATGGAAGAGGGGCAGGTAACGGTAGACGGTGTCACAAGACAGCTGCCAAACCCATTTATCGTAGTGGCAACCCAGAACCCGGTAGGATCTGCCGGAACCCAGATGCTGCCGGAATCCCAGCTGGACCGTTTCATGGTAAAATTGTCCATGGGTTACCCAAGCATGGAAGAAGAGATGCGCCTGATCAAAGAGCGTCAGGACATCAACCCACTGGATTTCATTGAAGAAATCATTACCAAACAGGAACTTTTGAAAATGCAGGATGAAGTAAAACAGATCCATGTAGATGATAAAGTGCTTAAATATCTGTCCCAGATCGTAGATGGAACCAGAAACCACTCTATGATCACACTGGGAGTCAGCCCTCGTGGAACTCTGGCATATATGGATATGTCCCGTGCCAGAGCGTTTGTACAGGGAAGAAATTATGTATTGCCGGAAGATGTGCAGGCGGTATCGGTACCGGTTCTTGCTCACCGTCTTTTGTTAAATGGAAAAGCGAGAATGAGCCATGTTACAGAAGCGGATGTAGTAGAGGAAATCGTAAAACGGATACCGACACCAAAACTGTAAAGGAGAACCGCCATGACCATAGGAACACTTGCGTATGTGTTCCTGTTTCTGATAGGACTGTTTATCTCTGTGTTCTATCTGGAATATGGAACCGTAGCCATAATGGGATTGTTGATCCTGATCCCGATTAGTATGTTGATCTTTCTGATCTTTATGAGAACCAGAGTAAAAGTGCAGGTGGACTCCAAAAACCCGGTGGCAGAAAAAGATGATATGGACAAGCCGGCCAGACCGGCCATTACCATGTCGGTAGAAAATAAAAACTCCTTTCTGCCAGTTACAAAAGGAATCGCCAAAGTAGTATACGAAAACCGTTTTACCGGGGAAAAAGGAAAGATGAAAGTGCGTTTTTCTGTAGACGCAGGAAAAAAGAGGGACCGAAGAATTCCGATCCCTACGATGAACTGCGGCAATCTGGCAGTGAAAGTAAAGAAAGTAAGATTATACGATTATCTGAGCATTTTTGCCTGGACCGTAGGCAAAGATTATGAAACACAGGATGTGCTGATCCTGCCGCCTATGCGGGAGATGTATCTGAGTCAGGACCGCTGGTACAACCGGACCATGGAAGACAGTGACCGTTTTTCCCTGTACAAAAAAGGAGACGATCCATCGGAAATTTTTGATGTAAGAGATTTTGTGGATGGAGACAAGATCCAGCGGATCCACTGGAAACTCAGCGGCAAGACAGGAAGCCTTATGGTAAAAGAAGGAAGCCTGCCGCTGGCGAGAGTCGTGTATGCCTTTATTGACCTGTGTATACAGGGAGAAAAGCAGGAGGCCCATGACCGGTCCAACCTGTTGGTACAGGGGATTTATTCCATTGCCATGTTTATGATCGAACACCACATTCCCATGGGATTTATCTGGTATGACAGAGAGAGGGATGTGATCCATGAAGAAGTAGTGGAACGGGAAGAGGAACTGCTTTGGATGTTCCAGGAACTGTTCCGATGCAAAAAGACCCGCAATGAAAGTGAACTGATAGACCGCTATCTGGCATGGGAGAAGGGAACCCAGCTGGAGAATGCCATGTATCTGACAGTATGCGACCATGGAGATCTGGAAAATACCGGACTGGTGCGGGAACGCCTGGAAGTAATGGATTTGCGGGTACGAGGTGATGAATTTGAAGATCAGGAATAATAAACTCATCAATTTCATATTGGAGATCAGCCAGGTTATGCTGGTTTTTCTTGGTGTGTATTCAGCCCTGATGTGTATGGCGACCAGCCTGGAACTGACCTTTAACAGAGGAATTTTCTTTTTGATCATGCTGATCGCTGCCGTATTGTTTTATGGCCTGTTCACAGTGCTTGAGACATTTCGCAATGGAAAATTATATGGCCTTTTGGGTATTTTATTGTTCTACATAGCACTTTGGCTGCGGTTTCACAGTGCCCTGCAGCAGGGAATGGTGACGATGGTAAACAGCTTCCTGAAGCAGTTTATGAACTACAGTGGAACCACGCTGACGCTCTGGAACTACAATGCGTCTCTGGAAGAGACAGGAAGCGTTTTGTTTTGTACCACCTTTGTTCTGATCCTGGTCGGAGTGCTGCAGGTGGCACTGGTAAGTGCGTTCTTTTACCGCAAACGCCGGTCTGTCGTGTTTATCATTGTAACCGTTCCTTTTATGCTGATGCCGTTACTGATCGGGAAAATGGGATATTTTTCCAATGTATTTACCTATCTGGTGGTGTCTGTGTCGATCGTGGGCACCAGACATCTGCGGACCGATGCAACCGACCGCCGGATGAGACAGAAACTGTCACTGGTCCTTATGGTAGTGTGTCTGGTAGAAGGACTGATTGCCTACGCTTATATGCCGCCGGAGCGGTATGAGAGAGGCAAAGACCGGATCCTTCAGGTGAAAAACTCGGCTCTTGCCCTGACCAGATGGAGCAACGAGGATGTGATGACCTGGTTCAAGGCGAATTTTAACGAAGATGCACTTTCTTACGGAAAACTGGGAGACAAAGGATCTATCACTTACAGCGGCAGTACGATCCTGCGGCTCAAAGGTGCCATGAATAAAGAAAGCAACCTGTATTTTAAAGGATATGTAGGAGATGTTTACCAGAACAACAAATGGTCTTCTCTGAACAAGGACAGCGAATATTCCCAGGAACTGGAGACCATGGATCAGGAAGGAATTTCGCCGGATAAATGGCAGATACAGATGCGTAATGAAGTAGGAACCAGTGAGACCAGTGGAGAAACCTCCATTTTTAATCATGACAAGCTGACCATCAGCAATCTGGGGGCCGGTTATGGCAACTATCTTGTTCCTTATATCCCGGTAAACGGACTGAAGACAGAGACCAATGGCCGGCAGACAGCAGAAGATAAGGGAATTGAGTATACAGTAGATTATTATATGTACTATCTGACTTATCTGAGATCGGATTACTGGTCAGGATCCCACAACTTTGCTACCAACCAGTTCTGGTACAACACTCAGGCCAAACGCAATAAGATGACCGAGTTTACCAAGAAGTATTACCTTCAGATGCCGGATAATCTCTCCGAGGTGATCAATAAATTCAAAAAAGAAACAAAGAAGGAAAAGGGATATAAATTCCTGACTTCCGGGGAAACATCGGATCGTGATAAAGTAGAATGGGTCCGTAATTATCTTCAGACTCAGACTTCCTATACACTGAATCCGGGCAAAACACCGTCGGATATGGATACAGTAGAGTATTTCATGAACCAGAGTAAGAAAGGTTACTGTACCTACTATGCTACGACAGCGACCCTGCTTCTTCGAAGCCTGGGTGTCCCTGCCAGATATGTGGAAGGTGTATGTATCAAGCAGGATGATCTGGTAAACCGGGACCGTATTACGGCGGACGGCAGTCTGAATGTTCTGGATAGTGATGCTCATGCCTGGGTTGAAGTCTATGATGACAAGTATGGATTTCTCCCGGTAGAGGTGACGCCTGGTTACGGTGATTCCCTGGATACAGACGGAAACGACTATGTGTCAAAGGACGATGCAGATAATACTGACAACCAGGATAACCAAAGTGATGATGTTAAGACAGACAACAGTAATAAAAACGATCAAAAACCAGAAGAAGCAACACCGACACCGGCTGTTACAGAAGTGCCGGAAGAAGATATGATCTTTGAGGATATTGATCAAAAAGATACATCCAAAGAAGGCGGTCTTGGTAATACATCCAGACGAAGTACCGTGTTGTTTATTATCTTCCAGGTGGTATTGATTCTGGTATTAGTGGCAGCCGCCATGGAAGCACAGCGACGGATCCGTTTGTATCTGTTCAAGAAACGGGAGCGGGATCTGAAAGGACGAAGGCGCATCCGCATGATGTACCATCACATCGTGCCGCTTTTACTGGCCCGTAAAGTTATTTACCGTCGTCAGAGTGTAGAAGAATATACCCGGCAGATCGCAGAAGCCATGGCGATGGAGCCAGAAGAAATCCGGCTGTTTGTAGAGATGGTATTCCATGCCAGATTTGGCCCGGATGATATCGGCAAAGAAGAGATGGAACAGTTTATGAAAGAGTTCCTTGCCATCCGTGACAAGGCATTTCGTGACAGCAAGTTCATAACCAAACTGTATTATATGTATATTTTGGCATTGTAAAGCAAGGAGGGCACAAAGTTGGAAGAAACCAAGGATAAAAAAGGCGTTATGTTGGATGAGTCCTTTGTGGAAAGCATTTTTCAGAATGAGACCATGGGGCTGATTCTGGAAGAAGGAGAGGCCTTCCGGGAACTGATGGCTTATTATGAGTGTGCGATCATGGAAGTAGAGACAAAATTCAATGTGCTGAACAAAGAATTTTCTCTGCGGTATGACCGCAACCCCATTGAGACCATTAAATCCAGATTGAAGTCACCGGAGAGTATCATGGGAAAACTGCAGCGCAAGAAGATCCCTTTTTCGGCAGAAGAAATCGAGGACAAGCTGATGGACATTGCCGGTGTCCGGGTAATCTGTGCATTCCCGGAAGACATCTATCTGCTGCGGGACTGCCTGTTAAAGCAGGATGACATTGAGCTTTTGGTGGAAAAAGACTACATCGCCAATCCAAAGCCAAATGGATACCGTAGCCTCCACCTGATCGTAGAGACCCCGATCTTTCTTCATGACCAGAAGAAACTGATGAAAGTAGAAGTGCAGTTTCGTACTATCGCTATGGACTTCTGGGCCAGCCTGGAGCACCGCATTTATTATAAAAAAGGGAAAGACAACCAGGCACTGCGTCAGGAACTGAAGGACTGTGCCGATATCAGTGCCCAGCTGGATCTGAGAATGCAGGCCATTCGGAGCGATATAGAAAATTGTTGATAAAAGAACTTGAATTTTCAGATTCTTTTGCTATAATAATGTTCAGTGGTTGAAAAACCTATGCTGGTGTGGCGGAACTGGCAGACGCCCAGGACTTAAAATCCTGTGGGTGGTGACACCCGTACCGGTTCGATTCCGGTTACCAGCATTTACAATTATATAATCCCAACACAGCGAAGAGAACAGTAAGATGAAAAGTATGCGCCAGAGAGAAGCACAGAGGCTGAGAGTGCTTTCACAGCTTTCATCCCAACACCAGCTCCGAGTGATCCCAATCCGATCCGGCCGACACCGTTATCGTCTCAATGAAGCCGGGTACTTGCAGTAGAAGTGCCAAAAAGGGTGGAACCGCGAGATTGAATTTACGAGTCTCGTCCCTTCAAAAGATAGTTACGATAGAAGGGGCGGGGCTCTTTCTATATTGTGAAAAAAGAAAAAGACAAGGAGGAATCAGTAATGAAAGTAATTTTAAAAGATGGATCAAGCAAAGAGTATGAAAACAGCATGGCAGTTATCGACATTGCCAGAGATATCAGCGAAGGTCTGGCAAGAGTGGCCTGTGCAGCAGAACTGGATGGCAAAGTAGTGGATCTGAGAACCGTGGTAGACGGAGAACATGAACTGAACATCCTGACATTTGACAGCGAAGAAGGAAAGAGAGCCTTCCGCCACACAGCATCCCATGTACTGGCTCAGGCAGTCAAGAGACTGTATCCTCAGGCAAAATGTACTATCGGCCCATCCATTGAAGATGGATTTTACTATGATTTTGATATGGAATCCCTGGACCGTGCCGCACTGGACGCATTGGAAAAAGAGATGAAAAAGATCGTCAAAGAAGGAGCATCCATTGAGCGTTTTACTCTGCCAAGAGAAGAGGCGATCAAACTGATGCAGGAAAAAGACGAGCCGTACAAAGTAGAACTGATCGAAGATCTGCCAGAAGGAGAGGAAATTTCCTTCTATCAGATGGGCGAGTTCGTAGACCTGTGTGCCGGCCCACACCTGATGACAACCAAACCGCTGAAAGCTATGAAATTGACCTCATCCTCCGGAGCGTACTGGAGAGGCAGTGAGAAAAATAAGATGCTTACCAGAATCTACGGAACTGCTTACACAAAGAAAGCAGACCTGGACGCACATCTGGAGCACCTGGAAGAGATCAAGAAGAGAGACCATAACAAACTGGGCCGCGAACTGGAACTGTTCACAACGGTAGATGTGATCGGCCAGGGACTTCCACTGATCATGCCAAACGGTGTAAAAGTGATTCAGAAGATGCAGAGATGGATCGAAGACGAGGAAACACGCCGCGGTTATATGAGAACCAAGACACCGCTGATGGCCAAATCCGATCTGTACAAGATCTCCGGCCACTGGGATCATTACAAAGAAGGTATGTTCGTACTGGGAGACGAGGAAAAAGACAAAGAAGTATTTGCCCTGCGTCCAATGACCTGTCCATTCCAGTACTATGTATACAAGGCAAGTCAGAAATCCTACCGTGATCTGCCATGCCGCTATGGTGAGACATCTACTCTGTTCCGTAACGAAGATTCCGGCGAGATGCACGGATTGACCCGTGTGCGCCAGTTTACGATTTCCGAGGGACACCTGATCGTCCGTCCGGACCAGATGGTCAAAGAATTTAAAGACTGTATCGCACTGGCACAGTATTGTCTCCAGGTATTGGGACTGGAAGAAGATGTAACCTATCATCTGTCCAAATGGGATCCGGAAAACAAAGAAAAATACATTGGAGATGCAGAAGTCTGGGAAGAGACAGAAGGACATATCCGTCAGATGCTGCAGGAACTGAACATAGAGTTCAGCGAAGATGTAGGAGAAGCCGCTTTCTACGGACCAAAAGTAGACATCAATGCCAAAAATGTATACGGCAAAGAAGACACTATGATCACGATCCAGTGGGATGCCCTTCTGGCAGAGCAGTTTGATATGTATTATATCGACGAAAAAGGCGAGAAGAAACGCCCATATATCATCCACAGAACATCCGTAGGATGCTACGAGAGAACACTGGCATGGCTTATCGAAAAATATGCCGGAGCCTTCCCAACCTGGCTGGCACCGGAGCAGGTTCGTGTACTTCCAATCTCAGAGAAATACATTGATTATGCAAAGAAAGTAGAAGAACAGTTGAAGGCCAACGACATTGACTGCAGTCTGGATAACCGTTCTGAGAAGATCGGCTACAAGATCCGTGAAGCAAGGCTGAAAAAGATCCCATACATGCTGGTAGTGGGACAGAAAGAAGAAGAAGAGGGCGTTGTATCTGTCCGCAGCCGTTTCAAAGGAGATGAAGGACAGCGTTCTCTGGAAGCGTTTATTGATGATATCTGTAAGGAGATCCGCACCAAGGAGATCCGGAAAGTAGAAGTGGAGGATTGATGATGGAACAAAAATACGGTGCCAATGTAAAGGCAATCTTAGCACTGATCTTTTCCATCCTGTCCGTGGTTTGCTGCTGTATCTGGTATGTGTCCCTGTTACTGGGCATTGCAGCCATTGTGCTGGGAATCCTTACCGTCCGGGGCGAAAACCCGGGACAGAAAGACCTGGGAATTGCCGGAATTGTAGTAGGATCCGTAGGCGTAGCACTGGCCGTGTCCATTGTGGTCATCTACATCGTGATGCATGGAAGTGCGGCATCGGACGGAGTGACTGGTGCATGGAACGCCATCAGCAGACTGGGATAAGGAGGAAGGAAAATGGTAGAAGAAACAAACAAGCATTTTGGACTGGCATTGACTTCCCTGATTTTAGGCGGTGTGTCGCTGCTTAGTTTTATGCTGTATGGACTCTCCGCGATCCCGGCATTGATCGGAGCCATCTTTGGTCTGATCTGCCTCATCAAAGGCCAGAAACATGTGCGGGTCATGGGCGGGATCGGCATGGCAGTGTGTATCCTTGGCATCATTGCCGCTGTGGCTATGGTGTATCTGTATGCCAGCATGATCAACTGGCAGAATGTGAACATGGACGCTTTTCAGAGTCTGCAAAACATTGATCAGACTGACAAGACCCAGGTAACGGAGTGGGTACAGCAGTTTTTCAAGATGGATATCTCATCTTATATAAACTAGACAAAGAGAAGGACATTTTTTACGATCCACTGGATCAGAAGAATGGCCAGACCGATATAAACCCAGGCGGTATGGAAGTGAAAAAAAGGAAGCTTCCTGCCGCCTGTTTTTTTGTTGACTACCGTACACAGACTGTTCCAGACAACAAAAACAAGAAATAAAAGACCGGTGTAGGGAACAAAAGGATGATAGCGGAAACTCTCCCATAGATGTCCGCCTGCCAGAGCACAGACAGCGTGGGTGCCGCCACAGCCGGGGCAGTACAGACCGGTGGCAGACAAAAAAGAACAGGAAAATCCCAGATCTGTCAGTGTCAGCACACCGGCAGCGGCTAAGATCTCCACCATGACCAGGCCGCCTAAGAGTACAAGGCCCATTATATAGAAAATTCGATCGGTTGAATTCATGATTTCCTCCTGATAGTAAAAGTAAATATAACACAGTCTCTATCATAGAACAGAAAACAAGAAAATGTCAATGATATACTTGACAAATTGTGGGGAACTATGGTAATCTATTCAAGGTGTTATAAAAGCAGAGTTATCCACTCTCACCTGACCGCATGCGAGACATAGCGCGTTATGGTACAACATTTTTATTCATTAAAATAATGGTTAATTTTTATGTGGATAGCTGGTTTTTAGAAACAGGATCCATATTTTTTTGTGCTTTTTTGGCACAGTGTTATATTAGGAGGTAAGAACAATCAGCGAATTAATGATTAACGAGCAGATTCGTGACAAAGAAGTCCGTCTCATCGGACCAGACGGAGAGCAGTTAGGCATCATGTCTGCGAAAGAAGCGTATTTCAAGGCCAAAGACGCCAATCTGGATCTGGTAAAGATCGCTCCGACAGCGAAACCACCAGTGTGCAAGATCATCGACTATGGTAAATACCGCTACGAGTTGGCTCGCAAAGCAAAAGAAGCAAAGAAAAAACAGAAAACAGTTGAGACGAAGGAGATTCGCCTTTCACCGAACATCGACACCAACGACCTGAATACAAAAGTAAATCAGGCACGGAAGTTTTTGTCCAAGGGAGCCAAGGTTAAAGTTTCTCTGCGGTTCCGTGGCCGTGAGATGGCGCACCGGGATGTAGGAAGAGAGATTCTGGATTCCTTCTACAAAGAACTGGAAGATGTTTCGACAGTTGATAAGCCTGCTAAGATGGAAGGAAGAAGTATGGTAATGTTTTTATCAGCCACAAAATAATAACGGAGGAATGAATCATGGCAAATCAGAAAATGAAAACAAAAAGAGCTGCTGCAAAGCGCTTCAAAGTTACCGGAACAGGTAAATTAAAGAGAAATAAGGCAAACCACAGCCACATCCTTACAAAGAAGACTACTAAGAGAAAAAGAAATCTTAGAAAATCTGCTTTGGTAGATGAGACGAATGTAAAGACAATGAAGAAAATCATGCCATACAAGTAATTGGCGCTAAGGAGGTAAATTTCGAATGGCTAGAATTAAAGGCGGAATGAACGCAAAGAAAAAACATAAAAGAGTATTGAAGTTAGCAAAGGGTTACAGAGGCGCTAGAAGCAAACAGTATCGTGTTGCAAAACAGTCTGTTATGCGTGCTTTGGAAGAGTCCTATACAGGTAGAAAGCAGAAGAAGAGACAGTTCAGACAGTTGTGGATTGCCCGTATTAACGCTGCTGCTCGTATCAATGGACTTTCCTACAGCAAATTCATGTATGGTTTGAAACTTGCTGAAGTAAATGTAAACCGTAAGATGCTGTCTGAGATGGCTATCAGTGATCCGGAAGGATTCGCTGCATTGGTTGAAGTTGCTAAGAGCAAACTTGCTTAATCAAATACAAATAAAAAATACAAGGAGTATCTCGAGAGAGGTACTCCTTTATTGACTTGCGAGGTAAAAACACATGAAACAATGTCGTTTGAAAACTCTGTTGGCGTATGTACTGGCAGGAGCACTTTTGATGCCGGCGGGTATGGTGCCGGGAAGTTCTGTCAGGGCGGCAGAGACAGGCGCAGGAGGATCGCGGGCGACAGGACCGGCTGTGGGGACAGCCACACCGAGTCCCAGCCCGACTCCATCCGATACACCGCACCCGTCTGTGACGCCGACCCAGCCGGTCCGCACTCCTGCTGCCACGGCAGCACCAACCGAGACACCCAGGAACTATGTGCTGGTCTCACCGAAAGCCAAGTACGGCAAGAGCAGCCAGAAAGGGATTCATTACAAAAGGGTAAAAGGGAAAAAGGTATATAAGATCACTGCCTATGTGACCGATCCGCTGACCCTGACCATGTCTCAGCAGACGGTGTATTCTGTATACGGAGCCGGCAGTAAAAGTCTTTGGAAAAAGAAAGTGATCACGGTAAATAAAAAGGGAGTCGTCAAGTGTCATCCCCTCAAAGAGGACACCGATTACTATGCTGTCATCCAGGCTCACTCCCGCAAAACCGGAGAAGACAAATATATCTATATCCACTACAAGAAAAAGGTGCGTTCGACAGCCAAGAAGATCAAACTGTATGAGCGTTACAAAGAGACGCTGAAGATCAATTATGGCAAAAGCCATGTAAAGTTCCATACAGAAGACGAGAAAATAGCCACAGTCAATAAAAAAGGTGTGGTTACCGCAGTCAAAAAAGGAACTACCTATATAACGATAAAGGTAAAGGACTCAGAGAAAAACCAGATCCGCGTCAAGATAAAAGTCGCAAAAGAGCCGTGGATCGTCAGCAGTAAAGATAAATTGTATGATTATGAGGATATGACCAGAGATCTCCACAAACTTCAGAGAAAGTATCCGGGACGCTGCCGGCTGATGTCACTGGGCGAAAGTTATGATGGCAGGACCATCTGGTGCCTGAAGATTGGCAGGAGCAGTTCCTCCAAGCGTCTTGTGCTGGATGGATGTATCCACGCCAGAGAGTGGAAAAATGCACAGATCCTTACCAAACAGGCAGAGGATATATTGAGAGATTACCCGGATTTCAAGAAGCGTTTTACCAATACCTGCGTCTACATCCTTCCTATGGTAAATCCAGATGGAGCTACCATTTCCCAATACGGATACAAGAAGATCCGTAACAAGAAACTTCAGAAAAAAATCAAGAAACTGGGACACAATGAAGAGTGGAAGGCCAATGCGAGAGGGGTAGATCTCAATGACAACTTCCCGTCCGGCTGGAAAAAGAGCAAGAAGGTGAAAAAGCCGGCCTACATGGGATATCCCGGCAAAAAGGCGGCCAGTGAAAAAGAGACAAAAATATTGATGAACTTCATCAATAATGTAGGGCCGACAACGGTGCTCAATGTACATTCTACCGGAAGTGTGATCTACTGGGATTTCGATGTGACCGGAGAACGGCATGAGAAGCTGCAGGAACTGGCAGAAAAGATCCATTCTTACAACAAATATATGTTGATGCCTAAGTCTGGCAGCACAACGGCAGCAGGAGGTTTTGCAGACTGGATCGTGTATGCCAAAGAAAGGACCAGTGTCACCATAGAGACCGGAACCGGTGTATGTCCGCTGGGGCATAGCGAGTTTAAGAAGATATGGAAAAAGAATAACAAAATGTTCCGCTGGTTTATCACAGAATCATAAGAGAAATATTGTCAAATAAGTGTTGACAAAAAGGTATCAATCTGATATTATATATGTTGCTGACTGACATAAGGTTAGCATCATATATGCGGAGTTGCTGGAATTGGCAGACAGGCATGACTAAGGATCATGTGCTCGTAGGGCGTGTGGGTTCAAGTCCCATACTCCGCATGACAAGTGAGAGGTTCACAGCCGAGAGGTTGTGGATCTTTTTTTATGTAAAAAAAGTGACCTATAGTAGTTCATGACGGAGGCGAAAGTGACCTATAGTGGTTAACCATGGTGAGAAAAAGTGACCTATAGTGGTTAACCATGGTGGGAAAAGTGACCTATAGTGGTTAGTCACGACAGGCAAAAGTGACTTATAGTAGTTCAAGAATAGAGAGGAAGAGATCTGCCATGTGGCGGTAGAAATTTGTGGGAAACCTTGGTATAATAGAAAGAAGGAGGACAGAGTATGAATTTAAGATTTGCGTATTGTGATGATGATAAGAGTTTAGGTGATCAGGTAAAAGAATATGTTAATAGATTGCAAATGCAGATTGATGCTGAAATAGAGTTTCAGTATTATCAGGATCCGGAAGAGTTACTGGATGCAGTTCAGGAGAAACATCTGGATCTGGTATGGCTGGATGTAGAAATGGAAGATACGAATGGCTTGAAAGTCGCTCGTAAAATCAGACAGTGGCGAGAGGATGTTTTAATCGTTTTTATCAGCAGTTATCCTAAATATATGAGAGACAGTTTTCAGGTACAGCCATTTGACTTTTTAGAAAAACCATTGGAATATGATACGTTCAGAAATAAAATATGTCATGTGATCAGACGGCTTAAGGAGACAAATCAGAATATAGTTGTTAAGGATATAGAGTCTGGCAAGAAGATTTGCGTTTCGCTTCGGGAAATCTTATATTTTGAAAAGGAAAAAGGAAGTCCGTACATGAATATAGTGTGCAATAAAGAGACGATCCGCACCAGAGAAAGTCTAACTCAGTTTGATGAATATTTAAAGGACAATGGATTTGTTAAGATAAACCGGGGATGCGTGATCAATATGAAATATGTTCAGTCCTTTGATGCATCTGAAGTAGAAATTCAGATGGTGAGAGAAAATAAAATTTTGCACATAAGCAGAAGAAACCGGCGGGAGGTGAGAGAGGCTCTTGCGGTTTATAAGTCTATGGGAGGGTACTAAGTAAGATGAATTGGATTATTTATATTATTTCATGTGTTGTAGATATTTTTGTATTATATGTACTTTTTGGTTCAATTCTGGAAGAAAGAAGAGAAAATATTCCACTGGGATTTGTGTTTGCAGGGATGTTTGTACAACAATTAATCACAACGGTTGTTTCTCAAAATGTAGAAAATCCGTTTGTCAATTTGGGTGTGCAGGCTGTTTCGTGTTTTTTGCTTACTTTATTTTATTACAGCGGATGGATCTGGCGAGTTGTGACAGCGGCTGTGTTTTTGACGATTGCGGTTTTGTCGGAAGGAATAGCAATCGCTGTGGCAGAACAGGTAGGAGTAAAAAATATTGAGCAGTTGCATGACCCTATGCTGCTACTGGCAGAATTATTTATGCTGCTACTGGCAATGCTGACCAGGGTGTTTGGAAGGAATAAGGGAAATATATCCAGAAGGTATCAACTGGGATATTGTGTTATACCGGCAATAAGTGTGGCACTGGCCTGTGGAATGGGAGTACTGGATGATACTGCTACATGGCTGTTTGCTCTGGCTGGCCTCCTTATTATTAATATGGTCTGCTATTACATAATGAATTACCTGATTGTTTCTGTTAATAGGGTAAACCGGGAAGAAGCAATGAAAGAACAGATGAAACAGCAAAAAGAAAAATACCGGCAGCTCTATGAAATGTATAATGAACGAAATGGTATCGTGCATGATGTTAATAAACAAAGACGGCTGTTGCTTCAATATCTGGAGAACGGCCAGGTGGAGCAGGCAATCGATAATCTGATGAGAATGGATGAGGATTTTAGAAAAACATACACAATTGCGCAAACAGGTAATATTGTTGTGGATTTTTTCCTGGGAAAATTGAAGACAGATATAGAAAAATTACAAGGTGTTTGTAAGATCGAAACAGATATAGCGTGTGACGAATTGCCAATAGAAGATTATGATATGGTGGTATTGTTGGGAAATATCGTGGAGAATATCGTGGAGGCAGTTTCCGCTATACAAAATCCGGAAGACCGGAAAGTAAAGGTGCGGATTGCCCAGTCAGAGAATGAGTTTACTCTTTATGCGGTTAATACGATGGATAAGTCAGGTAAGAAAATTAAAAAAGGGCCATATCATGGTTACGGCATAAGGAACATCAAAAAAGTAATAAAAAAATATGGTGGCGTTGAAAAAATCGGACCAAAAGATGGAAAATTTCAGGTGAACATATTTATTAATTGGAGGGAGAATGCTGGAGACAATAAGCAGAAAAATAACGGAACGCTTGATTCGTAGAAAGATTATACAGCCACAGGAATATGATCTATATGTATATTCTGTCAACTCACTGCTGGGAAATTTGCTGAATATCGTTACTCCGCTCGTGCTGGGAGCCTGTCTGAAGCGCGAACTGCTGGCGGTAGTATTGTTGATCGTATTGATACCGCTGCGGAGTATGATCGGTGGGTTTCACCTGCAGAGTGCTTTGTTGTGTTTTATAATATCAAATTTGATTGCTGCAGGGTGTATGTTGCTGCCGGATCTGGTTATATTGCCATGGAAGGTAAGTCTTGCTGTTGTTATAGCAGTAGGAATACTGATCGGTATTACGGCACCGGTGGACTGCATTAATAAACCCATGACGATGGAAGAAAAACAAAAAATGAAACCACGGATCTGGATATGGCTGGTGGCAGTAATGGTTATAACCGGAGTCAGTGCCTGGTGTGGACAAGTAAAAGTATATAATGAGGTTGTCTGGATTGTATGTTATGCATATGCTACACTGCTGATGGAACTTGTTAATAAAAGAATTAAAAGAGAATCCCGTAAATGATTTTGAGAGTCATTTACGGGATTTTTTGTATAAAAAAAGGGATTTTTTACCGTTCATGTCGCAAAAACGACCATTTATAACAGAAACGTTCACTATCGAAAAAAAGTGTTATAATAAAGAGGAAACTGTAAAAAAAATAAGAAAATTAAGAAAAGGGGTGACAATATGTTAAATAAGTTAATGAACAATCTGGCAAAGCATTTTGCTTCTCTGGCATTGATCGTAGGTGTTATATCTACATCTCAGTCATGTCATTTCTTCCTGAATCAGCCGGAAGTACCAGATGAAATGAAGAAACTTGTAAAAAAAAGAAAGTAAAAGGAGACTTTATGGAAAAGAATGACCTGGTGGGAGACGCACTGAAAATCATGCCTCCCGAATATGTACCACTTTTATACCAAGGAAAATTACTTCGGAATGACACATCGGGATCTACCGGAAAATGTCTGGAAGTATACTGGAAGAAAGAGGATTACATGCGGTCCATGTTTTCGCTGTGGTTTTACCGTAAAAAGTTTTATGGTATCCAGCCTTGGCACAAGCGGTGCCGGTTTTACACCATGGCAGTGCCCGGTGAGAAAGAACCTCTTAGTCGTGTGGAAGAGAATGCGTTGACATTCAGCAAGAATAATCTGACGGAGCAGCGAATGGTGGAAATATACTGTGAAATGCTGGAATTTGAACCTGTGTGGATGATCTTGCAGCCGTCGGTAGCAGAACTTCTGTGTATGGTAAAAGCGCAGTATGAACTTCCCGAAATCTCATCTCTGCGATACATAGAGATGACAGGGGAGGAACTGACAGACAAACTCCGTGAAAGACTAAGAGATGCATTTCATTGTCAAGTGGCCAATCAGTATGGGGCAAATGAGGTAAATTCCATTGCTTATGAATGTCCCAAAGGGCATCTGCACTGTATGGAAGACAATGTAAAAGTTGAAATCCTGGATGACGAAGGGAATGCAGTCGAGGATGGAACAACCGGCAACATTTATGTAACCACACTTCATAACCATGCTATGCCATTTGATCATTATGGAATTGGTGATGTGGGAAGATTGGAGAAAAATACATGTGATTGTGGACACAAAGGGAAAATCCTGCATCTGGAATCAGGCAGAAAGGCAACCTGGGTACAGTTGGAAGATGGCAGTCGTATCACACCCTATGTTTTTGTAAGGGCGATTGACTGTCTGAATGTCCAGTATGATAACTGTATCTGGCAGTTTCAGATCATACAGGAAGATTTTGACCGTTTTACGATCCACCTGGTGGTAGATGAAAAAATACCGGAACTGTGCGAGAAATTTGTACAGTATATAGGGGATGAACGGTTGAAGAAGGCCTCATATGAATTTGTGTTTTCCAAAGGGTTGTTCCCGGATCTTACGGGAAAAAGGTCTTACTTTAAACCGATGGAAAGGAGGGGGTAAGGAGCAGATATGGGAGAGATAAAGGAATCCGTGATCCAGATCATAAGGGAAATCGCCGAGAAGGAACTGGGGGAAATCGATGAGAACACAAGCTTTTTTGATGAGCTGGAGTTTGATTCTATTTTGTGTATGGAACTTCTGGTAGAGGCGGAAACACGATTTGGGTTTGATTCGGAAGATTCAGAAGAAAGTCTGCAGGCTTTTGAAACAGTAGGACAATTTATAGAATTTGTTAAAAAACATAATAAAGGAGAAACAACGAATGAATAAATATTTGAAGTATGGTTGCACTGTAGTTGCTAGCGCAGCAGTAATAATTGGGACATTACCCGTGTATTCAGTAAAAGCACAGGAAGCAAAGGAGGTGACTTATATTGTAAATTCAACCGTAAACAAAAAAATAGAAAAAGAGTATGGGAAAGCTGTTACAATGAGTAATGAAAATGGGAATATATCTCAAGATAAAAATCTTACAACAGTGACGCTAACTCAGGAAGAGGCAAAGCAGATAAAAAAACAAGATGATGTAAATTATGTTGAAAAAGATGATATAGTTACTGCTTCTGGTTATGTTTTTTCACATGAAAAACAAACAATTAATCATGAAAAAAATAAAAAAAGTTCTGAATGGAATATACAAATGATTAATTCAAAGAATCAGAGAAAAAGAAGCAAAAAAAAGGTGAAGGTGGCAGTTCTTGATTCGGGAGTTGATTACGGTAATGATATTGATTTGGCATATACCACGACACTTGTGCCGGAGGAAGAAGAAATAAACCCATTATTTATGGATGGAAGTGGCCATGGAAATAGTGTAGCGGGATTGATTGCGGCTAAAGATAATGGAGAAGGTATTACAGGGGTTGATCCAAATGTTGATATTTATTCTATCAGAATTTTGGATAATAATAATAAAGCTCCTCTAAGTCGTGTTATTGAAGGAATATATATGGCCATAGATAAAAAGGTGGATATAATTAATATGAGTTTTGGAATTGACCATTATTCTGAAGCGTTACACCAGGCAATTAAGGAAGCAAAAAAAGCGGGGATATTAATGGTGGCGGCCGCCGGTAACACAGGGATACAAGGAGTTCAGTATCCTGCTGCATTTGATGAAGTGATGGCCGTTGGATCTGTAGATAAACAAGGGGAAATTTCGGATACAAGTGCTGTGGGAACTGAGGTAGAAATTGTAGCACCGGGAGAATTGGTTCGCACGACGGGAGAATTAGGAGACGAATTAGTAGCATCAGGAACTAGTTTGGCAGCACCACAAGTCGTAGGAGTTGCAGCTAAAATCTGGGAAGAAAATCCAAGTGCAAAGGCAGAAGAAATACGAAATACACTTGATGCTAGTGCCAATTTATATGGTAATCGTGAAAAGTACGGTAATGGTCTATTGGATGAAGAGTATGCACTGAATCATTTTCAGAGAAAAAGTGCGGCTGGTAAATTGGTAGTTACTCAAAGTGTAGAGAAAATTTTCAGTGCGCCTGAAGAAAATTGTAAAAAAGTACAAACTTTTGATGAAACTGGTTGTGTAAAAGGAAGTTGGTCTAAAAATAATCACGAGGGAATGGTAAAATCTGAGCGTACATGGGTGAAAAAAGGTGCAAGATATCCCGATGAAGCACAATTTACCGAGAAAATGCATACGAATCCGTGGTGGCATGGATATTGGAAAAAAGATAATACAAATACTGTATATAGTGTTAATTATATTCAAAGTTATGTATATGCAACATATATGGCTAAATGTTTATATTTGGGACAAAATCCGAATAAACCAAGTAAGTTAAGGCAATCAGTGTATGATGCTATGACATCTCAGGTAAACATGATTGATTGGCAGAAAGTGCTTGGTGGAAATCCTACCAAAGGTCGAAAAAGGGCGTTTGTTTGGGGAATGGCAGTTCATAGTCTGGCAGATGCGTTTGCACATTCTACTACTGATACAAAAGGAAATGTTATAAAACATCCTGATGCGGATGATACAACGGTAAAGAAAAATCGATTTAAATTGGCAAAAGCGGCGGTAGGAAAATCGATCGATGTATACGAAGGAAGTACAAACAATGTTGGGTCATACAAGCAGTTTAGTCCTGTGTTACAAGCAATGGATGGAAATGCTGATGATAAATTTAAGATGGTTAACATATATCCCAATATGGTAATAGTAGCAGGCGCAGATGCTGCAAGTGCTTATAAATCTGTAAATTGCTCTACAAAATAAAAATATAATAATATATCCTTTGTTTAATAAATAAGTGGAAAGGAAGTTTTTTGAGTATGAGAAAGAAAATGTTATGGGGAGTATGTTCTATGATGGCATTATTGCTGGTGGGATGTGGCAGTTCGACCAATGCCGGTCAGGAAACACAGCAGAGTACACCGGAGCCAACGGTGGCAGCAGTTACCCAACAGCAAAATGAGGATTATCATGTAGAGGAATCTACGGTATATGTAGATAAGAGCTGTTATCTGCCGGATGTAAAGGCGGATAATGCGACCGAAATGGTTATAGCAGATGGGGTTAAGTTGAAGGATTATGAACCGGCCAGCACGAAAGATGAGGGCGGTTCCTTTGTCCAGCCGCAGTATAATTCCTGGTTTGCCGGCAGCCCTAAGGTTAAGAGCATTTCTCTGGAAAAGGCGGATGTTACCGTTGGTAAAAAAAGTAAAGCGTATGTAGAGAATGGACTTCTGCTTTACAAAGGCGAGGCAAAGGGAGTGTATGCCTGTGTCCCTGCCACAGAGGGAAAGGTAACGATCCCTCAGGGAATCAAAGACATCTATGATTGTGCCTTTTATGGCTGTGACCAGATAACATCTGTGACACTGCCGAAGAGTGTGCGATGGATTGGGGATGCAGCATTCGGAGAGAATAAAAAAATGGAAAAAATAGAAGTAGCATCAGACAATCCGTTTTTGAAAAGCGTAGATGGTGTTCTGTATACAAAGGATGGCCGCGTATTGCTGGCATATCCGGCGGGAAAAACAGATAAAACCTACAAAGTTGACGCAAAGGTTAAGTATATCGCCAGAGGAGCGTTTGCGGGAGCAGTCAATCTTGAGAAGATAGAACTTCCTAAGGGACTGTTTTCCATTGAAGATTATGCATTTAAAGGCTGCACCAGTCTGAAGTCTTTCGGTGGTGCATCAAAGGTGTACCGGGTAAAGAAAAATGCATATGTATACTGTGATGCACTGGATGGATCTAAACAGTTAAAAACTGAAGAATCCAGTGAGGATACACAGATAAGTGATTCACGATGGGAAGCAGACTACCTGAAAGGAACCCTTTCTTATCTCTACAGTAGTTATTCATGGAAGTTCAGCAAAGATAAGTATGGAAACATTAGTACCAAAGACATCGTAGATGCGTTGAAAGAGACAGGAAAAGTGCCGGCAGGACTGAAGAAAAAGATTGATAACATTTCATATCAATACGAAATGCAAGTTCTGTATTCTATGGCATTGAGAGTCACAGAAAAAAAGGATCTGCAGAATTTCAGTAAACGGGCAGATACATTTTTAGGAAAATACGGTGAGTAGAAAATGTTTATTATAGGATGTTTTCTATAATATTAAATTAGCAGATAGGGTGGGAGAATGATAAAAAAGAGATAAAAAAAGTGAAAATTATTTTCAGGAATTTTGCAAGGTTTTGGCTTCATTCATCGTTAGGTATAGTATAACCCGAAATAAGCGGGCGACATATATTATATGAGTAGGAGGTAGATAACCATGAAAACATGTGTAAAAACAGGGGCACTTGTATTTTTTCTGATGATTCTGTCGATGGCAGGAATTAATCCCACAAAGGCAAAAGCAGATACGATAGACATAACGCAGGACGGCGTATATGAGTATAACGATGTTCAGTTGCAGGGGCGTTCGTATACGGCTATTTACTTTGAGGTGAAGAATTATGGAACAGAACAGGCAGGTATAAAAATAATGGGACTTCACAGCAAGGAGAACATTTTATATATACCATCATCTATAGGGAACGTTCCAATAACATCCGTAGGGGGCGGATACGATGCGAAAAAAACCAAGAATTTTACGCAGGCTTCAACAAATGAAGCATATTTTTGGAGTGAAGAAGCAAGGAAAACTCATAAAGAAATGAAAATTCCGTCTACAGTTAAGCGTATAGAATCAAGCGGATTTGACTGTGCGCGAATTAATAAAATGGTAGTTCCCAAAAGCGTTGAGTTTATGGGAGGGGGAACTGGTATAAGAGAAGTTGTTATCAAGGGGAAAAATACGACTATTGATGAGGGGGCTTTTGCGTGTGGCAGATTGAAGAAGATATCATTTCCTAAAGATTATCAGGGTTCAATAGGAATGCAGGCTTTTGAACGCACTCACCTTCAAACTTTCGTTTGGCCGAAGTACAGTAAAAAGGACATGAAAAAGAAAATGGGGTGGGCAGTCTTTCAGGGTTGTAAAGAATTGGAGGAAATAATATTTCCTAAAAATGTAAAGTATGTGTATATACCGTGGAACTGCTTTTCAGATACCTCTATGCTGGACAGTATTACTTTTCCAAAGGGAGTGAAAGAGGTAGTTTATGACTTTCAGGAAGCCGTAGCAAAAGGTTATGCGACCGCTCCCAGTCGATTAATATTCAAGGGAAAGAACACGAAGTTAAAGGGAATTAAGGCAACGAAGCATTTAAGCAACTATTTGGTTACAAACAAGGAGTATTATGGTGTTAAATTGAAAAACAGAGAATTTCTTGCTACAGGAAAGGTCATAGCACCGAAAAAAGCTAAAGCAATCCGATACGCCAAGAAAGCATATCGGTTTAAGGATATTAAGTTCATTAGAAACTGGACTAGTCGTGGAGGAGAAGCATTTCATTTGATGAAAATGAAATGGGCATACTTAAAGTAAGGATGAAGGAGGTACAACACTATGAAAACACACATAAAAATGGGGGTGGCAGTCTTTCTCTTGTCTATTTTATCAGTGGCAGGAATTAAGTCACCGAAGATTAAGGCGGAGATGATAGATTCTTCTCAAAAACTTTATGAAATTACAGATGTAGAGATTGATGGACACACTTATCAGGCAATCATGTATTCGATTAATGAGAGTAATGGGAAAAAGGAAATAAGATTATTAGGACTGCATACAGAAGAGGATACTATATACATTCCGGAGTCAATAGATGGAATGCCGGTAACAGTGGTAGGTGGTGGAACATATTTCGCCTGCGAAAATACGAAAAATTTTACAGAAGCGAAAACAAAGGAAAAACGGTATTTGCTATGGACGGCAGATCCCAATAAAGAGTATAAAGAGGTGGTTTTGCCATCTACACTGAAGTGTGTAGGAAGCCGGTGCTTTTCGGCGGTGAAGATAAATAAAGTGGTTGTTCCGAAACAGGTAATTTATATGGGTGGCGGAACCGGATTGAAGGAAGTAGTCATTCAGGGACAGGACACGACGATTGGTATTCAGGCATTTGAAAAAGGAAGATTACAAAAGATCACTTTTCCTAAAAAATATCACGGAAAACTAGAATACAGTGCTTTTTCAGAGAGTCAGATTGAGTCTTTTGTATGGCCGGATCACAGCAGTTTAAATGGGGGGAGAAAGATAGGTAATGGTTTATTTTATGGTTGTAAAAAATTAAAGAAAGTAACTTTTCCTAAATATCTTGATTATGTGTATATTTCATGGGGGTGCTTCGGCGAATGTAAGAAGTTAAAACAGCTCACATTCCCAAAGAACATTGACAAGGTTGTATACAAATACATGGGAATTTCTGATAATCAGCCATATGGTCCCAGAAAGTTAGTGTTCAAAGGAAAGAATACAAGATTAAGAGGTTTAAAAGCTGCAGAATTTCTGAACAGCAACCGGGTTGGTAAAAAGTATAAGATAGATCTGAAGAAAAAGGATTTATTGACAACAATTAAGGTTGTGGCACCGAAGAAATCTAAGGCAATCCAGTATGCAAAGAAAGCGTACCGTATCCAGAAAATTTATAAAAATTCCGGTGTGGATAAGGACCTTTGGAAGGACCTTTGGCATGAATATGGGAAAAAGGGCTATAAGCTGGCAAAAGTAAAATGGTCTTATTTGAAATAAGGAAAGGGGATGAAGGACATGAAAAAAATGATGAAAACAGGAGCGGTGCTGTTGTTTATGGCTGTTTTGTCACTGGCTGGTCTGCAGACACCAAAGGTGAAGGCAGATACGATCAATATTACCCAGGATGGCGTCTATGAATATGGAGAAGTGCAGCTGGAAGGACATTCGTATAAGGCAATCTGGTTTGAAGTGAAGAATTATGGAACCGATCAGGCCAGGGTACAGATTATGGGACTTCATACTCAGGAGGAAGTAATCTATATTCCATCCACCATCGCAAATATTCCAGTGAGAAGTGTCGGTGGAGAAAATGACTACTCAACAACTGAAAACAAGTACTTCAAAGAGCAGGAGACAAACAGAGTACCTTTCTGGACGGATGACCAGACACGCAAGTACAAGGAAGTAAAGATTCCAAACACGGTAACTCGAATCGAGTCTGGTTGTTTTGATGTCGTAAAAATCAATAAAATGAGTGTTCCTGAATCCGTTACCTATATAGGTGGTGGAAGCGGCTTAAAACAGGTTACAGTGAAAGGTAAAAAAACTGTTATAGGAAGAAGTGCCTTTGCCAGAGGACGCCTGGAAAAGATCACATTGCCGAAGGACTATCAGGGTAAAATTGAGGAAGGTGCTTTTTCAGGAAGTGACATCAAAAGTTTTGTTTGGCCGGTTTACACCAAAAAGAGCATGGCTAAAAAGATAGAGGAAAGTGCTTTTTCATCATGCAAATCCTTGAAAAAGGTCGTTTTCCCAAAGAAATCAAAATATATAAGGATTCCCCAAAATTGTTTTTATGACTGCATTAACCTGACTAAACTCACATTTCCGAAGGGAATAAAGGAGGTTGTATATGGCTTCCATGTATATGCAGATAATTATGATGATGGCCCTCAAAAGTTGATCTTCAAAGGAAAAAAGACTAAGTTGAAGGGCGTAAAGGCCAGCAATTATCTGGGAAGTGATGCTGTTGTTGATATTTTTTCCGTGAATTTGAAAAATAAGGTGTTGATTTCTACCGGGAAAATTGTCGCACCTAAAAATTCAAGTGCGATACGATACGCAAAAAAAGCGTACTATATAAAAAATATCAAGCCTATCAACAACTGGAGAACCCATGGCAAGAAAGGCTTTAAACTGGCTAAGATCAAGTGGTCTTATTCCAAGTAATAAAATTATAGATCATAGGAGGTAAGCAGAGCATGAGAAAAAAGAAAGGAATCCTTATTACTGCCGTATTGGCGTGTACAGTTGCGCTGGGAGCCGGAGGTTATGTCCTGGCAGCACAGACAGGAAAAAAGGAAGCAGTACAGGAAACAAAGCGAGTACAGACGATACTTCCGGTACTCAAGGTAACAGAAGACCGGGAAATGGAGAATCAGGAAGTATGGGAGCATTTTGTCTCGGAGACGAAGATGGGACATCCTGCAGGAATCCGCGTGGAAATCGTGAAAAAACTGAAGGGCAATGTGGAGACAATCGATACAGGTCTGGGGCATAGCATAACATTTGATGGAGAGTTGTATCACTATATGGATAAGGGTGTGAACAAGACCTATCGTTATCTGCTCAGAGTACATGGTACTCTGCCAAAGGCAGCGGATTCCAGTTCCTATGATGTGCTGGCAAATGAAAAATACAGTTTCCTTGATATTGAGAAATCTATGCTTAGCAGTAATTCAAAGGATACCATTGATGTTCAGTTTGCCCACTAAGAGAATTTTTGGACACGGCTATAGTTTTTTAAATAACCAACTAAGCAGCAGATGGGGTGGGAAATAGTAAAAATGGAGGAAGACAGAATGAATGGGAAAGGGAAGATTGGACTGAGTGTATTAGTTGCGGGAGTAGCGGCGGCAGGCATTATAGTGGGAGTGAATTTTGCAAAAGCCCCATCTGGTGCAGAAAATACGGGGACGAATGCAGCCGTTGCGCAGCAGGCAGCATCAACGCCAGCCACAGTTACAGGGACAAGCATACAGGCGACAGAGCAGGGAGCAGAATTCCGATATAAAAAGTACACGATCAAACTGAAAAAATACGATTACTGTTCCAGTACACAAAGCGGAGAGTTATTCTTTGAAGTTTCAAAAGATTCCGGGGAAATGGAAACACCTAATATGTTAAGTGGTGTTGTTAAAAGTTTTGGAAAAGATGGTTGTATGTGTCTTGTTCTCAACGGAGTCGGAAACATTGAAAGCAAAGGGAAAATGTCGGATGGGAAATTGCTGATAACAACCAGGTTTTATCTGGCAGGAGAAGTGCCAGACGAAGGACAGATCGGTATTAAAACGGCAGAACCGAGAGAGGACGGGAAAAGATTTGATCCTCAAATGATGATTTGTTTAAAAGATACGGAAGAAGGGGTTACATTTAATGGTGCCGGTGCCAAAACTGGAATGTCATCAGAGCGAATCCGCATCTTAAGTCAGAGTAAACCGGAAAAGTATGTTGTTGAAGTTCAGGAGCAGGGTCAAAAGAAAGAAACCGTTTTCCGGTTGACAGATAATGCAAAGTCCGCATATGAGGTGAAGGATGAAGATTCACAGTATGCCTACGAATATGGCACAAAACTGGATAAAAAGATAGATTTGAGTAAAATCCAGCATATCTATGTGAATGGTAGAATGGTGAAATAGGAGTTAGAAAATAATTAAAAAAAGGTGAAATTTTTTTGGGGGATTTTGCAAGGTTTCAGGTATACCCATCGTTAGGTATTATATAGCCCCAAATAGAGGGGTAACACATATGGACAAGGAGGAAACGAAATGAGAAGAAAAATGTTATGGGGAGTATGTTCTATGATGGCATTATTGCTGGTGGGATGTGGCAGTTCGACCAATGCCGGTCAGGAAACACAGCAGAGTACACCGGAGCCAACGGTGGCAGCAGTTACCCAACAGCAAAATGAGGATTATCATGTAGAGGAATCTACGGTATATGTAGATAAGAGCTGTTATCTGCCGGATGTAAAGGCGGATAATGCGACCGAAATGGTTATAGCAGATGGGGTTAAGTTGAAGGATTATGAACCGGCCAGCACGAAAGATGAGGGCGGTTCCTTTGTCCAGCCGCAGTATAATTCCTGGTTTGCCGGCAGCCCTAAGGTTAAGAGCATTTCTCTGGAAAAGGCGGATGTTACCGTTGGTAAAAAAAGTAAAGCGTATGTAGAGAATGGACTTCTGCTTTACAAAGGCGAGGCAAAGGGAGTGTATGCCTGTGTCCCTGCCACAGAGGGAAAGGTAACGATCCCTCAGGGAATCAAAGACATCTATGATTGTGCCTTTTATGGCTGTGACCAGATAACATCTGTGACACTGCCGAAGAGTGTGCGATGGATTGGGGATGCAGCATTCGGAGAGAATAAAAAAATGGAAAAAATAGAAGTAGCATCAGACAATCCGTTTTTGAAAAGCGTAGATGGTGTTCTGTATACAAAGGATGGCCGCGTATTGCTGGCATATCCGGCGGGAAAAACAGATAAAACCTACAAAGTTGACGCAAAGGTTAAGTATATCGCCAGAGGAGCGTTTGCGGGAGCAGTCAATCTTGAGAAGATAGAACTTCCTAAGGGACTGTTTTCCATTGAAGATTATGCATTTAAAGGCTGCACCAGTCTGAAGTCTTTCGGTGGTGCATCAAAGGTGTACCGGGTAAAGAAAAATGCATATGTATACTGTGATGCACTGGATGGATCTAAACAGTTAAAAACTGAAGAATCCAGTGAGGATACACAGATAAGTGATTCACGATGGGAAGCAGACTACCTGAAAGGAACCCTTTCTTATCTCTACAGTAGTTATTCATGGAAGTTCAGCAAAGATAAGTATGGAAACATTAGTACCAAAGACATCGTAGATGCGTTGAAAGAGACAGGAAAAGTGCCGGCAGGACTGAAGAAAAAGATTGATAACATTTCATATCAATACGAAATGCAAGTTCTGTATTCTATGGCATTGGGAGTCATAGAAAAAAAGGATCTACAGAATTTCAGTAAACGGGCAGATACATTTTTAGGAAAATACGGTGAGTAGGAAGCAGAAAGTATTGTCAACTTATTATACGAGGAGTGATAACATGGAGAGAGTAAAATGGATTTTTGCGCTATGCATGATTTTATGTGTTGGATGCGGCAGTCAAGTGGAAAGTGAACCCACACCGACACCCACATCTACGCCAAGTCCTACACCGACGCAACGGCTGTCATCCTGGGTAGAACCAACTGCTGTGCCAGGAGCAGCAACCCATGCGGTAGAAAAGAGGAATGTAACTATACAGGGACATAGATATAAGTATATATATTATGCGGAATATGATGGCAGTTTGGTTGTATTGGCAGCGGGGACGGACGAAGATACATTGTATATTCCGTCAAAGATAGATGGTAAAAAAGTGACTCGAGTGGGGGTAAGTGATGATTCGAGTGATGTGGACTTTTCCTTTAATCCGACCATTCATGGAATGATAGCAAGGGGGCCAACAGAGTATTGGGAAGCAGATAAGAAAGACAAACGGAAAAATCTGGTCCTGGCAGAAGGAATAGAAACAATATGTGGGAATGCTTTTTTTGAATGCTATTTTAATAAGGTGACTCTCCCATCTACCTTGGAGGAAATAGGAGAGATTGCATTCATGGGCACACATATTAAGGAAGTAACTGTAAAATCAAAGGAAATAAGTATTGGCAGAGGTGCTTTTAGTGGTTCAACACTTCGGAAAATTCAATTTCGGAAAGGGTATAAAGGATATATTGCGGAAGAAGCGTTTGATAGGACGCAGATAGAGACGTTTGACTGGCCGGATTATAACGATGCTGTTGAAAATGGCGAGGTTTCTCTGGACTACGATGAGAGGCTGTTCCCAACATTTAACAGATGTAAAAAACTGAAGGAAATACGATTCCCGGAGAATCAAAAATTAATCTGTATTGATAATCGTGCTTTGGTTGGATGCTCCAAATTAAAGAAACTTGTCTTCCCGGCATCTACGAAGAAGGTCGTTTATTGTGATAACTTTTATGCAAACAACTACAAAAAATCACCGGGTGAACTGATTTTCCTGGGGAAAAATACGGAATTAAAACCGGGATCAAAAAGTTATTACTTAAAAAAACGACATGATAAAAATAAGAACTGGATTATTTCAACAGGAAAAATTATAGCACCAAGAAATTCAAAGGCGATCGAAAAGGCAAAAAATGTGTGGAAGATAAAAAAATTGACCTGTGGCCAGATGGATAAATTGGACGGAGAATATGAAAATGATGACGAAAATGATGCCGGAGCACCAGACGAGTTTATTAGAGGAGAAACGGATGTAGACTCAGAAGGAATTACATATGAAAGGATGAACTATGAGTATTTGGAGTAACTTATTGCACTACTACTCGCAAAATCTTACTATAGCCATCGTTATATATAGTATAAAATAACAGAGAACTGCAAAATATAAAGGAGGATATTATGAAAAAAGCAATCGGAGTATTTGTAGGCGCATTAGGAATGACTATTCTTTTGTCAGGAAGTATCGTTCTTGGCAATGCAATAAGCAGCCAGGACAGCAAACAGCAGAAACTGGAGCGGATCGCAGAGGACAAAGAAAAGATCAAAGTGCAGGAAAAGAATATGCAGGAGGCCAAAACAGATAAGGAATACCGGGAGGCTGAAAGCGAACTGAAGAAGAGCTTGAAGGATAAGGCAAAGCTGGAAGTAGAGACAGGAACTTATGATTATCAGGGTTATTTTGCAAACAGACTATTTGCCTTAAATGACTGTCGGCAGATCCTGGAGCGGGATTTGGACAAATCCAGTAAGGAATGGGAGAAAAATAAAGTAAAAGAAATGAAGGCACTTTACAAAAAGTACAAGGCCTACAAAGACGGTGACTGGGATTATTCACAATTAAGCAAAGATTTGAACCGTGAATGTGACGAATTGACAGCTAAGTATGCAAAGTACGAAAAGTAAGACAGCTAAGGGGGGATATATAGTATGACAAAGAAAGTTTTCTGCGGATTATGCACCGTGATGCTGCTGGCATTAACAGGGTGCAGTGGGGAAGACGGTCAAAAGGAAGTAAGGCAGATCACACCGGAGCCCATCGTTACCTCCGTACCGAAGCAGGGAGGTAACGCCAAAGAAGACACCATTCATATGGATAAAAGTGGATATCTCCCGTTTGTCAGTTCAGAGACAGCTACAAAGTTAGCCATAGCGGATGGAGTTGAACTGCAGGACTATGAACGAGTAGTAGATGCCCGTGTTGTGGGAGAAGGGGAGACATTTGCATACATAACTCCCCGTTATAATTCGTGGTTTGTAGGTGCACCCCAGGTGACGAAAGTCTCTCTGGGGAAAAAGGGCGTTTCGCTGGAGAGCGCAAGCAAGGTGTATACAGACGGAGGACTTGTGATGTATAAGGGCAAGAGCAAGGGGGTATTTGCCTGCCCGATCCCAACCGAAGGAAGAATTGAGGTCCCACAGGGAACCAAAGATATTTATGATTGTGCCTTTTATGGCTGTCAGAAGATAACATCTGTGGCACTGCCTGAGAGCGTAAGGTGGATAGGAGGCGCAGCGTTTGGTGAAGCATCCAGACTGGAAAGCATTGAAGTGTCGATGAACAATCCGTTTTTAAAAAGTGAAGATGGCGTCTTGTACACAAAGGATGGTCTCGTTCTGCTGGCGTATCCGGCGGGAAAGCCAGACAAATATTATAAAGTAAAGGACGGCGTAAAGTTCATTGCAGGAGGGGCTTTTGCCGGGGCGGATAATCTGGAGAAAATCGAACTTCCAAGAGGGGTGTTTTCTGTGGAGGAATATGCTTTTAAAGGATGCCGTCATCTGAAAGAACTGTGTGGGGCGTCCAGGATATACAGTGTAAAAGAAACCGCTTATGAATATTGTGAGGAACTGGATACCATCGACAGGCCATTGATGGATGGTGAATTGGCAAATGGACTCATGCCTATATGGGAAGAGAACTATATGAAGAATGAACTTTCTTATGTGTTTGATGCGCTGCCATGGAAATTCAGCCGTGCCAATCAGGGATATATTACGAGAGAGGATATTACGAGAGGATTAAAACTTTCAGGATTGAAGGTGCCGAAAAGACTGAAAAAGAAAATAGACAAGGTTACCTATTCGTACGAAATGCAGATACTGACGGACCTGACACAGAATTCGGTATCGTGGGTGGATTTTGATACGAAGATGGATAATTTTTTACAGAGATATGGCCGTTGACGGAGATAGGGGGTGAGAACGATGTGGAATTTGAACAAATGGACAGATCATACAGCGTTGTATGTGAGGGAGCAAAGTTATACATATGGCCAGCTGGACAGGATGCAGCAGGCGTTTGCACAGAAAGTGGATTCACACCGCCTGGTATGTGTCATGATGATCAATGAACTCCCGGCACTGGTGGCATATATATCCTGTATCCAAAATCATCATCCGGTAATGGTTTTGTCGGCACAGACGCCGTACCGGGGTCAGGAGAATCTATGGGAGCATTATGAACCGGATGTGATCTGGATGCCGCTGGCGGGAGAAAAAGAGCATCGTGAATTTTGGAACCGAGGGCTTTACAGACGGCAGGAAGAGGACGAGGGATATGTACTTTACGAGCGCATAGAGAAGAATGAAATGCCTGTCTGCCGGGACTTGGCGTTGCTTTTGCCTACTTCCGGCTCCACCGGCAATCCGAAGATGGTTCAGATCAGTTATGAAAATATCCAGAGCAATACAAAGTCTATCTGTGAGTATATGCATCTGACCGGTGAAGATTGCGGGATTACGGTATTACCGCTTAGTTATACATATGGATTGTCAGTAGTAAATACGTTGTTGTATGTGGGAGGCAGGGTTTGTCTTACCTCGGATCATGTGATGCAGGCCTCCTTCTGGCGTCAGATGAGAGACCGGGGAATTACTTTTCTGCCGGGAGTCCCTTATACATATACTTGCATGAAGAAGATGAATCTGCATCCGGAACGCTATGAGAAACTCCGGGTCATGACTCAGGCCGGCGGAAGGCTGTCCAAGAGTCTGCAGGAGTACTGGGGACAGACCGCCAGAGAATATGGTAAAGAATTTTATATTATGTACGGACAGACAGAGGCCACGGCTCGGATCAGTTATCTGCCGCCGGAGCATTGCCTGGAGAAGACAGGAAGCGTGGGAATCGCCATTCCGGGGACACAGATATTTTTAAGAAGTCCTGAGGGAGCAGTCATTACGGAGGCAGGAGCAGCTGGGGAAGTGGTGGTAAAAGGATCTCACATAAGTATGGGATATGCCACATGCCGGGCTGATCTGGCTCAGGGAGACAGACGGAATCAAGTACTGGAAACCGGTGATATCGGGTATCTGGATGAGGAAGGATATCTGTATCTGATAGGACGAAAAAGCCGTTTTGCCAAAGTATATGGCAAGCGGGTCAATCTGGACGATCTGGAACAGATGCTGACACATGAGGGAGCCGGCGAGATCGCTGTTATCTCAGATGATGAGAAAGTTTATGTAGTCACAGATGTCACCAGGATCAAGGAGCAGGATGAGAGATGGCGACAGAGGATTGAGCAGGCAGCAGGAGATCACTGTCTGGGGAAAATTTTACACTGGAGGGAACTGCCACACAAGGAAAGTGGCAAAATTGATTACAGAAGAATCGGGGAAAGGGTGAAAGAGGATGAAACTGTCTATATGTAAGGTAAAACGAATTGAAAGAGAAACCGGGCTTATGTGTCTGGATGACTGTATTGCAACTGTGGCAGAGTACTATCACTGCGGATATGAAATGTCTTATGTGGGAGGATTTGCCATGAGGTGGCGGTCTGGTTTTACGAATTTTGCAGGACAATATCAGATTCACCTGCTGGATCGTTTGGAAAATCTTAAAAAATATCATGGGCTGGAAATCGTGAAAAAGAATTTTTTCTCGGGGAAAGGGGCTCTGCGGAAAATAGAAAAGGAACTTACACAGGAACGCCCGGTGATGATACAGATCAATCCTTATTGGTGTCCGTGGGATGACGGATATGGAAAATACGACGCCAATCCGGGACATATGGTACTTGTGACCAAGGTAGAGCAAAATGGTTTGATCTGCTGTGATCCTTATTTTGAGAAAGAGGATCAGAGACTTCCACTGACTTTGTTTTACAAAGGGCTGCAGGAGGTGTTTTTTACAAACTATCATGAGCCGGAGCCGATCACCAGACAGGAACGGCAGGATGCTGTGGTAAACATGTATGGGTCATTGACCGGAAATGGATATTTCCGGGGGCTAAGAGATTTTATACAGGATGCATCGGCGTGTCCGGATCTGTTCTATGATGTTTTTCTGGATGAAGATCTGTGGATCAGCGGATTGATCATCTTTTTGCTACAAGTAAATCAAAGCATACAGAATCTGGCAGTAGTGACGGATTATGCAGGACGCCGGAATGAGGCACCAGGAGCGGTAGAGGTGGCCGAATCTTTGTGGAATCTGGCGGTACGCTGGAAGCAGGCGAGAAAGCTTATTGTCAAATTGTATTTTATCCGCCGGGAGGATGCCAGACTGAAAGAGAGAACGCTGGCGAGGTTGAGTGGCATTGTAGATGAACTGGAACAGATCGCAGATCACATAGAAGAAGTATGGGATGAGAAGGCGGAGAAGGAAGAGAAGGAAGAGATACATGTGGAGCCGGAAATGGCCCGGATGGTGTGTGTGCCACTGGAAGAGTATAGAAACAACCGTGGATTTTTACACAGGGAGAGACTGGAGGAAGAGGCAGATTTTTCATCGGTGGGAACCTGTTATGTGACAGAAGGAGAGAAAAGAGAGTGGACTCTTGGGAAATATAAGTATCGTCTGGCTGCGCTGGGCGAGGACATTGTGGATAACATTGCCTGTGACGGACAGTGCGTGTGCATACCGCGGGGCAGGTATAGCAAAATAAGTCTCATCGGGTCTGCGGAGTTTGGTAATTCCAGTGACATCCTGCGGCTGCAGGATCAGGGAAAGGCAGCAGGTGAGATCACCATAGCGTTTACGGATTATATCAACCCGCCGCAATGTGGGGAGAGCATTGCCTGGCAGGGGCATGGTGTAGTGAAGGAAAATGGAGATTGGCAGGAGATGAAGGAGGTGTTGTATCTGTATCAGCAGGAATATGATATGCCGGCGGGAGAAGTGTCGGAAATCCTGCTTCCTATCAATCCCAGTATCCATATATTTGCAATCACTATAGTATAATGTAAGGGAGGTTGATCTTATGAAAAAGAAAGTCGTAGCAATCGTAATGGTACTGGCGGTTTTTATATCCGGAATGCAGGGAACTGTACAGGTGAAGGCCGGGGAAGAAGACCCCACAAAACCGGTGTGGTATTATTTGCCGGGAATAAATCCTATTAAATACCCATGGCAGAGTGCCTACGATGAATGGGATGTGCATGAGAAACTTAAAGGTTATGAACAACATCCTAATTGGGTGTATGAAAGTATGTGGGAAGATGAGACAAATGTGCGGATTGTAGGGAACTTTAAGTACCGCATATTGTCAGAAACAGAAAAGACAGCAACATTATGGGGAATTTTAAAACAAAAGAAGAAAGTTGTTATACCGGAAACTATAGATGGATACAAGATTATTGCTATTGGTGCAGACACATTTTATGAACAGGACATCTTGGGGAAAACCAACGGAAAATATTATCGTGGTGCATGGCATAAAGTTGTTGAATATCCAGAAGGTTGGGAAGAAAATCTTATTGAAGAGATTGTGCTTCCGAAGGGTATAAAATATATAGGAGGGCGTGCATTTTATACTTGTAAAAAATTAAAAAAAATCAATTTAGATGTAGTAGAAAAGCGAATTGATGAGGGGGCTTTTAAAGAGTGTGAGGCATTGAAAAAAGTATATGTACCAGAGAATGTTATCATTGAAAATCAAGCGTTTTGGGGATGTAAATCACTATCGCAGGTAACACTGGCACCAGGGGTACTGACCCATACCAATTGCTTTGGAGGATGTGGCATGATTCCTCGAATTGTGTGCCAATCACAAAAAGTATATTATGCAGCATTTGATGATTATTTAAGATTTGGTGAAGATTGTCCTCCGGATAATGCAAGCAATGTTGATGCATGGTGTTTTGATACTCCCAAAAACCAATCTTTTATTTTGTCAAATACAATAAATAGCTATGCAGAGGAAGTACGAGTGAAAAAAAATGTACCGATATTATATGGATACGAAAAAGGAGAAGAATCGGATGTATTTTTCACATTCCGTTTGGTTGTTGAAGGGAAGAAAACTAAAATAAAGAACTGGTCTAGGTCGAAAGGAATGGATAGTCTGGTCCTCAGCACAGTTCCAAAGGCCAAGTGTATCTCCTGGGCGAAAAAACTTCATGTAACCTATCAGACCACCGCCGTAACCAAGCAGGCAAAGAAAGTAACAAAAAAAGGCAAAAAAGTGACTTGGAAGAAGGCGTCAGCAACCATCAAAAAGTACACATATGGCAAGAACAAAAAGTGGAAAAGGAAGACAAAGAAAGGAAAAGTAATATACCGTATCTACGGCAAGAAAACAAAGTCAGCCAAGTACACTTATGTAAAGCAGACAAAGAAGACACAGGCACAGGTGCCATACAAATATGTAAAAGTAAAGGCAGAAGCTGTGATTGAGTAGGAAAAGGTATAACCAGGAAAAGGTATAATTTTGTCGGAAATTGCAAAAAAACAAATTACAAAATAAAATATGAGATTTTATCTCATAAAATAGTTGCAAAAATAAAGAAAGGGAAAATAAAGACATAGGAAAGAAGTTTGGACAAATGGAGGTAAAGAAGATGTTATGCCAATTTACAGTAAAAAATTTTAAGAGTATACGGGATGAGGCAACATTTGACACTGTCTCTTATACACATCTCCGAGCCCACGAGACT
>ERZ1027225.24-NODE-24-length-73533-cov-14.992569_pt1 | contig 73533 bp, 83 predicted proteins | sample MGYA00519479_ERZ1027225 | MGnify/ENA primary metagenome ERZ1027225 (study PRJEB26926, sample SAMN06164471) | human gut metagenome | biome: ENVO:00009003; feature: ENVO:2100002; material: ENVO:00002003 | host: Homo sapiens | place: USA | collected 2012 ... | reverse complement strand
CTGCATAACAAAATGAATAATAGTTGTTCTTTCTTGTATATTTTTGACCTTATCCGGATAAATATGCGATTTGTCCCGGTGTGTTAACTCGATTATCCCGGTATGTTAGGCTCGGTTCCTCTACGAGGAACGGTCCGAAACTCTACGGGAAACTCCAAGAAGCTCTACGGGAAAAATAAAATCCTCTTTAAAGAATGATTTTTGAAGCTAACTGATAATAATATACGGATTGATCTTTAATGTTAAAAAGAACGGTTAGTTTGAACTCAGGAAACAGATCGTATGGTAAAATCAGAAAGTGACAGATATTTGTTGCGTAATTAAATAAATGACATTACAAATATAGCCAAAAAGCGTGTTTGTAGAACATATAAATTAGAGAAAATGAAAAAAGTAACCCAAAAAGACTATCAGTCTTTTATTCAGATTTACAAAGGATTGCCTGAAAGGAGTGCTGTAAAAGCTCCAAAAACTGAGTTCGTGGAGGAAATAGCGGCTCTGTGTATGTGTAGTACCAAGACGGTACGAATGTGGATTCATGGCGTACAAAAGCCGGATGCCCTCAAACAAAAGATGATTAGTGATAAACTGGGCGTTCCAGCCGATATTTTATTTCCTGTTACAGAATGAAAGCTATAGAGTTCTACACAACCCCGGAGGGTGAAGTTACTATGCGCCCTATCGGAGAAGCCGAAAGGCAGTTGAAAGAAACTGATACCGACTTTATCCAAGCTTTCTTGGCTATACTGAGGGAGTTTTATCCCGAAGCATACGATGCGCTTATGGATATATACTCTAAAAATTCAAACAACAAGAGGTATCGGGATTTCATAGCGGTGCGTAGATTCATTAAATGCAACTTCGGTCTGTATGACAACATGATTGATGTAGATGAGAATTGGAACTTTAATTTTGAGTTTGTAGGTTGTCCATTACGTGGAGAATGCAAACATGATAAAGTTATTTGCGCTCCTAAATTCAACTCTAAGTTGTCCGATAGGCAAATAGAAGTTATGCGAATGCTCTATGATGGGAAAAACGATTCAGAAATAGCCGAAAAGCTGTTTATCTCTTTAAATACCGTGAACAACCATAGAAAAAACAGTTTCCGAAAGGTTGGAGTACATTCAATGGCTGAATTTATGCGGTATGCTATGACTAACAATCTTTTCAAATAACAAATGCAACACCGATGAAAGGAGAAACTTTAGCAAACCTTATCCAATGTGGCGTTACGCTACTTCTTGGCATTATTGCCCTTGCTGGGGCATTGTTCTGTAATGCCTCATTTCACTTCTTTACCACTATGGCTTGTTTTTGGCTGGCATGGGTTTTCTATACCGACAATGAGTATGGGATAGTAAGTGTTAGAGAATATTTTAAGAACCGCTACAAAAAGGACTGACTTATGGCAATTCAGATGGAACTATACGAGTTAAAGAATCTCTGTATGGAAATGGCTTCTTTGGGTGCTGCCAACTATGTAAAACAGACTATCCCGGCAAAAGACCTCATTTCACAACGTGAAGCATACAGATTGTTTCAAGAGTGCCGGGTGAAACGCTGGCAAAAAGACGGCAGAGTTTCTACTATCCGTGGCGGTAGCTCTATACATTCCAAAGTATTGTATTCACGTGCCGAACTTATGGCAGTGGATAAATCAGAGAAAATCAACTCTATAATTAATAAGTGATATGCGAACAATCAAATTAAAATCATTATCCCTTGTGAATTTTAAGGGAATCAGAAGCCTAAATATCGGTTTCTCCGATGCGGAAACGCTGGTTGCTGGAGAAAATGGTACGGGCAAAACAACTGTGTTCGATTCATTCCTTTGGCTTCTTTTTGGAAAAGACAGTACGGGACGGTCGGATAGTAATTTCAACATTAAAACGTTGGATTCGGACGGCAAGCCTATTTTGCACCTTGAACACTCCGTTACTGGTGTACTATCAGTGGATGGCAAGACGGTAACACTGCAACGCTGCTATGTGGAAAACTGGGTCAAGCCACGTGGAACTACGGAAGAAAGCCTAAAGAATCATGCAACAGAGTTCTATTTGAACGGTGTTAAGTTGGCTACCAAAAAGGAGTATGATAGTGAAGTAGCTGCCATCATCCCGGAAGATGTTTTCCGAATGATAACCAACCCTTTCTACTTTACATCAATGAAGCCGGAAGCGCAAAAAGAAATCCTTTTGGATATGGTAGGAACGCTTACCGACCAAGACGTAGCGCAGACCAAGCCCGAATATTTGGAGTTGCTGGCTCAGTTGTCCGGCAGGAGCATCGCCCAATACGCCAAAGAGGTAGCCGCCAAGAAAAAGGCTTGCAAAGATGAATTGTCAGTTATTCCCTCTCAGATAGAAACGGCTCGTAAACTTATGCCGGAGGAAGAGGATTGGGTAGCCATTGATAGTGAGATTGAGGATAAAAATGCCCGTATTCAGCAGATAGAGGAACAAATTGCCGACAAATCAAAGCTGAATGAGCAGGAATATCAACGTAAGGCTTTTATCCAAAAGCAAATAGGTGAAAAACGCCTACAACTCAATAGTAGAATGAATGAAATCGCTACAGAAGCTAACAAAGGGCGCAATGAGGCATCTTTGAAGCTGAACGAATTGGAATATTCGTTGCGTACTGAAAAAGCCTCTTTAGACAGAAAAAGGCAATCGGTTGCGGCTATGGATATTGAGATAGAAAAGCTTAATACCAAATTGTCCGCATTGCGTGGTGAATTTTCATTTATCAGCAAGGAGGAACTTACCTATAATGAGGGTGAATTTATTTGCCCCACTTGCAAACGTCCTTTGGAAATTGAGGATATAGAAGCCAAGCAGCGTGAAATGCAAGCCAACTTTAACGCTAATAAGGCGGCACGTCTGAAAGCGAATAAAGAGGCTGGCATGGCTAAAAAGCAACGGCTTGAAGAAATGCAAGGGCTTAAAGACCGTACCAATGCCGAAATCGAGGAGCTGGAACAAAAGATAGAGCGTATCAATGCCGATATTCAACAAGCAAAGGCTTCTATCCCCGAGGCGCAAAACGTGGAAGCAATGATAGCATCCGACCGAACTTGCATTGACATCAAGAACGAGATTGTAGAACTTGAAAATCAGCTCAAAGTGGATGCAAAGATTGTGGACGTGTCGGAACTGCAATCGGAGAAAAGAACTTTGAATGAAGCCGTGCAAGGTTTATATAAGCGTTTGGCAAACCGTGAACAAATCGGCAGGGCTGAAAAGGAAATCGCTTCTTTGGAAGAAAAGCGCATTGCCAACAATCAAAAGTTGGCAGACCTTGAAAAATGGGAGTTTACGGCACTCCAATTCCAAAAGGATAAGGATGCGGAGCTGTTGAAACGCATTAACGGAATGTTCAGATATGTATCATTCTCCTTTGTGAACGAACAACTGAACGGAGGCGAAAAACTTACGTGTGTATGCACTGTGAACGGTACACCTTTCCTTGACGTGAACAATGCCGGACAAATCAATGCCGGAATAGATATAATCAATGCCATTTGCACGGCAAAGGGGGTATCTGCACCGATTTTCGTTGATAATGCGGAAAGCGTGAATCAAATAATCCCATCACTCAGTCAGATTATCCGGCTGGTGGTAACTACGGACAAAGAACTAACCATTAAATAATTGCGATTATGACACAGCAAGCGACTACAACCATACAACAGGCTGCAAATGGTGGGCAGGTAGCTACTCAAAGAAAGCCTGTAGATATTCTTAAAAGCATGATGAATGCCGAAAGCGTACAAGAACAATTCAAAAATGCGCTTGGTAAAAATTCGGCAACATTCGTAGCCTCTGTAATTGACCTATACAACGGAGATAGCAATCTGCAACTCTGTAATCCTAAACAGGTGGTAATGGAAGCACTCAAAGCTGCCACGTTACATTTGCCAATAAACAAGGCTTTGGGCTATGCTTTCATTATCCCGTTCAAAAACTCCAAAAAGGATGAAAAGGGCAACTGGATTAAAGTGTATGAGCCGACTTTTCAAATGGGCTATAAGGGTTATATTCAGCTTGCCATGCGCACGGGACAATACCGTACCATCAATGCGGATGTGGTGTATGATGGTGAGTTGCGCAAGGTAAACAAACTGACTGGGGAAATAGCCTTTGACGGTGAAAGGAAAAGCGATAAGGTGATAGGCTATTTCTGTTACTTTGAACTTATGAACGGCTTTAGCAAGACTTTGTACATGACAGTGGAGCAAATGGCAAACCATGCAAAGCGATACAGTAAAGCCATCACAAGCGATAAGGATGTAACGGTTGAAAAGTTGCTGAATTTGGCTAATTTGCCCGTTTCTCCCGATAGCAACAAGGTTGGTTGGATGGGTAACTTTCACGGAATGGCACAAAAAACCGTTATCCGTAATTTACTGAGTAAATATGGCTATTTGTCCGTAGAAATGCAAAATGCCATCACCAATGACTACGAGGGTGACGAAACTTCACAGCGTGAAATATTGACCGACAATTACGCAAACAAACAGTTGATTGATGCGGAAGATGTTAGCTTTGAAAGCGTGTCAAGCGAGCAACAAATGGAAACTATTGACCCCGGATATTGATAGCGTATGAAACTGATTGTTCTTGGTTCAAGTAGTAGCGGAAACTGTTACATTTTGGATAACGGTAAGGAGGCTTTGATTATAGAGGCAGGCATCCGTTTCCAAGAAGTCAAGAAAGCGTTGGATTTCAATCTGAGAAAAGTTGTAGGGTGTGTGGTAACACACGCCCACAACGACCACGCCAAATATATTAAGGCAATGGTGGATAGTGGATTTCACACGTTGGCATTACGGGAGGTATGGACTGCAAAGGGCGTTTGGGATTCCCGTTCTTTGGTGGTTAAAGAGGGCAAAGGCTATAAGATGGGTAATTTTAAGGTACTTCCTTTTCCTGCTTGCCATGATGTGCCATGTGTCGGCTATCTGATAGACCACCCCGATATGGGAAAGATGGTATTTCTTACCGATAGCTGTATGTGCGAATATCAGTTCAAGGGGCTTAACCATGTGCTGATAGAGTGCAATTACTCTGATAAGAAGCTCATTGAGGCGATTACAGCCGGGCGCACGTTGCCCTCACAGCGTGAACGTCTGCTTACCTCACACATGGAGCTTACTACGTGCAAGGGTTTTTTGGAAGCAAACGACTTATCCCATGTTTCGGAAATCGTGCTTTTACACCTTTCCGAGAATAATAGCGATGAGCCTTATTTCATATCGGAAGTGGAAAGGCATACGGGGAAAGTGGTTTATGCGGCAAAGCCGGGTTTAACGATTGATTTAGATAGAACATAAGGATATGGCTAAACTCCAAGTAGAAAAGAGAAACGGGTTATTTGATTTGAAGCCTCTGTACGAATGGATGCGTAACGCTTTGGATGGTATCTATAGGATAGAGGTTAAGAAAGTCAGAAAACCACGTTCTTTAGACCAAAACGGGTGGTTGTTCGGGTGTATTTACCCTATCCTTTTAGATGCTCTTTTAGAAGCTGGTTGGGAGTTCGTTTCAGTGGAACAAGTGCATGAGTTTTTTAAGGCTCAAATGACGGCTGACAAAGTGGTAAACAAGCACACGGGGGAGATTGTAGAGTTCCCATGTTCTACAGCCACTATGGATACGGTGACATTTTCCACCTATTGCGAAAAACTGAGGGAGTACGCCAAAGAGTTTCTGAATGTGGATATTCCCGACCCGGATAAATATTGGAGAAGCCATGAAAAGAATACCTAACAGCGTGGTATCTGAGCTGATACGCTTAGTGCCCATTTTGATAGCAAATATTCCACCCGGACAAAGTACGAGAGTGGATAACGCAATAAGATTAACAAAAAAGATTATTAACAAATTAAAAACATTGAAAGATGAAAGTAGAAATTGAAGAAAGCAAGTTGCAAACAGCTTATGCAAATGCTTGTGATGGAATTAAGGATTTTATGGAAAGCCTGTTTGGAAAGAAAGTGTTTGAGGCTGCAAAGCCCACGTTGGACGATTACAAGACTATCCGCACGTATGAGGATGCTTGTGTGGCGTTAAAACAAGATGCAATAAGAGTGGATAGTGTGAATGGAGATACTACCATAGTTTTAACCAATGGAGGTGATAGGGTAAATATGCCATCCCATATTGTTGCTCTTATGAAATTAGAAACTATTAGTCGGGCTTTGTGGGGTAGAAATTTCCAACCAAAGCCGGATGGAGAGGGAAGCAAAGTGTATTGGTATCCGTGGTTTGCTTTGTATACTAAGAAAGAAATTAATGATATGTATCCCGAACAAAGAGGTGCCCTTTTGTCTGCTAATGCGACTTATGGTGTGACTGCGGGTTTCGGTTATCTGACTGCGACTTATCGTTCCTCGGATGCGCTCTTTGGGTTCCGCTTGTGCCAAGAAACGGAAGAAAAGGCTAAGTATTTCGGGCAGCAATTCATTGAACTTTGGGCTGAATATTTGAAATTCAACTTTACCGTTGGAAATCGTTTGAAATAAAAGTGTGTTTATTAAACATATTATTAACTAAAAACAAGGTGAAATGAAAGACATCATGTTAGCCGATACCCCGGTGGAACAAAGGGCACAGATTCTACGTGATAGCTGCGACCAAATTGTAGAGCGTAGCTATACACGCAAATTCGACCAAGAAGAAATCAACGAAAGGAGGGCAGACCTCGCTAACGTGGCGATTCAAAAAGCAGATTTGGAACAATCATTAGCGGAAATCAGAGCCGATTACAAAGGCAAAATCAAGCCTTTGGAGGAACGCATAGTTAAACTCCGTGACGAACTGAAAGCCGGGGGCGATTGGATTAAGGGCGACTGTTTCAAGTTTGTAGATGAGGAAGAAAAAATGGTTGGCTTCTACAGCCCGGAGGGTTATTTGCTGGAACAACGCCCCATGACACAAGACGAAAGGCAGCGTAACGTGTTCCGTGCTATCCGTGCGGATAAAACGGGTACAGACGATTAAGTATTAATAATTAAAACATTTCAAAATGGAAAATCAAGAAAAAGGATTAACCGTGAACATCGGTGAGTACAAGGGTGAAAAACCTATCGAAGTAGTGTACAGAATTGGTAATGCTCCTAAAGCATTGGACGAATTGCCCATTAAGCAACCGGAAAGTATTTCTGTATCAGGTGTTATCAGAACTCCGTTAGATTGGTTGGAAAAGCGTATTGACACCATCGACCAAAAACGTGCGAATATTAAGGTAAACCGTGAGAAAATGAGTATCACGCTTACCGTGAATGAGGATGATTATTACACCAAAAACACCTTTGTAGGTACGGTGGAATTATCGGAAGTCTTTTCAAAGTTCGGTATCAATGACGGAGAATGTGGCTGGATTCCAGCTAAACTGGGGCAGTTCCTGCGTTTGAATCGTGGCGTATTCATGCAAAAAGAGGATTGTATGAAGCTCGTTTCGGTATTAAAGAACTTCACGGCTAACGCCAAGACTGAAATTCAGAAACAGCGTGACCCGTCCGGCTCTATGGCTGAGGTGTACCGTTCACAAGTAGAAAGTAATTTGCCCAAGAGTTTCACGATAAACATCGCCATTTTCAAGGGAACTGCAAAAACACCTATTGAAGTTGAGTTCGACCACTATCTTTCTAATGGTGATGTGTTGTTGCAACTTGTTTCGCCCGGTGCTAACGAACTGGCAGAGGACTACAGAGATAAGTGTATTGACGAGGTGTTAGACGGCATTCGTACCATTGCCCCGGACATTGCTATTCTTGAAATCTAAATACTATATCGTGGGGGAGAAATCCCCCACTTATAACAGCTCATAATATGGCTAATAAAAAAATCATACCGCCTATGCCTTTCGATGCCACCGCTTGGTTATCCAACAATGCGGCTATGAGGTTGTCATTTGCTTGTAAGGGCTTGTGGTTGGATATGCTTTGCTGTATGTGGGTGAGTATAGAGCGTGGGGTTATGCTGAAACCTATTGGCGGTGCGTACACGGTTGATGAATTAGAAGCTCTCTACGGAAGTGGAACAAAGGAGCTGATAGAATCATTGATTAACGCTGAATTATTGTCTGTAAGGAATGATGGGGCTTTGTACAACGCTGATATGGTTAAGATGGAATCAATACGGGTAAAACGGTCTGAGGCTGGGAAAAAAGGTGGAGTAACTATGGGTAAACGGATATTAGCCAAAGTTGATGCGCTTGTGGAAACGCCACCGATAGAAATGCCACATACACCTTCCCCAACGGCTGAAACACAACAAGGGGCGCAAGCAGACCTATTTCCCGATGATTTGCCGGAGAATCCACCGCCACTGACTGATGAACAACAGCGGAAGATTGCAAAAGCCAAGAAGTACAATTATGCTGATTACGTTACTTTGACACGTGATGAATACACAAAATTATGTACCGAATATGGCGAAGAAGCCGCTAAAGCGATGATTGATATTCTCAACAATTACAAAGGTTCTAAGGGTAAGAAGTATAAATCCGATTACCTGACTATTAGGGGCTGGGTAAAAGATAAGTATTACGAAAATATGAATAGATATGGACAACAAACTGGTACAACGGCTGCAACAGATATTGGCAAACCAAGCGCAAAGAGGACTTTTAGGGACACGCTTTAAGATTGAGAAGTTTCCCGAACAAGACATAGCGGAAATGCTAAGGATGTGTTATCAGTCAGAAGTTGAGCGCAGAAACATGAAGTATGTTTCGGATGAAGCCACGTTGGAAAAGATAGGCAAAGCGGCTAAGTTCCTTTGCGGAAACGGAAAGTTCGGCTTGCTTCTGTATGGTACGGTAGGAAGTGGTAAAACCACGCTTGCAAAGGCGATATGCAATATTATAGGTATCTTGTACAATAGTGATTTATCTTCCGAAAGAAAGGGAGTGTACCGCATATCAGCTCTGAACCTTGCCAAGTCAATAGCCGATGACCCGACTTATTTCAACAAGCTAAAGAATCAAGAACTTTTGTTTATTGATGATGTGGGCACTGAACCAGCAAGCGTGAAAAGTTGGGGCAACGAGTTTTCCCCGGTTACTGAATTAATCTATGCCCGATATGACAGGCAGCTATTCACTATAGCCACTTCCAATTTGGCAGATGAGGAATTTGGCGACAGGTACGGAGAGCGTATTGCTGATAGAATGGAAGAAATGTTTGAACGGCTGCACTACAGCCAAAAAAGCTATCGAAAATGAGATTTGCGCTCAGAAACAAAACAAAGCTCATTAATGCTTTCGGTGAAGCGTATTACAACGAACTTATTGCAAGCATTAATAGCTTTCAATCTAACTACACGCCCGATTGCCATTATTGGAACGAGGCGATACAAAAAGAAATGCTGGATATGCCAAGTAGTACCCACCCGGATAAGACATTTTCGTTTGCCATTGTGAGCGAAATGTGGGATGTGATAACGCTTGCTTATTATTCAGCGAGTAATACACCAAGTAAATAATAAAGCTATGCAACACCAAAAATCAGAAAAGAAAAAAGTGGTTGTGACCTTATGCCGTGTATTCCCGGTTACACATTCTTTGGCTGGAAAGCCTACAGAGTTTGAGGGCAAACTAAAAGAGCATAAAAAGATACATACTATACGCTACAATAAAAATGGCGTGTGGGATAAGAGATATAAAGATATTGCATCCGGTAAAAAATATCTTTCAGTGCGTGAATGGACGGGCAGACCGTACAACTCAGAGCAACGGGAATTTGCCCAGTATGAGAAGATAGGTTTACAGCATATTACTATGACCTATGGAAGCGATGATGCCGTACCCCAAGTATGGATTGACAATAAGAAAGTCCCCGTTGAAGTTGTGGCAAAGAATGACGGTTTGAGCGTTGAAAATTTTGTAGAGTGGTTCTTTGGGAACTCCAAAAGCAATGTGTTTGAGGGTGTTATCGTACATTTTTCTTCGTTCAGATATTAAGCCTATGAAAACAGATTTAGGAAAGCCTCAATATTTGGAATATCTCACTTATCTGGATTGTAAAAAGCGGACGAAAAAACAAGTGGGATTGTGTGATAAAGACAAAAACGATGAGGTTTTAGTGCGTACTATCCTTGCTAATAGTAGTATAGTGGAGCATGAAAACGAACGTTCATATAGTCGTGTTTATGATGCCGTAGATTTGATTTGCAAACAACTTTGTCCCGGGCAATGGTGTACCCGAAGCCACTGCCAACATTATAGTTCAAGTAGTGCATGGAATTGCGCAAAAACACGTCCTGCGGTATGTAAAATATATAAGAAATATATTGAAAAACAGAAAATTAACAGGGAAAGAAGTAATTATGGGAACGAATAAAACAAAAAATACAGACCTCTTTTTGATTGACCCCCGTAATATCGTGGTTGTGGACGGCTTCAATGTAAGACGTGATTTTGACCTTGACGAACTGAAAGAGCAAATAAAGGCAAAGGGTGTCTTAAATCCTCTGACGGTTATAGCTTTTAAGGATGATGAGGGCAACGAGAAATACAAATTAGTGGATGGTGAACGTAGATACAGGGCTACCATGTTGGCTATATCCGAGGGTGCGGATATTCCTTATGTTCGTGCCATGAAAGCCCGAAAGGACGCTTCTACTGAAGAATTGTATATTCAACAGATGATGCGTAACGAGGGTAAGAAATTTACCGAATACGAGTGCGCTATCATGTTCAGACGTTTCAAAGAAGAATTTGGATATAGCCAAGTTGAGATAGCGGATAAGTTCAAGAAAAGCCCGGCTTTCATAAGCAAATGCCTTTCCTTGTTGGATTTGCCCCCGTACATTCAAGAAAGGATTATGAAAGGGGAATTGTCGGTTAAGGCAGCTAAGGAGATTGCCGCCAATTATGGCAGTGAGAAAGAACAGGTAAAGGCTGCAAAGTCGGCTGTGGATAACGCCAAAGAAAACGGTAGGAATACAGCTACCAATAAGGAGGTTCTTAATTCTCTGAAAGATTCTAAAGAAGCAAAAGCCATTGCGGAAGCTCTGAGAAAGGTTTGGGCTTATTTGGATGGTGAGGTTATCGTGGACGTGGATAAGCTGGCAAGGCTACTGGATAAGACGGAAAGCCTTAGCCAAGCGATGAGAGAATACAAGAAAGGGGGCATAAAATGAAAATGAGAAAACAGAAAAAGCAAATTCCTGCGGATTTCCGCAAGAATTTGTATGAGAATTACAAAGCCAATATGACTTTCTACGGTAAACCAATTCTCCCGTACAAACAATGGCTGAAAGAGGTGTTTAACACTAAATTACCTTGTTGTGGTAAATAGATGGCATGAAAACGCTGATGATTGACATAATGCTGAATGACCGCTTTTATGCGGCTTTCAGATACAGGTATTGCCCGGCTTTCAAATTCGATATTGAGGATATGACTAACAAAGTTTATGAGCGATACCCCACCCTGCGAAAAATGGCTATGAATGGCGAAAAAGTAGTATTTGCATTTTAATGATTTGAAGATATGGAAATTAAAAAGAAGATAGTAGTGCCTACGGGCGAAATATATACCGCTATAGGTGAAAAGGGAATGTTGGAGTTCCTTACGGTTGGAGATTATGGTAAGAACGCTAATATCAAAGCGGACTTTTTGGGGATTACCCGTGATTTGAACGGTGTACCCAATGGCGAGCCGATGCCTCTTACTGAAAAATGGGTGATTACCATTTCCACACAGTACGGTTGCTCTATGGGCTGCAAGTTCTGCGATGTTCCAAAAGTGGGTATTGGGAGAAATGCCACTTTTAATGATTTGAAAGGAGAAGTGCTAACGGCTATCAAGCAACACCCGGAAGTGAAGCACACGAACCGCCTAAACATACATTATGCACGTATGGGAGAGCCTACATGGAACGAAAATGTGTTGCTTCATGCAATCAGTATAAAGAAAGACATAGAGCCGTTTATAGGCGATTCTTTGGTACACCCGGTTATAAGTACAATGCTGCCAAAGAGAAATAAGAAGCTGGTTGAGTTCTTACATAAGTGGTGTTACATAAAGAACGAGTTTTATAAGGGTGATGCCGGACTTCAATTCTCCATCAATACAACGAATGATGAAGAAAGAAATTATCTGTTTTCGGGTAGTTCGCTTTCACTTGGTGAAATATCAGAAATTGGAAAATCGCTGCCTATGCCTGTTGGCAGGAAATATGCCTTAAACTTTGCTTTGGCAGATGATACACATATAGACGGCAAGTGTTTGAGAGAGCTTTTCAACCCCGATAAATTTATGTGTAAGATTACCCCATTGCACCGAACAAATAGCTGTGATGAGAACGATTTGCACACAAGTGGAGGCTATGAGCTGTTTACCCCATATAAAGCCGTGGAGGAAGATTTGAAAGGCAACGGATTCGATGTTATTGTGTTTGTCCCCTCTTATGATGAAGATAACGGGCTTATCACGTGTGGAAACGCTATCCTATCCGGGAAAGTTCCTACTTCAAGTTACCAAGAAACAATATACTGATATGGCTAAAATAGTAGATAACCCCAAAAGGTTTAAGGTGATTGAGTTGAGCCGAAACGAGTTGGCTAAAATTGGCGGTATTGGTATTTGCGATAGATGTAACGGTACTTCTAATACTGGCTATTATGTAGCCGTGCTAAATTGCTGGTTTTGTCCTAAATGCTACAATGAATGGTACGGATGCGCCACTCATTACCCGGAAGATATAAATATAGAAAATAAGAATTTTGAGTATTATAAAAATTTATTTGACCTATGAGCAAAGAAGAATTGCAAGCAAAATTGGCGAAAGCCAACGAAGAGAACAAAGGTATGGTGGTTTACCCTGAATACTTCAAGAAGAAAAAGAAGCGTATGCGCCCCGACTTCATAAAGAAGCTGGAAGAAACTGCAAAAGCGGATTTTACCGATGTGGATGATTACGGAGTGTATAAAGTTGGTTCTTTCCTCTATAAGAATGCCTTTGTAACCATATCTAAAGAGGATGGGCTATGGACGTTGCACGTGATAAGTGAAGCCCCGATAGGTTTGCCGCTCATTAAAGAGGTGAGGTACAAATATCTGCCTAATAACCTTATGATGGCTCAGATTTTCGGAGATAGAGCCGAAGCAAACGAGATTAAGGGCGTTATTCTGTATCAGATTCCCAACGGAGAAATGGAGGCTGAATAATGATTTATGTAGGGATTGATACGGGTGTAAATACCGGGTTCGCTGTTTGGGATAGCAAGCAGCGTTCCCTACTTCAAGTATGCTCTTTGCCTATACATAAAGCGATGGAGCGTGTACGTTCCTTGTATGATGAGTATAAGGCTGGTATAGGTGACAAAGTGATTGTAAGGGTGGAAGACCCCCGGCAAAGAACGTGGTTCGGAACGGAGCGTATGAGCCGTGAAATGGAACGTAAGAAGTTGCAAGGTGTAGGCTCTGTGAAACGGGATGCCTCTATATGGGATGATTATCTAAAAGAGTTGGGCGTGGAGTATGAAATGGTTGCCCCGAAACGCAATGTAACCAAGCTGACACAAGAACGGTTTAAGGCTTTGACTGGATGGCAAAAACAGACAAATGAGCATGGACGTGATGGTGCAATGTTGGTTTATGGCTTTTAGTATTCTTTTTACGGTTAAATATGTGTTTGATAAACGCATATTTAGTATATTTGCAATATGATTCACCAAGTAAACAAATAAGCTATGGGTATGTATATTCTTATCGGATTAACGCTGTTTTTTTTAGCCTTGTTGCTCATGTCTGAGTATATAGGTAGGAACTTTTGGAGGTTTGCCCCAAAAGAGCATTTGAAGCAAGGGGAAAAGATACACGTTTATATCAATGGCAAATACGATAGGCACGCAACCATTACGAGCGTGTCCGATGATTCGGTTAGTATCTATGGTGCGGTGGCATTGCCCGTTGATTACCGGGGTTCTTTCTATGCTATTGGCAAAGATTCCGTAGGTGCAAAGCTGGTATATGTAAAGTACCGCAGGCGTTACCGTTTTGTGAAGCTCTGTGAACTTTTTAGAAAGGGCTTCTGTGTAGAAGATGATGAGGAACAATTAATGCCGGATTCCCATTCTTCGGAGAATGACGAAATCAAAGACGAAACGGAGGTTGAGAATGAAATGTAGTGAGATTACATACAAGAAAGTTTCGGAGCTGGTTTTGTTGCCTGAAAATCCCCGTACCATTACGAAGAATGACTTTGAAAGGCTGGTGGATTCCATAAAGATAAACGGCTTTTGGAAACACCGACCTTTGGCGGTTATGGAGCGTGACGGTAAACTGGTGGTATTGGCAGGAAACCAACGCTTGAAGGCTGCAAGAAAGCTGAAACTTGCCGATGTGCCCGTTATTCTTTATTCGGAACTGACCCCGGATGAGGAAAAGGATATTATTCTGAGGGATAATATCAACAATGGCGATTGGGCTTACAATGCCTTACAAATGGATGAGTTTTGGAAAGATGTAGATTTCGGCTTTATTGGGCTTGATTTTCCATCTGATGATGAGAAGCCCGGAAAGGGTAAGAAGAAAGCGGTTAAAGAGGCAGAGGAAACGGAAGCCGACCAAAGCGCAGAGGAAGAAATGGACGATGAGGAACAAAGCGAGGAAGAAGCCGAAAAGGAATCTTTCTACCGTTCCATGTTTAAGGACGTTCTTTATGAAAGCGATAACGTCTTTGAAATTCCCAATCTCTTATTGGATATGCAAGCTGGAAAGGTAGAATTGCCTTTATCTCCGTGGGGTGCTAACAGCCGTTTGCGTAAAGATGTGGCGACATATCATTTCTATGTGGACGATTATCGCTTTGAGGCTCTTTTCAAAGACCCGATAAATTTACTCACAAGCGGATGCAAGGCGGTGGTAGAGCCGAATTGTAGTTGCCACGACCAAACGCCTGTAGCGTGGGGCATTCAGCTTATCTACAAGAAACGTTGGCTTTCTCGTTACTTCCAAGAATGCGGAATCAAGGTTTATGCAGACTTGAATGTTTCTCACAAGTTTATTGAGTACAACAAAATGGGTATTCCCAAAGGATATAATGCTTTCTTTACCCGTGGGCTGGACGGTTGGATGGAAAGCCTTAAATCTGATTTGCAAGTAGCCCAAGAAATAAGCGGGCTTGAAAAACCAAACCTTATCGTTTATGGTGGGGGTACGGAAATTCAGAAGTTCTGCCGTGAACATGGGCTGTTGTACGTCACAGATTTTATTAACGCAAAAAAGAAGTAAAGTATTATGGGACGAAATTCAAGTGGAACACGTGGAGGACTGCAACCGGGTGATGCAACATATAAAGGCTCTGTTGGTAAGCCTGAGCCTTTGGTAAACATGAAAGACCCGGCTCTGTATAAGGCAACCAAAGAAGCTATTTCACGCTATCATTCCGTACTTGGTGTAAGGCAAAAGAATGTAAAGTTGGCAGAACTATCGGCTGGCACTTATGGCGTACACGTTACGGCTAATGGGAAGTCAGAGGGTGTTTACCTTAACAAAAAGCATTTCATGCAAACGAAAAAAGCTGTGGAAGCCTCACACAAGAGAGGCTATGCGAGTGGGTGGAGTACGAAAACCAACAAAGCGGTAGCCCATACCGTAACGCATGAGTTGGCGCACGCTACATGGAATGCAAATATGACAGGGGCAAACCAAAAAGCGGCTGGAAAGGAAGTGAATAAATTATTTAAGTCTTGGAAGAAAGACAATAAGAAATCCGGGTATGGAAAGTATGCGGAAACCAATGTGTCGGAGTTCTGGGCTGAAACCGTTACTAAAGCGATACATGGTAAAAGTGATAAATATACCAAGAAAGTAAAGGAAATCTGCAAGAAATACAAACTATAGAGGTATTTTTGCTTAAATTAATTCAATGCAACATGGAGAAGATAGAATTAACCGCTGATGAGATTAAGGTAATCAAGCAGCAATTAAATGGTGAAATCGAGGTTTGGAATGCTGATGATTATCAGCAAAAGCATCTCACTTCGGTAATTGACAAGGCAAACGCCCTTTTGGAGGAATTGGATGCCTACGATGAAATGATAGACGAAAAGGGCGGTGATACCATCCTTTGGTTTTGGGATAAGTACAAGGCACAAGAGAGTATCATAGAATAATTAACCGGGTAAAGGGAATCGGACGGTATCACGCTATCCGATTTTCTTTACTTTGTAAGTGTGTTTATAGAACACATAAACCAACGATAAATCAACGGATGGCACTTTTTGAGAAAGGAAATAAAATAGGGAATAGATTTTCATCTGATAACCAACCCCAAAATTCGGGTAGGAAGCCGTCCGTGTATAAATACATCAAAGATATTACGGGCAAAAAGGTAGCTCCGGAAATGAGCAAAGAGGACTACTATAAGGTTATCCGTTTCTTGATGGAAAGTACGCCCGAAACTTTGGAGGGGTTGGTTAAGAACAAAGACGGAACGCCCAACAAGAAAACGCCCGTGTGGGTGCTAAATGTGGTGTCTGCCATTAACGCAGATATTCGCTATGGTAGGACTTATACGGTAGATAGTCTGTTTGATAGGGTTTTCGGTAAACCCACCCAACAGATAGAGAGCGAAGTAAACGCACAAGTAACCAACAATAGCATGGATTTGTCGGCTCTTACTACGGATGAGTTGCTACAATACAATTCCTTGCTGGAAAAAATAAAGGCAGGCAATGGCACGAAGTAAGGTTACAGACGTGCCGATGGCACTTGCAGTGAAAATTGAGCTTTTCAAGCGTGGTTGTTTCGACTTCATCACCATAAAAGATGGTTTGAAGCATGAGAAGCAAGAACACGCTTTGAAGATACTTACCGACAATGAACACGTTGAACTTTTGTACGGAGGTGCTGCCGGGGGTGCAAAATCATGGACGGGGGCGGTGTGGCTTCTGTTTATGTGCCTCTGTTATCCCGGTTCAAAGTGGTTTATCGGACGTGCTGAGTTAAAGCGTATCACACAATCTACACTTATCACATTTTACAAGGTTTGCAATCAGTACGGGGTTGATGATAACTTGTACAAGTATAACGGACAATACAATTATATCGAATTTTTCAACGGTTCACGTATTGACTTACTGGACTTGCAATATAAGCCGGGCGACCCATTGTATGAGCGTTACGGCTCAATCGAATATACAGGCGGCTGGATTGAAGAGGGTGGTGAGGTGAATTTTGGAGCTTATGATACATTGAAAACACGTATCGGGCGACACCTTAACAATGAACTGGGGTTGAGGCGAAAGTTATTCATTACGTGCAACCCTAAAAAGAATTGGATGTATGATACATTCTACAAGCCGGATAAGAAAGGGGAATTGCCCGAATATATGTACTATCTTGCTTGCCTTGTACAAGAAAATCCATTCATAGACCCCGATTATATAGAGGGCTTGAAAACCACAAAGGATAAAGTAAAGCGTGAACGTCTTTTGAAAGGTAATTGGGAATATGACGATAACCCCAACGCCCTTTGTTCACATGATGCAATCTGTGAGATATTCGGGAATAAGATTTCAATCAAGACAGGTACAAACTATATTACAGGCGATATTGCACGCTTCGGAGCTGACTATGCCCGTCTTGCCGTTTGGGACGGTTGGCATATCATAGAGCTACAATGTTTTCCCGTGTCTAAGACTACCGACATTCAGACGTGGATAATCAACAAGCAAAAGAAGTATAGAATACCCAACCATAAATGTATCGTTGATGAGGACGGTGTAGGCGGTGGAGTGGTGGATAATTGCGACATTCAGGGATTCGTGAACAACTCTATCCCTTTCAATGGTGAAAACTACCAAAACCTACAGACCCAATGCGGCTACAAGCTGGCAGACCACATAAACGCTACGGAAGTGGGGATAGATGAGGATTTGATAAGCACTGCCGATAAGGAAGAAATCATAAGGGAACTGGAACAACTGCAAACATGGAAAGCTGATTCGGACGGGAAACTAAAATTGAAACCCAAAGAAGAAATCAAGATGGATATTGGTTGTTCCCCGGACTGGAGGGATATGTTTCTGATGCGAGCATGGTTTGACTATAACGAGTATGATATACCCGATGATATAGAACGCAGATTAGGTATAACCGCTTAAAAACAATAAAGCAAAATGGGATTATTAAACATTATTTCTAACGAGGTAAAGGCGGCTATTGGCTACCAACAAAACTTTGCCGACCTTTTGACGGCTAAGGATGTGACCCGTGCTCTTTCCATGATGAAAGCCCATGCGGAAGAAGCCGCCAATAATTTACGTGAGTATAAGATTGACACTCACAAAGTGATGGAGCGTAAGGATAGAGCCGTTTACGATAAGAAAGGCAACTTTCTACGTTGGAGTAAACGGTGGAAAATCCCCATTCCTTACCCTCAATTCATCAATGAAATTTCTTTGGTGTTTCTCTATGGCAGACCCGTAAAATGGCAACAGCTTTCAACTGGTACGGATTATGCTTTTCAGAACTACAAAGATTGGCTGAATGAAATACATTTCAATGCCAAAGTTAGAGAGGCTAAACGTTTGGCTGGTGCGGAGGGCATTTCTGCCATTCTTTACCATGTGTATCGGGATAGTGATAATAAACCATCCCTTTTGCTGAATGTGTTGAGCCGGGAAAACAACGATGATATTTATACCATTCGTGACCAATACAAACGGATTACCGCTTTTGCGTGGGGTTACTATCTGACAGAGGCAGGCAACAATACCGTTTACCATGTGGATATATACACTAAAGAGACTGTATATCGTGCTAAACGTGGCAAAATGGGTTGGGAGGTTGAGATAAAGGATAATCCAATAGGGAAAATTCCCGTGCTGATATTTGAGCAAACGCCCGAACATAAGGAGGTGCAACCCATGATTGAACGCTCTGAAATAATGGAAAGCACCGATGCAGATACTAATGACCGCTTTTCTAACCCGGCAATGGTGGCTACTTCTGAAATCCTCAATAGCTTGCCAAAGTCGGAAGAAGAAGCCAAACTGTTTATTCTCAAAAATGGCGGTGATGTACGCTACCTTACATGGAACGAGGCGAGCGAAAGCAAAAAGAATGAGTTTGAAAGATTGGATAAACACATCCTTTCAAAGTCTTTCACGCCCAACATTGATTTTGACAATATGAAATCATTAGGCAACCTTTCGGCAAAGGCTATACGCAAAGTGATGTTGCTTGCCGTTATTAAGGCTGAACGCCACAAGGAAAAGCACGATGATTATATGAAACGCCACGCTAATCTTATGATAGCTATTTTAGGTAATGTGCTTGACTATCGGCATAAGGCTGAATATGATGCCTTGCTGTTAAGGCATGAGTTCCAAGAGCCTTTCGGGGAAGATGTGAGCGAATTGCTTGCCGACCTATCTAAGCAATACAATGATGGGGCATTGAGCCGTGAAACCTATGTAGAATTGTCCTACCTTGTAAAAGATGCGAAACAAGAAATAGAGCGGCTAAAACAAGAAGAAGCGGAACGGATGGAGCAACAAATGGAGTTAAACAAAATGGATGTTTTCGGAGGGGCTGAATAATGGAAATAAAGACAAAATACAATGTTGGCGATAAGGTTTGGATTATGCGCAATAATAAGCCGGAGAAAATCCAAATTAGCAATATTGAAGTGGAGGTATAGGTGATGTACCTGTAGGTACTTGTTTCCTTTCGGGGGAGTATTATACCAAAATTATATATGTAGAGGTGCAAAGAAGTGAGTATAGAAGTTTTGGTGATAAAGACCCAATTTGTAAGCATAATGAATGTAATTGCTTCAATACTAAAAAAGATTTGTTATACAGTTTCTTAGATGATAGCGACTATGGCAAAGAAGAAACAGACATCAACGCAGAACTACCATTGTAGGGACTGCAAGCACGCTTTCGACTTCCACGAATTGAACTGGAAAGGTGAGCCGTTCTTATGCAAATGCCCTTTCCATAAATACAGCAAGTTTTTGGATAAGGACTATTGCACCAACTTCAAACTAAAGTAGTGGCATGGCAAAAAAGAAGTACATAGACTATAAGAAGATGCAAGCGGAGCTTTTCAAGAGAACGGAGGGTTACGCTGCCAATGTCCGTATCATCTACCAACAAGCATTTGAGCGAATAATTAACTTGGTAAAGGGTACGGAGTTGGAGGATGGGAAGCCGTTCTCTTTTGCCGACTATGGGTATAGTGAGGAAGTTACGCCCATTCTTAGGGATATGTACAGCCGTGTTTACCAAATTATCCGGGGCGGTGTAGAAAAGGAATGGCTTGCATCTAACGAGAATAACGATGCTTTGGTTAAAAGTGTGTTCGGTGAACAATCAATAAAAGATAATCACTTTGCCCGTTTCTTCAAGCGCAACAAAGAGGCTATGGATGCTTTCTTTGCCCGTAAGAGTGGTGACGGTGGTTTGAATCTCTCTCAAAAGGTTTGGCGATATACGGGTATGTTCCGTGATGAGCTGGAAAATACTTTGGATTTGGCGATTGGTGAGGGTGTTCCGGCTAATCGTTTGGCGGCTCAGATAAAGAAGTATCTACAAGACCCCGATAAGTTTTACAGGCGTTTCCGTATCAAGGTAGGGGAAGATGAGAACGGGCAACCTATCTATGGTAGAAAGTGGAAACGCAGGGTTTGGGACAAAGAAGCCAACTCCTACAAATGGGTGGATGATAGCCCGAAACATTTTCATCCGGGGCGGGGCGTGTACCGTTCATCCGCACGTAACGCCCAAAGGCTTGCACGGACTGAAACCAACATTGCGTATCGTACAGCCGATTTTGAGCGTTGGGCGCAACTCGACTTTGTGGTAGGCATTGAAATCAAGTTATCCAACAATCATCCCGTATCTGACATTTGCGATGATTTGAAAGGTGTGTACCCTAAAACATTCTGTTGGAAAGGGTGGCACCCGAATTGCCGTTGCTATCAAGTACCCGTACTGGCAAAACAAGAAGAATTGGACGAAATGCTGGATAAGATTTTGGACGGGGATAATCCGGCAACGGTGGAATGTGAGGAAAAGGTAAAAGAGCTGCCATCTCAATTTACCGGGTGGATGCAAGACAATGAGCAACGCATCAAGGATGCAACGGAGAAAGGGACTTTGCCCTACTTCCTACGGGACAATGAAAAGGTTATCTATCCACCGACTGCAAAAGAGATAGCGAAAGCCCGGCACGAAGCCCGGACGGAAGCGGAAGCAAATGCCATCCGGCAACGGTGGAATGTGAGAAAAGCGACCTATCACTATGGTAATAATATGCTCCGTGTTATGGGTGGTATTTCTGACGTTGATACTACGGCTTTAGCTGAGGCTCTAAAACACCCTGATTTGTCCGCTATCATGTTGGAAGCCCGTAAACTGAAAGTTATAGGCAAGGATATTTATTCACTGGGTTACATAGATAGCCCTATGGAGGTGGCTAAAAAGTTCTCTTTAGCCGATGCAAAAGCCGTAAACAAGGCGGTTGCTGATAAGCTGGCACAATGGGATAGCCTTTCTTTGGAACAACAATTAAAGAAACTGAATTTTGAAGCATACGACTTCTTAGGTGGTAACTATCACAATGTACAACAGAAGTACCCAACGTGGCAGGTGTCACAACAAGCCTATGTTAAACAGATTGGCATTGTTCAAGATAAGATAGATTGGAAAGCCATCAAGGATAGCTATGCCGACCTATCTAAGTTCTCTACCAAGTCCAAGCCTTACCAATCGCTCATTGCACAGCTTGAAAATGCAATCAACGGCAATGATAAAGCAATGGCACAACAAACCATTGCGGAACTTAATGCAAGGAAAGAAAGCATTGAAAAAGCCGCTGCCAAGCGTAAATCAAAAGTCAAGGATGTTAAGTTTAAGGATTCCGATTTTACGCAGGAAAGAAAGGATGCAGCGAAATGGTTTATTCATAGTTCGGATGCAAACGATTATTTCTTTGATAATGCCGTGGATATGTGGAAATTTGCAAGCTCCAATGAAAAGGCGGCTATGTATCAATATACGGCTGGTAGTAGTTACATAACAGAGCCTTTGCGTGCTATCAAGGGATATTATCACTACTATGGCAGTAGATTGTCCGAAGCCGAAAAGCATATTGCCGATATGACCCAATATATAGCCCGAAGCACACTTAAAGATGATGTTTGGGTAAAGCGTGACGAAATCAGTGCTTTTGTAAACTATCGGTTTGGGCTGTCTGATTTGGATGCTTACATATCTGACCCGTCTAAGCTTGTTGGCAAGGTTGGTACGGATGATTCCTTTATGTCGTGTGGTAATTGCCGGAATACGAACTTTGGAAGTAAGCCCGTTTGTCTGAATATCTATTGTCCGAAAGGTACACAAATGACCTACGCAGAGCCTTTTTCTGCATTTGGTTCAAGCCATGACAATGGGGACTATTGTCCGGGTAAGAAGTGGAACGGAACTTCTAAGCCTACAACAACGGGGGAAAATGAAATCATCCTACAGCGTGGCACTAAATTCAGAATCACTAAAGCCGAATACACAAATGGCAAATGGTATATAGATATGGAAGTTTTGGAACAAAGCCCGAAAGTGATAAAGGATATGGTTTCTACTCCAATGGGATTCTATTGCAAGTATTGACAACAAAAGAAAGGCGCATCAATTACGGTGCGCCTTTACTTTAATCTTTTATGTATGTAGTCCGATACAGCTTTCTAAAATCCTCTATATCCACCCTTTCAGCATATTTGCAGTACCTATTGAAAAGCACCGCTTTCAATGTGATGGGCACACCATCGTACAATTCAAAACTGGATAATCCGGCATCAGTGTATTCCTTTAGAATTGGGGTAATGAGTTCACATCCAGCATCGGTGGCAGGTATAGTTTGCTCAGTCCACCATTTTTCACAAAGCCAAAACATTTGCTTATCGCCATCTTTGAACGGGCATACCGTTTCGCCTTTGTAAAAGCGGCAAAATGATTGTAAAGCGTTTTTGTACATATTATTTTCTATTTAAGTTTCCGAAAAAATCACCAACTACATTAAGCATATCAGTAGGCAACAAGTCAAATGCCTTATCTGAAATTTCTTTTGGAACACCCCAAAGGGCTTCTGCCATTGAGCCGACTATTGCCCCTATCGTGTCGCTATCCCCACCCCATGAAATAGCCCGTCTGATTGCATCCTCAAAAGAGGTGCTTACACGAATAATTTTCAAACAAAGCGGCACAGTGCCTTGGCACGTTTCATCAAATACTCCGGCATAATAATCGTTTACCATGAATTGCGGATAGTACGATTGCATTATATTCTCAAATGCTTTCTGATTGTGGGTTGTCCTCAGATAATAAATAGCGTGTGCGACTGCTACAGCTCCTTTAATTCCCTCCGGGTGATTATGGGTTACTATAGCCGTTTTCTCTGCCTCCATCAAAACCTTATCCAAGTTGTCATAAGCCCATGCAACCGGGGAAACACGCATTGCAGAGCCATTACCGAAGCTGTTATATGGTTGTGGGTTGTCTGAGGCTATCCAGCGGGCAAAGCTGCCACCGTATGCCCCTTTCGGATTGGGGTATGCTCTACACCATTGGAGAAACTTATCTTTGTAATTTGCGCCCGTATTGATTGCATCCGCTACCGCTATAGTACAAATGGTATCGTCTGTAAACGTGCTATCCTTTGTGAATAGTTCAAAGTTGTAGTTGTCTGTATTGTTGAACTCAAAACGTGAGCCTACAATATCGCCTATAATTGCTCCTAACATATTATACCTCCTTTTCTTTTTTGATACCCCTATTTGATTGTTTTGTATGGAGTGTGCCATATCGTATAATGGCTTTTCTACCCTTGTGCTCACCATTCTTTAGAACATTCCATAGAGATTCTTTAGACACCCCTACTACTTCGGTTGGCAATAGCTCATATATAGCCGTAATACTTCCAAAGTAGTAGTGGTTTTTGCCCTTGTATGGTTCTTTTAGTTCCACATGGATAACTTTTCTTTGTTTTCTCATATTAAATGTGTTCTATAAACGTAAAATTACTATATTATATTTAATAAAACAAATGTTTACCGAGTTTATTTCATTATACAAGGTTAATGCGGTCTATCTCCATTGTGTTTATCCTTTTATTCGTCCTAAAAAAGACAATTTTAATATATCGCATTCCAAACCTATAACGGCAAACTCCAACATAGCATTATCATCAGAAAGGTCATTAACCTTTAGAATTGGATAATCTTCTCCGGTACTGGTTACATATCCCTCTTGTGAAATATCATCTGTTATGTGCTCATCGCTGGTATTACCAAAATATGAATCAAGACTTTTGATGATATGCTTGTTTAAATAATCCTCACTATACACAGAGGCTATTTTAGCTTGCTTCCTAAGTGCGTACCTCATAATTCATCTTTACCTCCTAATTCAGATAAGGCTTGCTCAAACTCTTTGATTTTCTTAATAGCATAATCCATACGATAAGTAATTATATCACGAATTGTATAATCTATATAGAATCGGTCTATAAGATGTTGAACGTAAAACCTTACAGGCTCCTCGCAATGATTCAACAGAATTACATAATTCGTGTTTCGTGGGTGAAAACATAGGAATCTATAATAATTTACTTTACCACACGAACATTCAATTAATTGCTCATCTATCTTTAATTTCTTAACATCTTCAGCATTTAGTATTGGTTTCATTCTTCAACTCCTTTCGGTCTGTTTATGTGTTTCCAGTGGGTTATCTTATAATCTTCGTAGTTGTCGGCAATTTTATCCAAGTAATCGCCAGTCCAACCAAAGTTCCATGATGAAGTAAGGTAATCCACTACTTTTTCACCATCGCACACATATTCTACACGGAGCAAGCACCATTCAAAAGTTTTTGGCACATCGTCTGTGTCCTCTTTGCATTCGTGCCATTCTTCATGCTCATTCCAACGCCTTGCGATTTCATTGCCTAAGTTGGTCGCATCTTCCAATGTCGCTTTGAAGTCCACATACAAATCCCTATCGTGTAATTTTACGCCTCCTATGGGGATATTCCAAGCACAATCCTTTTCTTTGATGCACAAATCGACTTTACCGTGATTGTCGCTCGGTAAACAGAGCATCTTTACTTCGTCTGTGTCAAAACTGCCTGACACAAATGTAAATTTTGGTGTTATCTTCATTTTGTTTCCTCCTTGTTTATGTTATCAATTAATGTTAGTCCAACCTCCATAGGGCTATTTTCAAACGTAATATCAGGCAGTAAAGCAGGGTCTATGTGTAACCCCGTTTCATAGTTTGAACTCTCGTAGTTACAAACCCAAAAGCTATTACATAGAGGGTCAAGTCTATCGGGCTTAAACCTCAAAAACAATTTCAATGAACCATCCCTATTTCTTGCTACCCACATAATTATTCCCTTTCTGTAATTTTTCAATTTTTATTTTTAACCTTTCTTCTGCCTCTTGTACGTTGGCTATTTTCGTTGCAAGTTTTTCACGGGCTTTCAACAAATCCGCATCGGTATTTTCATCGAAAAACAAGTTATGCACCTTGTTGTAAGCTACATATTCGTCAATCTTGCGTTGTACTTTTGTTACTTGCGCTTTTGCCGCTATTAACTTGTTTAAGTCCTCATTTAAGCGTACATCTAACCCTAAACGCTTATCATAGAAATGTAGGGTATATCTTACATTGTCTTTGGGATATTGGCATACAAGCCTTGCTTTTCGCCACTCTATAACCCATCGCCTACGCTCGAACACTTCACGGGGTAAATCATAGCTGAACAAGCGAATGTAGTTATACCCGTCCTTGCGCTCAAAGCCGATAAATACCCACCTTTGTACACCCAAGTCTTTTTCAGCTTTGGCGTAATACTTTGCCATTTGGAAAAAATCATCTACTCGTTCTTGTGCCATGAGTTTGTTTGATTTCGTAAAACTTACATGGTTTCTTTCTCGCTGTGATACGCCTTTGGAGTGCTTTGCAGTACATTCTGAAATCCGGGCAAGGCTCATAATGGATGCAATAGCTACAATGCCTATCGTTAGGTATTAGAAAAGTTTCCTTTGCACACATGGTAAAACTATGTTTGTTGCGGATTTATAAAAGTCTTTTTTTATCTCAAAACCGTATGCTTTGCGTCCACAATTTGCGGCGGCAAGTAGTGTCGTTCCACTTCCAGCGCACGGGTCTATCACAACATCGCCGGGGTCTGTGAAAATCTCAATCAATTTTTCAAGTAATGATACGGGCTTTTGTGTTGGATGCACTTTGGGCGTTCGTGTATCTCTTTGCATTTCCATACAGTTAAATATCATACGTCCATCGTTGTTGAACTTTGGCAATTTCTCTCTGTACAGTAATACTCCGTATTCACAGTTACCTACTATGCGCATATTTGCTTTCAAGACTTGTGCGGAAAAGTTCTTGCGAAATACAAGGTTTATGTATCTGTTTAGCCCGTATTCCTTTGCCTTGCGTATCAACTCGAATTGTTGTTCAAATTCACAGAAAACAATCATACAAGGCGATTTGCCCGTTTCCTTTGGTTCTTTGATTAGCATCTTTGAGCAGAAATGCAAGAACTCCGATATTCTAAAATTGTTGTCTGTATCAAAGAATGTCTTTCCGGCAAGTTCGCTTTCTCCGTTAGCGTTATCACCTCCGATGTACCAAGACGGATTAGACCCGTAGGCATCTTTTCCAATGTTGTATGGAATATCGGCAATGATAAGTTGCGCTTTTGGTATTCCGTATGTTTTGTAATTTTGAAAGTGGTCGTTAAATAGTTCTATGTCTTTCATTATTGCACCTCCTTATCTTCACAAAGCACCACATCGCCAGCAATATAGTCAAAAAGAAATATGGCATTGTTCGTGTGCGCTATTTCGGTCGCTCTATGATTTACTGGGTAAAAGTCTTTCCCATTATCATTGATTACGAGAATATCCCCATTGTGTAGGTTTATAATATCAATGTAACCATCTACGAACTTTTGCAGTTCATCCAGTTGGAAGTCCAGCCCGTTTTGAGGTTGGATTTCCAATTTACTTCCGTCTGTCTTTATCAGTGTTGCCATCTTATTTTGCCTCCTTTCGTTTTAGTTGAAGTTTTACCTTTTCGGCATCAAACTCATAGTTCATACACTCAGTAAAGTTTCCCATTATAAGCATTAGAGGGAAGAGCATACCATGCTTACATCCTCTTCCTAATTCGTCTGATGCTGCCTTGCATGAATCACATCTATAAATGTCTTGTACTGTTACTATTGCCATTGTGAGCCTCCTTTCTTGCCTTGTGAACGCCTTTAGTATAATTGCGTTCAACACGTCTAACGTCATTGTATTTTGCTTGCGCTGTAGATTCTATCATGTGGGGTTTTTCGTTTCCCACCCAATGAGCATCCGGGTGTTCCTGCTGTATTGCCGCTAAAATGGCATCTTTCAATATTCCCATATCCTAAAATTTTATTGGTTGATACACACGCTTGTTGGAACGATTAATTTATAAGTCGCACCATTTGGGAAACCATCTTTAATGGCTTCTTTTATTTCTTTTGCGGATGGAACGCTGTTGCGCACTCCAAACTCAATCTTTCCCAAACGTCTGCCGTTATGGTCGAAAATGATATAAGTGTATTCATTCATAATTTTGAAATTTACTTGGTTACTACTGTTACAAATTGGCACTTTGCCCAAAGCGTAAAATCATTGCTGCTTATGTACTTCTGATTTTTGGCTTCAATGGCTTTAGCTTGTTTTTCGCTAATCTCTTTGCCTTGCAAATAATATTTTTTCATACGGTGTTGCATTGTGTAGGGGATTGCTACCCTACTGGTTATTACTTTCTTAAAATTTCGTCTAATAGTTCTTTGTCTAATTTCCAAAGGTTGTACCCTTTGGCTATTTTTCTTCTGAGATACTCTCTTTCTCCAATCATAGCTATTGCTTTTTCTCTTAAATCTGATGCACTCCACTTTTCGGCTTGTTCTATAAGAAAGTTTGCAAGACATTTGCGTTCTTCGTAAAGTTCACGAACTAACACCGTTTTTTGCTCTATTTCTTTCAGAGCTGCCGGGTTTTTCATCCACAACTTGCAAAACGCATCTTTATCAAGGTCTGTATTCATGTAGCAAGTTTCAACCTCTATATAGTTGTCCGCTGTTAGCTTCAACCCGGTTCTTTCTTCAAATTCTTTCTGTGTCATGGCAATATGTATTATAGTATTGATATTTCTTTTTGAGCTAATTTGCTGTCTGTGAGGCACAGCACTTCATATTTCATTTTTTTGTAGTTGTAAACTACCTCTAATGTGTTTTGCCCTCTGCCGTCTGCCCTTTCGTCATAAATGGTTTTGATATGCTGGTACATGATATTACCCATCATAAAGTTTACACATCCCGAATCATAGAAGTAAAATGCTACCGCATATTCCAATGTTTTCTTTTTATCAATACTCTTAGTTGCCATAATCTGAAAATTTAGTGTTGCATTATTATTTTTGTACTTTGTATATTTCAACATCAGGTACTACTTTCTCTACTCTGTTGCGTATGAAATCGGTAATAATATCTTCGTGGCTCCACTCTTTAGAATAAGACATTGTATCATGGTAGCCATCACAGATTACGCTTCCATTGCTGGTTACGGACAAGCTAAAATAGATAGCCATTTCTGCTAAACTGTGGCACTTAAAATGCTTGTTTCCTTTTATTAGAATATAATTCACATCCATATCACATATATTTTAAACGTTATCAATCTTATTACGATGCAAATATAGGCTATATATTTAATATAACAAAGTATTTGGATATATTTTTGGATATATTTTCAAAATACCTATGTGATAGTTGGTTTTGATAGTCTTTTAGTGGTAATTTCCTTTATTTAAGATGGGTGGAAATGCTCGAATGGATATATTTACTGCAAAACAGGATATATTTTGTGCTTTTTTGAGGATATATTTTTGTTGAGTGAAAAATATTATTCCTATTGTGTTAATCAAACACATATTTGTTATATTGAATATAGTAAATGAAAAATCGCTTTTACGTCTTGTTTTTAAGCGTAAGATGCTAATAGGCAAGTAATTTACCGAGTAAAATATGTGTGTTTATAGAACGCATATATGATTTTATTTCATATCTTTGCTCTGTAGAAGTTCAACTTACTAAATAACAAAAGCAACAATGAATAAGAAACTCTTTGAGAAAGTCAAAGGCTTGTGTAAAGACACTGGTCTTTCGGAGAAGTACCTTAAAGCGATAACCGAAAAAATGGGTGGCAGCATTGAGGATGATTCTACCGATGATGAGGCAATAGAAAGTACGGCAAATCTGATTGCGGAAGTGGCTAAGGAAAGTCAAGGTGAAGCAACCCGATGGGCAAACAAAAAGAAACCAACCCAAACCGAGGATGAGGAAGAGGAAGAAAGAAAGCGTAAGGAAGAAGAATCTAAACGTAAGGGCAAGGTGGCTTTGGACGAAGCGACTGAAAAGAGGTTAAAGGAAATGGAGGAAAAGATTGCTAACTACGAAGCCAAAGAAAGCAAAGAAGCCCGTGCGAAGGAAGTAGTTAAGGCTATGGAAAAGCACAAAATCCCGGCTTATCTCCGTGACCGTTTGGCAAAATCAATCTCCGATGATGAAGATATTGAGGATGCCGTTTCCGCTTACAAACAGGAGCTTATTACAAATGGGCTTGATGATGAACACTCAGGGGGTTCTAAGGCGGCAAGTGAAAAGCAAATTGATGAAGCTGCTGATAGCTTGCTGGAATCAATAACCGTAAAATAAAAGATGAAATGAAAAGAAAGACTGCTTCATTTACCGGGATGCGACCCATTTTCACGGGTTCGCCCTCTATCGTGCAAGGCGGCTTCAATCTGGACGTGGAAAACCAACATTTCGCTGTTGGCGATACCGTGCCTGCCGGAACGCTTGCTATCAAGGATGAGGTGAAAAGGACGGTGCAAGTCATCAAGACTGCAAAAGTGGTGGAAGTGGATGCGGAAAACACCAAGAAAGTAAGCCTGTACGTGGATGAGTTCTACGAGCCTTGCTTTGCCGTTGGTGATTTGGTGCTGAAAGACGGCACAGCCGCTACAGCCATTGCCGATGTTCCCACAATCGAAAAGATTGAGCGAAACGGAAACAATTACATTGTCACTCTCTCCAAAGCCATTGCCGGGCTTGTAAAGGATGATGTATTGGTAGAGGTTGTTTCGGACGGACAAACTGCCGCAAAATCAAAGGAGCGTGGCACTTCCAACTCCGTACTGATTGCCGATGTGGAAGTAGGCGAGTTTGAAACCTCTGTAGATGTTTCTGCCGACACCATGCAATACGCAATGTACGAAAGACGTGTGCCGCCTATCCCTGCCGGGCAAAAGGACACTACGGGCGATTACTTGAAAGGGAATCCCCACGTGAAATTAACGAAATCACACTAACTAAAATTAGCGTAACGACATGAAATCTATTTTTTCAACATTCAAAGGGCTTCACAAGGACGGCAAACCGCTTGACTTTTTGGCAACGTGGAAAAAGACTTTTGATAAGGCTTCCGAACGTGAAACAACCCTTTTTCAGAAGATGTACTGTGATAGCTGGTTTACTACCAACACGCCCCAAATGTCATTGACTGCCGAGGCACTTGTAGGTAAGTACAACTTGCGTATCATGGCTACATTGATTGGTGATGAATCACCTACACCTATGAGGCGTTCTGACGGCTTCGATGTGTGGACTAAGGAAATCCCCCGTGTGGGTCACAAGTTCCCCATGTATGCACGTGATTACCGTAAACTGATGGAGGTTTACGAAAATCCCCGTTTGAGTGAATCCGCTAAGGTGAAGCAAATTGAAAAGACCCTTACCCACGACATGAAAGATGCTTATTTGGGCTGTAAGGACGTGATGGACTTTATCGCTCTGATGGCATTCTCTAATTGGGGTGTTGCTCAGTTCGTGCCGGAAATCAACAATCCGGGTGGACGTAAGTACGAGGTGGATTATCAAATGCCGGAAACAAACAAGCTGGTATCAGCTTTCTTGTGGAACTCTGCCAATACCAAAGCTGGCAAGTTGTCCCCCGTCCTGATGTTGTCGGCTATCTGTAGTGACCTGCGTAACCGTGGCATTGAGCCGGGCGAAATCCTTATGAGCCAAGACCTCTATTTTTGGCTGCGTATGGACGAAACAACCCGTTTGTTGGTGCATGGTAACGATAAAAAGGCTCAGACCGTAACAACGGCTCAGATGGCAGATTTGCTTGCTGGTAATGAAATTCCCCCTGTAACGGTGATTACCCGTAAAATGGGTATGGATATGGACGGTAAGCGTAAATCGCTTGAACCGTGGAATCACAACTTTATCTGTATCAAGCCTGCCGGGGTTATCGGTGAAATTCAGCCCGCCATTGAAGATAGCGAGTTGATAGAGGAAGAAAACGTGGACTACATGAACGCTGGCGGTGGTATTCGTATCGCCAAGTGGCGTACCGGGGAATCCACTGGTCAAGTTGCAGCCGAATATACACAAGGCTCTGGACGTTTGTTGCCTCTTATCACTGAAATTGGTGCTATCATCTGTTTACAGGTGCGTGGCTTTGAGGAAAAGGAAGTACCAGCCGATGCAAATGGTGTGGCACGTACCTATTGGACTAAATCCGAATTTGAGAGTGCAACAGCTCTTGAAGTAGGCTAAACCTTTTGCTTATGGAACTGACAGTAAAGAAAGCGTTTATAGACAAAAACGACAAAGGCAAAATCTACAAGGTAGGTGAAACCTTGCATACCGATGAGCTTAACCGAGTTAATGATTTGGTTGCAAGGGGCATTTGTGTGATTAAGTCTTTGGAAAGCAAACAGGCTGAAAAGGTCACTTTCCAAGACAATGAATATGATTTGAATGTGGTAAAGGATGCTTTGGAATCCATCAATGCCCCCGTTGCCAAAAATGCCGGGGTTAAAGGTGTAACCAAAGCGATTGAAGCCCTTTCAGATGAGAGTGTAACGGCTTTGAAAGAAGCCCTTGAAAAATAGTAGTGATGGGAACTTTGACAAAATACAATGCGTTGGTGGGTGAGCTTGAGCCCTATACCCCAAGCCGCCTTGCTTTGCAAAAGGCACTTGCTGATGTGAAGATAAGCGACTGGGATAGTGAGTACAATGCCGACACAGACCAACGCACGATAGCCATAGCCGCTATAAAGGTGCTAAAGCGGATGATTGTGCTTACCAATGACACGTTAGGTAAGTCCTCACAAGGCTACAGCGTGGAGAAGTTGGAGAAGCGCATTAAAGACCTTTGCAACGAGAACGGTTTGGACGTTTCGGATTTTGTCGAAGTTTCTTCCATTACGGACGGCTCTAATTTGTGGTGATATGGCACGGAATAACGGAACTTTCAGATACACCGCTTTGCCCCTTGAAGCAACAAGGGATGAAGCAACGGGATTTTACACGGACGATGATGCGCCCGTGTGGGTGAAAGGCTGTGAGTGTCAAGTGGAGAAATTCATACCTGCCAAGCAACGATTGGGAACGGACGGGCAAATGTATTCATACACCTTTGATGTGTTTTTACCATCCTACTTTGAGGGTGATTTGAGTATAGGCGCACGTGTGGAAGTGACTTTGGAGCGTGGAGGTGTGGATGAGTTCACCATTTCGGGAATAGATGATACAAACCCTAAATACATAGAGATATGGGGATAATGCCGATGTTTGACAAAGGGGCTATCTTAAACCCCGTGGCTGCTTTCCAAAAGCAACTTGAATTGGCTTTCGTAACCTTGTTAAAATACATGGGCGAAAAGCTGGCTAAGTATGCTAAGGATAGCCACAACTACCAAGACCAAACGGGCAATTTAACCAACTCTATAGGCTATGCCGTGGTACAGAATAAGGAAATCGTTTACTATGGTGGGTCAGACCAGCCCGGAGAGGGTGCGAAAGCCATGTTGGAGGCTGCAATGAAGTATGCCGCCACGCTGCCAAACACTTTTTCCCTCATTATAGTAGCCGGAATGAATTATGCCGCCTACGTGGAAGCCAAAGGGTACAACGTGATTCTACCTGCCGAACTGAAAGCCAAAAGCGAACTACCTGCCGAGATTAACAAGTTGGTGATGAAAGCTAATAAGAAAGCAATCGAATTATTCGGGAACGCAGCATGATAACGACTGAGGAAATAGCAACAAAGGTTTACGCCATGCTTCAAGCAAGCGAGGTGAAAAACTTCATTTCGGGTGTGATTGATTACGAGCGTAACGACTACACCAAAGAGGATGTGATAATTGTCCCTCATACGATAGACGGTGAAGCATCCGTGCGCTACGGTCAGATAAACGTGAATATTCATGTGCCGGATAAGGTGATAGCCAAAGGCAAGGGGCAAGCCGTTTACAGGACACATTTTAAGAGGCTCATAGAGATAAGGGCAAAGGTGGTTGAGGTGTTGAAAAACCATTATGAAAGTGGGAAAGGCTATAACTGGAACATAGGGCGGTTTAACCCACCGATTAAGGAGAAAGACCAAAACGAACATTTTGTTTCCCTTGCTTTGGAGCTTACAGTAAGAGAAAAGAGTATCAACTAATAAAAAATTAAGATTATGCCGATTTTAGCAACAATGGGGTTGAAAAAGATTTATATCGCCCCTGCCATGACCGATGGAAGTATGCCCGCAAAAGGCAACCAATGGCTTGATTTGGGCGATGTGTATCAAGACACTTGCAACTTGAAAGATGATTCTCCCGAAATCACGGAACATAAGTCGGAAACGTCAAGCAAGGTTATTACGTTGGTGGGTGAAACACCTACAAATGTGGAGCTTTCTTTGATGGACCCGGATTTGGAATTGCTTGCACGTTATTTCGGTGGTACTATTGCTGGAGAAAAGGGCAAGCGCACTTGGATTCGTCCACGAAAATTGGAATACAAGGAGTGGGCGTTATGGATTCAACCGGAAGAGGGCTTGTTTATCGGGTGTGCCAATGTGCGTATCATCCCGACATTCGAGATTACCTATTCTTCAAAGGGTATCTGCCTTGTGCCTATGACTATCAAGTTTCAATCAAACTTGCAAGCAAGCGAGGAAATGAGCGACCCAACAGTAGCATGACACTGAAAAAGTCTGAGAACCGATAGCCTCCTATCCCCGGATGGGGGGCTTTTTAACTTTTAAGACAAATGGAACAACTGAATAATGAACGTGAATTGACCCGTGAAGAACGCTTGGAAATCGAAGAAAAGGCGATACAGGCACTTGTGAACATGGGAGTGAAATTCAATGTACCGCTTAAAATTAACCCGGTAAAACCGCCCCGTTTCATCCGTTGGTGGAATAAGCATTTTCCGAACCATGTAAAGATGTGGCGTGACAAACGTATTCCCAAAGGCTGGGACGTGTCCGAAACGGAAGTACCCAATGCCGCTTTGCAAACTATGGAGCGTGTATATATGCGCCACTTCCATTTGAAGCCTCTTTATTTGGGTACGATGGATTGTTTGAGGCGGTTGTATCTGAATATAGAATACGATGAGGAAAAGATACAAGCCGAACCCATACAGGAAAGCAAACGCCTTTTCAAGTATATTCCTCTGATGGCTGAGATTGCAGCCGTAGCCGTGCTTAACAATCCCGTGGTAGCTGACCCCTCTAAAGACAAAGAGGTGAAAGCTTTGAAAGCGTTTTTCATGGAACACCTTACATCTACCCGGCTTGAAAAGCTGGCAGACGTGATAAGCCAAATGATGAATCCCGGGGGTTTTACGTCCTCTATTCGGTCAATACGGGAGATAGGAACGACCAATCCGAAGAAACTCAAAGCAAACCGAGTAGAGTAATCGGGCTAAATAGCCCGTGGGGTAATCGTGGGGAAATTATCAAGTCCTTTGGCTGGACTTACGATTATCTGCTTTGGGGTATCAGTTGGCTAAACGTACAAATCATGCTGGCAGATGCGGCACGTGTGGAACAAGAGCCGGAGCAAACGGACGGAAACAAAGATGGTGGGAAGCCGCCTGTACAGCTAAAGACAAAGGATGATATTAAGAATTATCTGAAAGGAATAATGTAATGGATAATATAAACGGAGCGTTGGCGTTCAAAGCCACCCTTGATATAAATGATTTCAACGTGTCGGCACAAGCGATGGAAAGGAGTATCAAACAGGTTTCATCCACAGCCGTATCGGAATCGTCTGTGATGGATAACTCCATTCAGAGCTTTGCGCAAAATGGGGCGAAATACATTGTTTCCTACCTCGTTGGGCAGGGTATGGGGACTTTGCTTCAAAGTATTGTGCAAACACGTGGGCAGTTTCAACAGTTGGAAATTGCCTTTACAACCATGCTCAAAAGTGGTACGCAAGCAAAGGGCTTGATGAATAGGCTTATTGATACAGCCGCCAAAACTCCGTTTGACCTTTCGGGCGTTGCGAGTAGTGCCAAACAGATGCTTGCTTACGGCTCAACCGTGGATAATGTGGTGGATGAGCTGGTAATGCTTGGTAACGTGGCTTCGGGCGTGGGTGCGCCACTACAGGATATTGCCTACCTCTATGGAACGCTACGGACACAAGGCAGGGCATTTACCGTGGATATTAGGCAGTTTGCCGGGCGTGGTATTCCCATCTATGAGGAACTGGCTAAAGTGCTTGGCGTAACCAAAGATGAAGTTTCCAACCTTGTAACGGAGGGTAAGGTTGGCTTTGCGGAAGTAGAAAAGGCTTTCCAAAACATGACGGGTAAAGCCGGGACTTACTACAACCTCATGCAAGAACAAAGCAAGTCCCTAACGGGTATGATTTCCAACATGGGTGATGCGTGGGAACAATCGTTAAACAAGTTGGGTGCGGATAACCAAGATGTTTTTGCCGGAGCTATTGAAAGTGCTACCTATATGGCAGAGCATTTGGATGATATTTTGCGTATTTTGAAAGCCGTTGCTATAGGCTATGGAAGCGTGAAAGCCGCTATTGTACTGAATACATTAGCCACAAAGGGATATACGGGCGTTGCTCTTTTGGATAACACGGCAAGGCAGGCTAAGATTTCCTTAATGAAGTTGGAAGCCGTTGCTACTGGGCAGATGGTAGCTCAGACAAAAGCGATGGTTGCAGCCCAAAACAGCCATGTCGCAGCATTGCAAGCGCAACTGACGGTAGAGGAACACGCCAACATGGTAAAGCAGTTACGCATTGCCACCATTCAACAAATGCTTACCATCCAACAAGCAGAATACCTTTCCAATTTGAATCTAACGGCTTCTTCTGCCAATTATGAGGCGGTGGCTCTGAGTGTTCTTACCGTTGAACAAAAGCAAGCTCTAAGCAAGTTAGACTTGTCGGCTAAAAGTGCCGTGTATCGTGCCGCTTTGGAAAATGAGGTTGCCGTTAAGACACAAAACAGTGCGGCTACCTTAAATGCCATGCGTACCGATGTCAAGGCAGCAGCCGTAAAGATGGAATCGGCACGGGCTGATGCACTGGCGGCAAAGGCGGCTGTAGAACGTGCCTATTTGGAAGTGTACAGGGCACAACAGACTGGGAACGCTGAAAAGATAGCCATTGCCACTAAGAAGATGGAGGCAGCGGAGGATAACGCAGCTATCGCACGAAAGACGGCTTTAGCCACCCAATCCGATTTTTACGCAAAGAAAAAACTACTTGAAGCTACAGCCACCAAGCAATCCACAGCCGCTTCCGTGGCAGATACTACGGCAAAGACAACACAAGGGGCTGTAACTTCCGTACTGACTGCAATCACGACAAAAGCAACGGTAGCGGTGAAAGCTCTTTGGGCTTCCATGATGAGCAATCCTATCGGCTGGGTAATGGGATTGATAGGTGCATTAGTCAGTGTAATTACTCTTTTTACGGGCAAACAAAAAGAAGCGACCACGGCAACGGGTGAATTTCAAGATACCACGAAAAAAGAGATTGACGATTTGAATTTACTTTTTGCCGTATTGCAAAATACGGAGAAAGGAACTCAAACACATAAAAATACGATTGAAAAAATCAATGCCGTATGTAAACAATATAATAAGACATTGCTTGATGAAAACGCTACACTTGATTTACAGCGTCTTAAATATGAGGAATTGACTACAGCCATTCAGCAAACTACAGCCGAAAAAATCAAGGCTAAATATACCGAACAAGCTATGCAAGAACTGGTACAAAGCCAAACGGATGCACTTGATAAGCTGAAAGAGAATGCCGAAGATGCAACCTACAAAGAAATTCAAGAAGTTATGGAAACCACCCCGGAGGGTGTAACCGTTATGATGAATAAGGTTGTTGATGTGGCTTCAAGTTCTATTCGTGGAGCTTCGGGGGCTGTATGGGATGCGGTAGAATCTATGGCGGTAGAATCCGCAAACCAATTGAAAGGGCTAACAGGTCAAGCCTATACCGATGCGTTCAACAACTCATTGGATAGCATTGTTTCTGCCGTACAAAAGTCCACCGGGGCTACAGGTAAAGAAATGGATGCTTTCAAGGAAAATATAAAAACTTATCTTGAAAGTGTCGCACAATCAGCAAAAAAGGCAGATGAAACCATAGGCAAGGTAGATAGGCAACTTGAAAAATTCTATGGTAAAAAAGATACGACTTCTGTAACAGAGAGTACCGACTATGTGGCTATGTCGTTTAACGAGCTGGATAAGAAAATAGGTGAAACTCAGAAAAGTATTGATACCCTCAATGCCAAAAAGGTAAAGGTGGAAGCCGATAATACCCAACTGAAAGAGCTGAAAGACTTGTTGGATAAATTGAATGGTGCTGTAAACACCAAGAATACAAACCTTAACACGGAAAAGGGAATATCAGACCGTATCAAGCAGCTTAAAGAATTGCGTGAAGCTGCCATTATCGGTAGTTCTGACTATAAGAGTTATGATACGCAAATAAAGAAGTTGGAAGCCCGTTTACCCAAGCATACCACGGGGGATAAAGCGGATAGTGCCGCCAAGCAACTACGTGAAAGGCAACTTGAAGCTGACCGCAAATTGGAGGCTGACCGTATTGCAGTCTTGGAAGAGGGCTACGAAAAACGCAAGCGCACCCTTTCGCTCCAACACAAGGAGGCATTGGATAATATAGACAAAGAGGAAAAGGCTTTGGCTAAAGCTCGTAAGGATGCCGGAAAAGGTGGCTTATCTAAGTCTGAAAAGGACGGCTTCGATGAAAGGCGAACACTTGAAAACAAGAAATATGACAAAGCCCAAAACAAACTCTTTGACGGTGAAATAGAGTACAAGAAACAGCAATATGCCTTGTATTTCCGTTGGGTGCGTAACATGGGCGAAGATGTAGCCAATACCCAATTTGCCACGCTTTTAAAAGGCGGTAAATCATACAAGGAGTATGTGGAAAATGAAATCAAGGCTCTAAAGGATAAACAACAAGCCGGAACACTCACAGAGGGAGAAAGTAACCAACTTATTTCCCTTAATATGCAATACAATGAAATCACGGGGGCAAAGTCCGCTATGGATTCTTTCAAGGAATCTGTATCTAAGACCATTCAGCAAGCCCAAACACTTGCCGAGAAGTTGGAAGCCATAGCCGATGCAAAAGAGAAGCTGGCTAATGGAAGTTCCGGGCTTGTGGGTGCTGACGAAAAAGCGGAAGCCACTTTGTTTGTTTCAGAAGAAGATGAAAAGTTACAGGAAGAAGTACAGCAAAAGATACTTTCCTCTTACAGAACCTTTGAGGAACAAAGAAATGACATCCAAAAGGAATACGCCTTGCTGCGTGCTGCCGCTCAAAAGACGGGCGACCAAGAACGGATTAACCAAGTAAACAAGTCGGAGGCAGAAGCGTTAAGCACCCTTACCGCCAATATGTTAAAGCAATCGGATAGTTGGAAGAAGTTATTTGGCGATTTGGATAGCCTTTCTGTAGCTGAAATAGATAAGTTGGTGGCTGATATTGAAACAAAGCTAAAAGATGCGGATTTGAAACTGAATCCCGTAGATTACCGTGCTTTGATTGATAGTTTGAATCAAGCAAAGGAAACGCTTATTTCAAAGAATCCCTTTAAGGCTTTAGGCACGTTCTATGATGATTACATTGAAGCCAAAAAGAAGCTGGCAGAAGCCAAAGCGAATGTTGCTGCCGGAAAGGGTACGGATGAGGATGTGAAAAAGGCAGAGGCTGACATGAAGAAAGCCGCCAAAGGCGTAACCAAGTCCATTGAAACGATTACCGATACGGCTACCACGTGCGGCAATGCCATTGCATCCATGTTTTCTGATTTGGGACAGGATGATTTGGCAAACGGCTTAGGCACTGCAATGGAGTTGTTCGGGCAGTTGGGCAATGCCGCCGCCTCTGTAGGTAAAATGATGAGCGGTGACATATTGGGAGGCGTTACGGGTATGGTAAGTGCCGTTACTTCTGTAGTGGGCATATTTGCCAAATTGCATGATTCCAAGTATGAGAAGAAAATTCAAAATCTGCAAAAGGAAATAGATGCGCTGGAACAATCCTACAGCCGTTTGGAACGAGCCTACAATAATACTTATTGGGTGTTCAATGATAGCCAACGTGAAGCCTACGAAAAGAATATCCAACTGATTAACGACCAAATACGGGCTTTGGAACAAGAAGCCAACGTAGCAAAGAAGAATTGGGATTTTGCCCGTTACGCTCAACTCAACAAGGAGATTAAGGAACTCAACAAACAGTTGAAGAATGCGGAAGAAAACGGAGATATGTTTTCTATCTATGAGGCTCAGAAAAAGAACCTCAAACAGCAACAAGAGGATTTAAGAAAGCAAATTCAAGCTGAAAAGGATAAGAAGAAAACCGATAACGGAAAAATCCAACAGTGGAACGAGCAAATAGAATCCATTACCCAACAGATAGAGGATTTGGATAGGTCAATGATGGAAACGCTTGCCGGAACGGATGTAAAAACCGCCATTGATGAATTTGCCGATGCGTTGGTAGATGCTTATTGCAAAGGTGAGGATGCAGCGGAAGCATTGGGCGAAAAGACAAAAGAAGTCCTTAAAAAAGCGGTTGTGGAAGCGTTGAAACGTGAGTTTTTGGCAAAGGGAATCAATGATGCCGTTCTCTATTTGGGAGAATCCATGAAAGACGGGAAACTGACCGATGTAGAGAAGCGAGAATTTGAAAGGATGGTGAACGCTGCCGGGGATTTGTTCAATTCCGCATTGGAGGGTATTGGTGATTGGATTAAGGATGTGGAGGAAGAAACCGTACAGCAAGACCCCCTTACGGGTGCGGTTACTTCCATGAATGAGGAAACGGGCGGTGTGATAGCCGGGCGGTTGAATGCCTTTGTCATAAACCAAAGCGACCAAACCTCTATTATGAGGCAGGCACTTGTTTACCAAGCCGAAATAGCCGCCAACACGAAGTTGAGTGCATCAGAGCTGACGGAGATTAAAACTACTTTGAAGCGCATTGAAAATAAAGATAGTTCACTTTTATCACAAGGAATAGCATAGTTATGGAACTGGTACAACAACTTAAAGAGGATGGCAAGGCAAAGGGGCTTTGCCGGATGTGGCAAATGAAGCTAAGAACGGGGCTTGACTATGAGCAACTGATACAGCTTTACATTAAGGGCATAGATTTCTGTATATCGGAGAATTACCCCACGCTTGACTTTATACGGGAACACTTCAAAGGCAAATGCGAGGTTTACGGGGTGTTTGTGGATGATGAGGTTACGGATAAGGTGAATTTACCCGATGTGGTGCTGAATGGTGACTGCAAAGCTATGTTGGAGTATGACGGCTATTCTGTTTCACGGGTATATGCACGGCATGATTCCCATAGTGCCGTAAACGTGTCGGACAATGCGATTGTTACCATAGACGCTTTCGATAACTCGTATCTGTATGTGGCGGTAGCCGGAACGGATGCAAAGGTGCTTGTGAATCTGTATGGCAATGCCAAAGCGGATATAGAGGGAGTGGGGATAGAAGTTAGACAAATGAATAAAAATACTTACTGATATGGATAAGAACATGATTTTACACCTGCCTTTCGATGACCCGGACGGTAGTATAGCTTACGACTTTTCACAGTACCGCAACGATGCCACCTTATCGGATGGTGCGGATTTTTCTAAGAAATCTAAAGTGGGTAAATCACTTGCTTTGAATGGTACGGGCGAATGCGAAACAGCTCGTTCCATACCCTTTAGCGGTAATTTTACACTTTGTTTTTGGGTGCTGCCTGTTTCTCAAAAGTTAGGCTGGGTGCTGAATATGCCCGGTATAGACAATTATAAAGAGCAATGGCTTGATGTAATGCCCGATGGCTGGATTTTCTTTGCTTTCGTTAAGTCCGGCAATATGTTTACCGTCTATGAGAACACGACCCGGATATTCAGTGAAATATTACCAAAGACACCAACGGGGCTTTCCATCAACGACCAATCACTTTTTGGGACGAAAGCCTTGCTGGACGAAGTGAAACTGTTTGACGTGGCGAAAGAACCCCGTGAAATATTCGAGTTGCAGAAAGATACGGATGTGGAATATTTCATAGACGGAAAGAACTTCAAGGAGTTTGGGGTATTCGTTTCCAAAAGTGCCGGATTGGTTGGACGGTTGGAGCGCAAAGAAGCCTTGCAAGTGAACTGGGACAATTACCACGGTATTGTAAGGGATAAGAAGCGACCACGCTACAAGGAACGCAACATTACACTGGATTGCTTTATTGAGGCTTCGGGACGTGCCGCCTATGTGGAATGGGTAAACCTTTTCTTTTCCCAATTCGATGCGGAGGGGAACCACCGTTTGCGTGTGGACTATGACGGAAAGGCAAAGCCTTTGGTATATGAAGTGGAATTGCTGGATGAGGCAGACCCGGAAAAGAGCTGGGGACAATATAGCAACGATTTGATGGTGGGTACATTCCGTTTAAAGCTGGTGGAAGATGAACCTGTGAAAAAGGTGCTTAGATATATAGGTGGAACTGCAAACGGCAAGGCTACGATTACCGTCACTTCGTCCAAGCTGCTTAATATCTATTGGGGTGACGGCACGCACACTTACGATGTGTCCGGCAGCGAACAAACGATAGAACACACTTACGTTACACCCGGTGAATACGAGATAATCGTTTCGGGCGTGATTGAAGACATTGAAAAATTTGAAACCAATGCTATTGTGATATGGGAACTCTTGAAATAATCAGGCGCAACGGTGAAAAGGTACGCTTGTTTTCCAAAGAGCCGTTTTGTACGCTGAAATCAGCCGCTCAAAACAGTTCCTTAATGGGGGATGATAACGTACAGCTTTCCATTGTTTCCTCTGAGTTGCTTAATTTAGGCAAGGGAGATAAAATCATAGTGGAGGGTGAAGAATACACCATCCGTACTAAGGTGAACCGTGAAATGCTTTCGGACAACCATTATGTGCATGATGCCACTTTCTACGGAGTGATGTACGAGCTGATGAAAAGCCTGTACCGAAACACCGATGCAAACGGGAAATCCAGCAAAAGCACGTTTGACCTCACTTATAATATCCGGGACTTTGTAAAGGTGCTTATCTACAACGTGAGCCGTGACTATCCGGGCTTATGGGCTTTCGATGAAGCTAATTGCCCGGACACAGAACCACGTACCATTTCCTTTGCCCGTAACAATTGCCTACAGGTTTTGCAAATGCTTTGCAGTGACCGTGAATTTGATTTGGAGTTTCTCATTACCCAAAAGGACGGGGTGCGTACCATCCACATAGGAAAGTTCGGTGCAAAAGTTGTGCCCCCGGGTGGCAACGCTTTCTTTGAGTGGGGCAAAGGCAACGGCTTGTACAAGCTCAAAGAGCAAAAGGTAGATGATAAGACCATTATCACAAGACTTTGGGTGGAGGGTGGCACGACCAACATTCGGAGTGATTACAGGGACTATTCAGAACGCCTACAGCTTCCGTTTCCAGTGCGTTTGAACAAAAAGGAACACAAACTATGGGACGGTACAATAGTACCGCCTCAGAGCGAATATATAGGCATATCCGATGATAACAAGCGTTATTTGGAGGATGGCGATTTGAGGGATGCACTGGGTAGTGATGAGGATGCTGTGACGTATGATAATATTTTCCCGAAACGGACGGGTACGGTTACTGCTTTGGTGGCTGATGATATAAACAGCTTCATTGATGATACAATGGACTTTGACCTGAACGAGAAAGACGATAAAGGTACAAAGTATCTGATTAACGAGGTATCGGCAAAGATTAATTTCATTTCGGGTAAATTAGCCGGACAACAATTTGAATTGGCGAAAAAGGGAGGATACGACCATGCAACAAAAAGGTTTACGCTCATTCCATTTACGGACAACAGGGGGCTAACTATTCCTACCACTGAAAGCGAGGCTTACCGAATAACGGAGGGTGACACGTATAAGATTACGGATATTCACCTGCCTAAATCTTATGAAGATGATGCAGAGGAAGATTTATGGTATGCCGGATATAACGAGTTCAAGCCACGCACACAGGCACGGGCGCAATATCAGCTTACCTTTGAACGTTCCTATTTTTTGAACGCTTTGCCAAGCGATAGCGAAACAACCGTCTTTCATGTGGGTAACTATGTACCCGTGAAAGATGAGCGTTTCGGTATTGAGAAGAATATCCGCATCCAAAAGGTGACAAAGAACCTGCTTGTGGAGCATGACTATACACTGACCCTTTCGGACATTACAGCCATTTCCCCAATCACTCAAACGGTTGTGGATGTGGGACGGCACGAAACAATCATAGAAAACAATCGGCTTCGGGACTTGACTAAGGCACGGAGGGGATGGCGTACAACAGAGGAACTGCGTACAATGGTGTATGATACGGACGGTTATTTTGACCCCGAAAACATCAAGCCCAATTCCATTGACACCAATATGCTTACGGTGGGGTCTAAGAGCCAACAATTTGTTTTGATAGATGTGATACTGCAAGCCAACGTAAACGGAATATCCAATCGTTTTGATGCTTCTGCCGGGGTATTGGCTCACTTGACTATTGATGATGAGATAATCAAGCATTGGAACATGGCGGCTGACTCATTCACTCTATCAAGCCCAAAGGGGTACTATGTGTTTGCCAAGTGCTCCAAGAAAAGCACGGATGGCATTTGGTATGTGACACAGGAACAACTAAAGGTTGAACCAACCGAAGACCCGAACAACTATTATTTCCAAGTGGGTATATTGGGGTCGGTGCATTCGGATGATGATTTCAGGGACTTTACCACTACCTACGGATTTACCCGTATCAACGGAAACACTATCACTACGGGTAAGATTATAACAAGCGATAAGGAGTGCTATTTGGATTTGGACGGCAACAAGTTCCGTATCGGTGATTCTTCAAGTTCTATTGATTGGAACGTAACGGCAAAACGCCAATTAACGTTGCACAACGTCCGTTTGCTTTCTGATAGTGGGGACACCTCACATATCGGGGTGTTCCGTGGCACATATAACCCGAAGTACGTGTACTATGCCGGGGATGAGGTGGCTTACACGGTGAATGGTGAAACGTGTACCTACCGATACACTAACCCCACACCAAGCATGGGCAACCTGCCTACCAATTCCGTATATTGGTCGGTTGTGGCGAAAGGTTCTACCGGGGATAAGGGAGAAAGCGGTTTATCCGTATTCTATACCTATAATGACAGTGAAACCAAGCCTGCCACCCCTACGGGGGATGGCTCTACGGGAGGTTGGCACAGAACTTCGTCCGAAAACGTGGTTTGGATGAGTATAAAGAACGCCAAGACTGATACGGAGGGTGCGTGGGGTATTCCTTTTCGTGTGCGTGGTGCTGATGGTACTTCAATCAATATCAAAGGTTCTAAGGACAATGTTTCACAACTGCCTACCGTTGGAAATTCAGAGGGCGATGCTTATCTAATCGGGGGCAACCTCTATATTTGGGATGGCACGAACTGGAAAGATGTTGGAGCTATTAAGGGGGAAGATGGAAAGAGTAGCTATCTTCATAAGAAGTATTCCGATGATGGCGGCAAAACGTTCACAGCCGGAAACGGTGAAACACCCGGAAGATGGTTGGGTTTGTATGTGGATATGATACCCACCGATAGCGACAAACCAAGTGCCTACAAGTGGAGCGACACGAAAGGACAAGACGGAACGCCCGGTTTACCCGGTGAAGATGGGCGTACTCCATACTTCCATATCAAGTATTCGGACAACGGGGGAATGTCGTTCACTGCAAACAATGGTGAAGAGCCGGGCGACTACATAGGGCAATACACCGACTACGTGCAGAAAGACAGTGATAATCCGATGGATTACACTTGGGCTTTGATTAAAGGCGAATCGGGTACAGGTGGAACGGATGCCGGAGCTGGTGAATATTACGAGTATCGTTACGCTAAAAATGGCTCGACTTTAGTACCGCCCGATTTGGATGTTAATTCTTCCAACCCTACCGGGTGGAGTACGGAAATGCCGAAAGTAGGAGCGTTGGAATATATTTGGTGTACAATGGCTAAGAAGTCCGGGCTTGCAGACCGTACCAAATTTCATTTGCCCATTGAAGCTAACGACACTTCAAGCATTGCCGATATTTCGGGTAACGGTTATAATGGTGTGCTGGGCGGTGGGACGGTAGTAAAAGACGGAACGAGATATGCCCTCAATCTGAGTGGTGGAATGGAGAGCCGTATTCCTTATGATTTACCCTTTGGGGAAAGTTTTACACTCTGTTTTTGGATGAAGTCAGACCAAAATCAAGTCAAGTGGATGTTGAACGGATATAACGGTAGGCACTATGTGGAAAAGAGTATTGCAATCACGCCTAATACGTGGTTTCACCTTGCATTCCGTTTTAATGACCGTACCGTTACGGTATTCAAAAACGGAGAGCAATTACATAGTGGTAGCGTTAATATCATGGCTGTAGGCTTTGCTATTTACGATGATGATGTATTCGGTTCTGCCGTGTATTTCGATGATATACGTTTGTTGATGGGGGCTTTACCTGTGAATGACATTGCTTCCGTAATGAATGGCAAAGCAGACCTGATGATACAGAAATGGAGTACCCCTATTCGTGTAAATCCTTATGATGGTGAAGATGGAAAGCCTGGTGTTAGTGTGACATTGGCAGATGTGGAATATGCACAAAGCACGTCAAATTCAGTTGCGCCTACTACGGGGTGGCAGACAACCGCCCCGACATGGATAAATGGGAGGTATATATGGAGTAGAACGAAAGTATCTTATTCAGACAACACGACTACCTACACTAAGGCGGTTTGTATTACAGGCGGCAAAGGCTCTACGGGTGATAGCGGTGTTGGCGTAAGTTCTATTATTGAACAATACTACCTATCCAGTTCGGCAACCTCATTACTTAATGGCTCATGGAGTACAACACGCCCAACTTGGAAAGACAAATGGTATATATGGACACGCTCGGTTATCACTTATACGAATGGAACGAGCGACACTACGGCTGCAATATGTGTAACGGGGTCGAAAGGTGATAAAGGTGAAGATGGAAAGCCGGGTGATAAGGGGGAGAAAGGCGATAGCCCCGTACTTGTTTATAGGGGTATTTATGATTCATCCAAGACTTATTACGGAAATAGCAAACGGTTGGATGCTGTAAAATACAACAATCAATACTATATAGTCCGTATTGATGCAGGAACATTCTCAAATGTCACTCCCACGACAACAAGCAAATGGAATACGTTTGGAGCGCAATTTGAAACTATTGCCACAAACTTGTTATTGGCTGAGGGGGCAAACATTGGAGATTGGTTTATTAAGGGCGGTAAGATTGTTTCCACTATGGGTAATGGTAACAGGGTAGAGCTGGATGCTTCAATGGCTCGTATTTATATTGAATCTTCAAGTGGTGGTGGTGATTATGCGCTCGTTGATTTTGGCGCAAAAATGACAATAGATGCCAACCGTGGAATTTTTGAAACAAGGGCTAAAAATGCTCCTAACTATTCTAATGCGGTTTCCTATATGTCACCAACGGGAATATTCTCAAATATGGCAGGTACGGACGGTATGCCAGCAAGTAGCGGATATACGCACCGTGGGGCTATTGTTGGGCTTGGTTTTGCAAATGTTCCGGCAAGAACATGGGCTATAAATGCGGTAGATACAATCGTGGCAGGTGTTTATGGTCGGGCTTCTAATTCGGGGACTGCACCAGCCTTTGGCGGTTTCTTCTATGATTTATTTGCCGGAGGCTTGATTTTTGGTCGAAAGTGTATTACAGGAACGTCGAATAACACATGGTATTTGAATAGAGAAGATACCGTGGTAATAGGGTACACGTCTGCCGCATCAGTAGTGTATCTTCCGGCTTCTCCTAAAGAAGGGCAGGTTATATTTGTAAAGCAGTGGTGGAGAGGCTATATGAGATTCAGACCAAGAAGCGGCTACCTAATCTATGATGATACTTCGGTAAATGACTACTACGATTTTGGAGAGGGTCAAGGTGGTATGTTTGTATATACCGTAGGATATGTAGATGGAGTTAAAAAACAAGCATGGTTAGTAAGTAGATGGAAATACTAAAAATATGGAAGAAAGAGTATTATACGGATATATGGATGGCGACTATCTACAATGTATAGAAATAGCCCCTATTCCTCAAAAAATCAGAAATGAGAAAACGGGGGAAATAACAACACGCATGGTATCGGTTATTGAACAGGTGGCTGAACTGCCAACCATATATAAGCCAGTGGATGCAATAGATGAAAGTAAACAAAACACAGATAAGGAGGGCTATGTTGTGCGCATTGTGCCATACGATGCCGGGGACAGGATTTCATTCAGATACATAGAAGTCCCCGACTTTCAAAAGGTGGCACATGAGATTGAACGCTCAAAGGAGGTGTTGGCAAGTAGCGATTATAAGATAATCAAATGCTACGAAGCCGCCCTAATGGGGTATGCAATGCCGTATGAGATAAAGGCATTGCATAATGAAAGGCAGTTGCTAAGAGATAAAATCAATGAACTTGAAGCACGTTATACCTCATTATCTGATGATATACTTTAATTATAATCATAAATGTGTTTGTTGAACACATTTATGATTATATTTGCAGTTAAATAAACTTGATTTACTCAGTGAATTATGGAAACAACGATGTACAGCCTACGGATTCTTTCCAAAGGTAAGGTTACAGACCTTTCCAATGGTTTTGCTTTGGGTGGTGTTCCGTTTACCGTCTTTGTACGACCTAAAGAGGTTACGATGGAAACAAGTACGCTGCTTAAATGCAAGCTCATTTGTGATAAGGAATTTAGTATGTTCCCCGTACCTATCGGGGATTGGACGCCCGGAGCGATAACCGTAATATCCCCAAACGGTATCGACCTTTCGGTATATGATGTGTATTGGGGTGCTGGTGAAACTATTAAATAACTTATAGCTATGGGATTATTATTGGGAAGCGGAAACACGAAACCGCAATATCCTTACGACCAATGGTATGGGGTGCAAGGTGATTTCAACTCACAGGACTACAAACTAAAGCGTGTGGGTAATTTGGATTTACACCGTACATTACCCATTCAAGCGAAGCTGAAACGCTTTGTGGAAAACCCTGACGGCTCGGTTAAGTATTACCTTAACCAAAATGACAGCCGTAAAAAGGATTCGGGTGCAACGGCTGTGATTGACAGCACGGACGGTAATGTAATGCTTGAAAAGCCGGAATATTACTTCAAGTTGGAAATAGAGGGGACGAAATGGATTCGTGCCTATTCCGAATATCCGTTGCCCGGCTTTATCAAGATGGAACGAAAGACGGTAAGCCCGTGGTATGCAACGGTGGATATTACCAACTCTGTAGCCGTTTCGGGATGTTGGCTCACTTGGAATGGCGATGAAATTGCAAGGGATTCAGACGGATTTGTTATACTCAAAGCGAATGCCGCACAATTCAGAGGTGGTTCGGGTGCTGGTGATGCCGCTAAGGATGGTACTTACAACTCCATGTTGGGTATGCCTCGTACTTCCATTTCAAAGGCTGGTGTTCGTCCTCTTTGCAAGAACGGAACACACCACGGGGCGTACAGGGTGTACAATGAAATTGCTTGGTTGCAACGTGTGGAATATGCCTCATTGCACTGCCAAGATGCTTACACCGAAACGCTGACTGCTGACGGATTCCATCAAGGAGGCTTAGGGAGTGGTCCGGTTGTTAATGGTACGGAGTGGAATACATGGGGAGGTTACAAACCGTTTGTCCCTTGCGGTGTTACTGCAACGCTGGGAAACAACACGGGTAAGGTGTCCTACACTATCAAGGGATGGACTGGTGGCGATAAGGTGGTACAAGTAACCTCTTACCGTGGTTTGGAAACTCCTTATGAATACTTGTGGATGCTTGCTGATGATGTACTAATTTGGCATAAAGCGGATGTATCTATTGCCTATGTATGCGAAGACCCGACAAAATTCACCTCTCATTCAGATAGTGCTACTACCGTACCTATCGGATATGAAGCCATTACGGAGCTTCCACGAACTGAGGGCTATGTGCTTTCTATGGCTCATTCCACTAAAGGTTATTCCTTTGCCGAAAAAGTAGGAGGTTCAAGTAATAAAGGCTATTGCGATTACTATTGGACTCCCACAGGTGGTAGTACGTGGTCTGCTGTAGGCTGGTATGGTGCCCTTTTGTCTGCTAGTGCGGCTAATGGTGCGCCTGCGGGTTTCGGTTTTCTGTCTGCGAGTCATCGTTCCTCGGCTGCGCACATTGGGTTCCGCTTGTGCCGTTTTTGACGGACTGCAAAACTCGGTGAACGGAGCAACGAAAATGGCGTTGGATTGAAAAAAATAAAAACATTACAGGGTTGTGGCGGCTGGTGCCCTTTTGTCTGCTAATGCGAATAATGGTGCGACTGCGGGTTTCGGTTATCTGAATGCGAATAATCGTTCCTCGAATGCGAACATTGGGTTCCGCTTTTACCGTGGTTTCAACTTATAACTGTTGCTGCCACGCCCTTACCTCACAGAGACTATCGGCACGTCTGATAGTTGGTAAAATAATATGGATTAGGACGGTGCAAGTAAGTAATTGAAAGCTCTGTTTTAGAACAACGGCACAAATGGGTGTAGTAAAGACTGAATACGGGTTATGTTATACGGCTGATACCTGCTTTTATCAATACTCGGATTTTGAGGATTGCGGTTTATATGTCGGTGATACAGGAAAGATATTCATTTCCCAAGCTAAGAAAATTAAGAATGTTTATCACCTGATATATGAATGCTCCAACCTCATACGGGCGCAATATAAGGCACAGCAAGGCAAAGGAGAGCGTACCGAAATATCCAAGTTCAATGAGAACATTTTGGAGAATTTGGATAGCTTGTACTGGGACTTGCGCAATGAAACTTATACCCCCGGTGAATATCGGATTAAGGTTATATATGAGCCGAAAGAAAGGGTGATTATGATTGCCCCGTTCTTCCCGGACAGGATAGTACACCATTGCATTATCAATGTGTTGGGGCGTTACTGGACTAACTTCTTCATTGCGAATACATACGCTTGTATCAAAGGGCGTGGTATTCATAAATGTATGGAGGATGTGCATACGGCTTTAATCATAGACAGAAAAGGTACAAGGTTCTGTTTGAAGATTGACATCAAGAAGTTCTATGATAACATAGACCACGCAGCATTGAAAAGGATAATCCGCTACACTATAGCGGATGAACAACTGTTAAGGCTGTTGGATAAGATAATAGATAGTAACGGTAAAGACAAGGGGCTGCCAATAGGCAATTTCACAAGTCAATATTTGGCTAATCTCTATTTAGCATATTTCGACCATTGGGTTAAAGAAGAACTGGCTAAGATAGTGATGAAGCGTTTTGGGGTGAAAATCTACTACTATCGCTATATGGATGATATGGTGATACTATGCGCTGACAAAGAGGCACTGCATTTCGTACTCGACATGATGGGGCTTTACTTGGGTGGCGAATTGAAAGTAGAGATTAAAAGCAATTGGCAGATATTCCCGGTTGATGCTCGTAGCATTGATTATGTGGGATTCAAACAAAACCATTACGGCATATTGCTAAGAAGCGGTATTCTGAAAAGGTTTTATAAGAAATTCCACCGCACCATCAATAAATACGAAATCAAAGATGAAACGGATATTAAACACTTCTTCCCATCTGAATATGGCTGGATAATCAGGTGCTCGGAGGAACACAGTAAATTCATTTTTAATAATTGTTTGAACGATGGAAGCAAATGTTTTGACTACAGGGCTGCTGGCTAAGACTAAGCCGGAGGTGATAGATTCTCTTAATAACGGGCAGGGAACGTTCCTTTATAACCATAACATCAAAGAGGTTAAGGTTATTGCAGACAAAGAGGGTGGCATTGAGATTACGACTGATGCGGAACGTGCCACAGGCACGATGTTCCAATATGACAGCGTGAGGGTGGAATATCCAAAAACGGCTGATAATATTTTCAGCACGTTGCTTACTGCAAGATACCCGGCTAAGACAGAAAGTAAGCTGGTAAACGAATATCAGTCTGCCATGCTGGGCTTACTTGCCGAAAGTGCGAAAGCCCCCTATGAGGACTTTTTGAAAGACCGTTTGGCTATCCGTAAAATGGTGGATGCCGATTGTGAAACCTATAACATACCGATGGACTTATGAACGAAGTAATGGACTTTGAGGAAACCGAATCCTTGAATGAAGATATTTTCGATTGTGAATACACCTCAGTAGATGCCGTGATTAATGAGGTCACGGTGTTTACGGGGTGTAAGGAAAGACAGACAGAGAACGGAACGAGAACACTTATCGCCTATGGCGAGGGTATCGGTGCATCCGCTTTCTATACTGACAGCAAGAAGTTGAAAGATGTTGTTTTAGACCCGAAGCGCAAATATCCGTTTCGTGCCGTTATCAAAGTGGTACGCTATGGAACGATGTACGGGTTTAAGTTCTTTCCACCGAATACTCCAATCACGCAGGAGGATAGAGATAACTTTGAGTATTACAAGCGAAACAAGTATAAGAAAAACCGATGATGGAAGAAAGTTTGAAAGTGGCACAAGGCATAAGCGATTTTGGCTTTATGGTGATAGTGTGCGCTGTGTTCCTCTGTTTGGCGGCTGCACTTATGATAGCTTGTTTCAAATGGTTCAAGTCTATCATTAACGGCATGATTAAAGGCAATCAGTCTATGGTAGCCGAACTTCTGACGGAAACCAAGAATCAGAATGATATGCTTACGGATATTGCGGAGGGGTTGCGCCCGGAAACACAGCTAAGGATAAAGAATACTTCGGGTATATACTTTGACCTTGCTATAGAAAGGGTGTGCCGGATTATTCGGAAAGTGAGAGAGGAAAACCACATAGCCGACCATGAGGCTACAAAGGTTAAGATACACACCTTGATAATGAACTTGCACGAAGATAGGAATAGCAGGTTTGACTACTATACCTATCGGGGCAAACGCTTATCCAGCTACACGTCCCCCGAATGGATTGAGTGGGTGGAGCAATGCGTATGGAGTGAGGTATATGCAGAAAGCGTGAATAACGGCAGGACTTATACCAATGTACAGACGGTTTATGACCGTATAAAAATAGATTTTTACCATAAATTGAATCAAGAATGAAGATACTTATAGACAATGGGCATGGAGAAAATACACCGGGTAAACGCAGCCCGGATGGAACTTTCAGAGAGTATGCCTATACGAGAGAAATTGCGGATGAAGTCGTGCGTGAACTGGCTAAACGTGGCTATGTAGCGGAACGCATTGTTAAGGAGAACTTGGACGTGCCTTTGGCTGAACGTGCAAGGCGTGTGAACGAGGTTTGCGCCCGATACGGGGCTAATAACGTGTTGCTTGTTTCCATCCACTGCAATGCTGCCGGGAATGGCGAATGGATGAATGCCCGTGGATGGTCTGCCTATACCACTAAGGGCAAAACGAAAGCTGACGAACTGGCAAACCGAATGTATGATGCTGCCGCTTGCTTTATTACCGGGCAAAAGATTAGGCGTGACTATTCGGATGGCGACCCGGATTGGGAGGAAAATTTCTACATCCTTTCCAAGACGAAATGCCCGGCTGTATTGACGGAGAATTTCTTCATGGATAACAAGGAAGATATTGCTTACCTTACATCTATGGAGGGGAAACAAAACATTGTGAACACCCACGTAGAGGGTATAATCCAATACATCAAGGAATATGAGAAATAAAGCGTTTTTGATATTAATCGCCCTTTGTGGGCTTTTGATGGCGGCTACCTTTGGGCTATGGGCTTATTGTTCCAAGTTGAAATCAGAAAAGGAAAGGTTGGATGGCAACCAAACCGCCTTGTTGGAGAAAGTCGAATTTTACCAAACAGAATCCGGGAAATCCGCTGCCTCTGTACAGGCATTGACTTTATCCAAGTCTGAGGTGGAAAAGCATTGCGCCGACTTGACGAATACCGTTAAGGAACTTGACTTGAAAGTAAAGAGGTTGCAAGCGGCTTCCACGACTGCAACAAAAACGGAGGTGGAGGTACAAACCATAGTTAAGGATAGCATTATATACCGTGATACATCCTATCTTAAAGTCCAAGCGATACGATGGGAAGACCCGTGGATAAATGTTGATGGCTTAATCATGCCCGATAAGAAACTGGATTTACGCATACAATCTGTAGATACCCTATTTCAAGTAGTGCATAGAGTGCCTAAGCAATGGTTGTTTTTCCGATGGGGAACAAAGGCTATTAGGCAAGAAGTTGTAAGTAGCAATCCCCATACCAAAATAGTGTATTCGGAATATATAGAATTGAAGAAACGGAAAAAGAAATGATTAGGTGTTAGTAATAGAGTAGAACTTTTGTTCTGAGCCGGGTTCACTGTGAAGTGCGCCCGGTTTTTCTTTGTCCTTTGAAATAAAAGTCATATCTTTGCAGTACCGATTCTGAAAATCGGTGTTGCATTGTACCCCTGTATTCTTCTTTTGGAGAGGCAGGGGTATTCAACAAAAATACAAAAGTTCTACTATAGTTCTACGAAAATTTGAAATAACCTCGCAAGTGGTTGATACTCAAAGTTAGGTTAGAAGTTTCCTAAACTTTAGATAGGGGTTCGATTCCCCTCGGGGCTACAAAAGCAGTAAACAATTACTATACAATCATTTACTGCTTTTATTTTATCTAGAAATTCTTTAGATTACTTATTTAATCACCCCAAGTTCTTTACCCACTTTAATAAATGCAGCAATTGCCTTATCCAAATGTGCCTTTTCATGACCGGCAGACAATTGGACGCGGATACGTGCCTGCCCTTTCGGAACAACCGGATAATAGAAACCAGTTACATATATGCCTTCTTCCTGCATCTTGGCAGCAAAATCCTGAGACAGTTTCGCATCATAAAGCATCACAGCACAAATCGCGCTCTGAGTTGGTTTGATGTCAAAACCAGCAGCCAGCATCCTGTCACGGAAATAATTCACATTATCCATCAACTTAGTATGCAAGGCATCACTTTCCTTCAACATCTTAAACATTTCCAAGCTAGCACCGATAATGGCAGGAGCTACAGAATTAGAGAATAAATAAGGACGTGAACGCTGGCGCAACATATCAATAATTTCTTTCTTACCGGTGGTAAATCCTCCCATTGCCCCACCAAATGCTTTCCCTAATGTACCAGTAAAAATATCCACACGACCGTATGCTTTAAATTGTTCGGCCACGCCATGCCCTGTAGGACCTACTACACCGGCCGAATGAGATTCATCCACCATTACCAACGCGTCATATTTTTCCGCCAGTTCACAAATCTTATCCAATGGAGCCACATTACCATCCATCGAGAATACACCATCTGTAGCAATAATGCGGTGACGCTGTGCCTGCGCTTCCTGCAAACAACGTTCCAAGTCAGCCATATCAGCATTAGCGTAACGATAGCGTTTTGCCTTACACAAACGTACACCATCTATAATAGATGCATGATTCAACGCATCTGAAATAATAGCGTCTTCTTCTGTAAACAGCGGTTCGAACAAACCACCGTTAGCATCAAAACAAGCAGCATAAAGTATAGTATCTTCTGTTTTAAAATAATCAGAAATGGCAGCTTCCAGCTGTTTGTGTAAATCCTGAGTCCCACAGATAAAGCGTACGGAAGACATACCGAAGCCATGTGTATCCATTGCCTCTTTGGCAGCATTGATCAAACGTTGGTTATCTGACAAACCTAAATAATTGTTGGCACAAAAGTTCAACACATCTTCTCCGTCATTCACCTTGATGTCTGCACGCTGAGGTGTGGTAATGATACGTTCATTTTTATACAATCCGGCTGCCTTAATATCAGCCAGTTCCTTCGCAAGGAACTCCTTCATTTTACCATACATAGCTTTGTTTTTTTATTAAGTATATAGTTTAAGTTTAAAAATCAGTCTGACTTGACAAAGTTCTTATTTTTTTTTGATATCCAATTAAATTATAGAGAAAATTTTGATAAAATATGCAGTTTTCTATCTATCTTTGCTTCCAAAAGGAAACTTAAAGCAAATAGCAAACTATGAAAAATGTATTAATTATCGGCTCCACCGGTCAGATCGGTTCGGAACTAACCATGAAATTGAGAAGTATTTACAATGGTAATATCGTAGCCGGATATATTCCCGGTGCCGAGCCTAAAGGGGAATTAAAAGAATCAGGCCCTTCTGCCATCGTAGATATCACCAATGAACAACAAATTGCCGAAACTGTATCAAAGTACAACATCGACACCATTTACAATCTGGCAGCCTTACTCTCGGCTGTAGCAGAAGCCAAACCTCAACTAGCATGGAAAATAGGCATGGGAGGCCTGTTTAATGTATTGGAAGTAGCACGCGAAATGGGTTGTGCCGTATTTACCCCAAGTTCTATCGGTGTCTTCGGTAACAACACCCCTAAAGACAAGACTCCACAAGACACTATCCGTAATCCGCGTACCATGTATGGCGTTACAAAAGTATCAGGAGAATTACTGAGCGATTATTACCATATCCGTTTTGGTGTAGATACCCGTTCCGTTCGTTTCCCCGGATTAATTTCGTATGTCACACCTCCGGGTGGCGGGACCACTGATTATGCTGTAGACATCTATTATTCGGCTGTAAAAGGTGAAAAATTTGAATGTCCTATCGCAGCCGATACATTCATGGATATGATGTATATGCCTGATGGTTTACGTGCAGCCATTGAAATCATGGAAGCGAATCCCGACAAACTAATTCATCGCAATTCGTTCAACATTGCTTCAATGAGTTTTGATCCGGAAATTATTTATAATAATATAAAGAAGTATATGCCTGACTTCCATATGGAGTACAAAGTAGATCCACTACGTCAAGCTATCGCCGAATCATGGCCGAACTCACTGGACGACACTTGTGCCCGTGAGGAATGGGGATGGAAACCGGAATATGATCTAGACAGTATGACACAGGATATGCTTGCCAAACTAAAAGTACGATTCAATAAATAAACCACTAATATTGAATGTATAAAAATAGCCTTCTCTATCTTTTCCATATAGAATAGAGAAGGCTATTTTTATACATTTCTTGCACTTATATAAAATTTTGATCGTATCTTCGTGCAAATTAACATACTGATTAAAAACATACTATGAATACAAGAGCTATTACCAAAAACAAGAAAGTCGTTACATTCGGAGAAGTAATGTTAAGGCTGACCACCCCCAATTTCCAGCGCTTTTCCCAAACAAACGAGTTTATTGCTACTTATGGAGGAAGTGAAGCGAATGTAGCCATATCACTGGTCAACTTCGGCATCTCCACAGAATTCGTTACCAGACTTCCCGAGAATGCAATGGCACAAGCTTGTGTAAACTCACTCCAAGCTTACGGATTAGGTACAGACGGCATTATTTATGGCGGGAAACGCATGGGATTATACTTTCTGGAGAGCGGTGCAGCATTTCGTAACTCCAATGTAGTATATGACCGTGAAGGATCTTCCTTTGCCACTTTACGTCCCGGCATGATAGACTGGGAAAAGATTCTTTCCGATGCAGGCTGGTTCCACTGGTCGGGTATAGCGGCGTCCCTGTCACAGGAAGGAGCAGATACCTGCCTGGAAGCACTACAAACAGCAGACCGTCTAGGGTTAACTATCTCGTGCGATTTGAATTTCCGCAAAAAATTATGGAATTACGGTAAATCCGCTTCAGAAGTAATGCTCCCTCTTGTCCAATATAGTGATGTCATTTTTGGTGCAGAACCCGAATACAAAGAAATTTTCGGCATTCCCCCGGTAGGTTTTAAAGCTGTAGACACCTCATATCCATTAGATTTGTCCGGTTTCAAAGTATTCGGTCAAAAAGTATCAGAACAAGCGCCCCGATGCCAGAAAATATTTCTGGAATTGCGTAATACCATCACTTCCAATCACAATCTGCTGGCAGCCATACTTTATTCTAAAGGAACATTAAGGCATACCGGTATTTACGATATTGTCCATGAGGTAGACCGTGTAGGTGCAGGAGATGCATTTGTAGGCGGCATGATTTATGGTTTGCTGACCTACTCCGACAATGACCAAAAAACATTAGAATTCGCCCTTGCCGCATCTGCATTAAAAAATACCATATATGGAGATTTCAATCAAGTAACAGTAGAAGAAGTGGAAGGATTAATGCAAGGAAACACTTCAGGAAGAGTAGTCAGATAACTATTTTCATGATTATAGCCAAACAGAATTGATCTGCAAAATGTAGCGTAAAAAAGCAAGTTTACTTCATGGGGCAAGCAAGCTAAGTTACTTATCCAATGTACTTAAGTTTATTTTTGAAGCCACAGAAGATTCATCTATCCTTTTTCCACAAATCAATTCCATTCAGTCATTATAAAAAGAGGAGGATTCTCATGATATGAGCATCCTCCTCTTTTTATTTATTTCTTAAAAGAAACTTTCTTTTTATGCCTTTGTTTCTTCCGGCATCTTGTTGCCCATAGTCAGGTAAGCGATAGGAGCAGCAATGAAGATAGAAGACAACGTACCGATCACAACGCCCAAAATCATTGCAAAAGCGAAGCTGCGGATACTGTCACCACCCAGCACAAAGATACACAACAATACGATTAATGTACTTAATGAAGTATTGATGGTACGAGCCAAAGTAGTATTCAGTGAATCGTTAAACAACTGCATACGGTTACGTTTCGGATACAGACCGAAGAACTCACGGATACGGTCAAAGATAACCACCTTGTCATTGATAGAATAACCGATAGCGGTCAAAACGGCACCAATGAAGGTCTGGTCAATTTCCAATGAGAACGGAACCCATCCATAACATAATGAGTATGCACCGATAATCAGAATAGTATCGACAGCCAATGCAACAGTCGCACCCACACTATAAGCTACATTGCGGAAACGCAGCAAGATATACAAACCGATAGCCACCAGTGCAAACAATACAGACCAAATAGCCGATGTCTTGATATCATCAGCGATACTGGGACCTACTTTCTGAGAACTGATAATAGAACCACCGACACGATTATCACGATCAATAAAGATTTCCAATGTAGTACCTTCGCCCAGCAAGTTACCATCTTTCAAAGACTGATACAAGAACTCTTCAATTTCGGAGTCGATAGTAGGAGACTCTTCATTAATACGGTAGTTGGTTGTAATACGGATTGTCTTCTTATCCGTACCCAAGGCGATAGCCTGTACATTATCTTCTGTGATTTTCTTCTTCAACAAGTCACGCACTGTTTCAGGTTCAACCTGCTGTTCAAACTGAACTACGAAGTTACGTCCACCGGTAAAGTCAATACTCTGCGCCAAACCACGGATAAAGAATGAAATGATACAGATAACGATAATCGCTCCGAATACCGTGAATGAACGTTTCATCATTCCCATAAAGTTGTAATTCACGTTCTGCATCAGGTTCTTGGAAATCCCTGTAGTGAATGTCAAGTTCAACCACTTGTCTTTATTCATGAAGTGCTCATAAACAATACGAGTCAAGAATACTGCTGTAAAGAATGAGCAGAGGATACCGATAATCAACGTAGTGGCAAAACCACGGATCGGCCCCGTACCGAAATAGAACAGAATGATACCAGTGATAATTGATGTCAAGTTTGAGTCAAAAATAGCAGAGAATGCGTTAGAATAACCGTCTGCTAAAGCAGCCTTAACAGTTTTACCGGCTCTCAATTCTTCTTTTGTACGTTCATAAATCAACACGTTAGCATCTACAGCCATACCCAATGACAACACCATACCGGCAATACCAGACATGGTCAGTGCAGCTTGGAACGAGGTAAGGATTCCTAATGTGAAGAAGAAGTTAACAACCAATGCGCAGTTGGCAACCATACCCGGAATCAATCCGTACATAGCGCACATATAGATCATCAACAGAATCAACGCAACAACAAATGAAATGATACCTTGATTGATAGATTCCTGACCCAATGACGGACCAACGATATCCTCCTGAACGATACGTGCAGGAGCAGGCATCTTACCAGACTTCAATACGTTAGCCAAGTCTTTTGTCACCTCCGGAGTAAAGTTACCGGTAATCTGAGAGTGTCCGCCCGTAATTTCACCGTTTACATTCGGAGCGCTGTATACGTAACCATCCAGTACGATAGCGATAGCCTTGCCTACATTGTTCTTTGTCAGAACAGCCCAGCGGCGCGCGCCGTCAGTGTTCATAGACATACTGACACAAGGCTTGTTGAACTGGTCATATTCATCTTTAGCATCAGTGATCACATCACCTTCCAACGGAGCACGTCCGTTACGTTCAGTAGACTTGATAGCATACAATTCAAAGATACGTCCCTGCTTGTCAAAATCAGCAGCCTTTACACCCCATTTCAAACGAAGATCTTTCGGCAACATTTCTTTCACTTCTTTCATAGCAAGGTACTGGTTTACCTGAGCAGTATCTTTATAATCGGCATAACCTACCACCGACCCGTAACCATTCGGATTTAATTGAAGAACAGAAGCCAACGGATGTTCTTTCTTCATCTGCTCCATTGCGGCAGAGTTACTTGCCGTTTCGCCTTTCAATGCGGCTGCAAGACTGTCGGCAGCAGAAATTGCAGAAGCCTGTGCAACAGCAACAGTATCAGCTGCTACAGAATCAGCAGAAGCAGCACCACTTTCAACAGCAAGAATATCACGCAGTCTGTTATCTACAGAAGAAAGATAAGGAACTATTTCTTTTGCGTCGAAAGTTTCCCAGAATTCCAAGTTAGCAGATCCCTGCAACAGTTTTCTGACACGTTCCGGTTCTTTGATACCCGGTAGTTCCACCATGATACGGCCCATCTTTCCTTCCAATGCCTGAATGTTAGGCTGTGCCACACCAAAACGGTCAATACGTGTACGTAATACATTATAAGAGTTGTCGATAGCAGCCTTTACCTCTTCGCGCAATACTTTTTCAACTTCACTGTCGGAACTGCGGGTGGTTACTTTGTCTTTCAACTGCTGAGTAGCAAATAATTCAGCCAATTTGCCATTGGGAGCTTGTTTCTTATACTCTTTTACAAAAAGAGTGATAAAGTCATCCTGACTAGTGATAGATTGTTTTGATGCTTCTGCAACCGCTTTGTTAAAAGCTTCATCAGTCTTGTTGTCAGCCAAAGCCTTCACTACATCCGGTACAGAAACTTCAAGGATAACGTTCATACCACCTTTCAGGTCTAGCCCCAGACCAATCTCCATCTCGCGACACTGTTTCAGCGTATAACTACCCAAATAAACTTTTTCATTCTGCATAGAATCAAGGTAATGTGCTTCACCTTTCGGGTCCTGTGCCGCTTTGTCCATGTGATAGCGGGTCACAAAAGAGAAAGAAAGATAAAACACACATACAAGGGTGAGTAATACCGCAAAAACCTTTACAAATCCTTTGTTTTGCATGTTACTTTGAAATTTATTATTTTTACTTTTTGATTAATTCTTAGTTTATACAAGGTTGCAAATATAGTTTTTTTTTCACATTCCCACGGTATCAAACACAAATATTTAGATTCCAAAAGAGAAAAAAGGCTGCAAAAGCATTTTTTGCAGCCTAAATTATTCTATCTCACAGCCTATTTTATTTCAAACCCCTATTTTTAAGCAAGGGCTCCAAGCTGGGATCAGCCCCACGAAAACCTCTGTAAAGGGTCATAGGATCTTCCGTTCCACCTTTCTCTAGAATATTTTTACGGAAAGAGTCTGCGGTATTTTTATCGAACACTCCATGTTCTTTAAACGCTTCAAAAGCATCCGTGTCAAGAACTTCTGCCCATAGATAGCTGTAATACCCAGCAGCATATCCACCTATAATATGACTAAAATAAGTGGCGCGATACCGAGGAGCTATTTCAGGAATCAGCCCCAGCTTGTCCATCGTTTCTTTTTCAAAAGCAACGACATTCAGATTTTCTGTATCAGTCAGGTTATGCAGTTCCATATCAAGCAAAGCGGCTGCCAATAATTCCGTAGTCATAAAACCTTGATTAAAAGTACCCTGATTTTGGATTTTCGTAATCAACTCATCCGGAATCACTTCTCTTGTTTCATAATGCTTGGCATAGAGTTTCAGCACTTCAGGTTCTACAGCCCAGTGTTCCATAATCTGTGAAGGAAGTTCTACAAAATCCTGCGCCACACTGGTACCAGACACTCCTTCGTAGTTACACTTGGTCAGCATACCGTGCAATGCATGTCCAAACTCATGAAACATGGTTTCCACCTCATCCAAAGTCAGTAAAGAAGGCATATTTCCTGCAGGTTTAGTAAAACTTGCCACATTATAAATTAAAGGACGTACTTCACCGGCCTGTTCACGAAAATTACTCATCCATGCGCCACCACGCTTACCTGCGCGTGGAAAGTAATCTGCATAGAACAATCCCAAAAATGAGCCATCGGCATCCTTTACTTCATACACTTTCACATCAGACTCATATACGGGCACATCATTCAGTTCGGTCAATGTAATGCCATACAATTTGTTGGCCACGGTATACAATCCGCTACGCACATCTTCCAAACTGAAATAGGGCTTGATTTCATCTTCATTCAAATCATACTTTTCCTGACGCAATTTTTCGGCATAATACCACCAGTCCCATGCAGCCAGCTTCTCTCCCTTACCTTCCTTATCCATTATTTTCTGCAACTCGGCGGCCTCTTTCTTTGCATTTTCCAGTGAGTATCCCCACAGGTTATTCAAGAAATCCATGACTGTCTGCGAATTCTTAGCCATGTTCTCATCCAGTACAAAATTGGAATAACAATCGAATCCTAATAATTTTGCCTGTTCCAAACGCAATGCCATGATCTTTCCCAATATCTCTTTATTGTCATTCGCATCATCATGATTCCCCCGGTTGATATAAGCTTCATAAATATTTTTTCTTAGCTCACGGTTTTCAGCATATTGCAAAAAAGGCAAGCGACTGGAGTTTTGCAAAGTGAATAGCCATTTCCCTTCTTTTCCAGCAGCTTTCGCTTCCTCTACGGCCCCCGCTTTCACCCATTCGGGTAACCCGGCCAAATCAGCCTCATTCTCGATAACCAACTGATAAGCGTTATTCTCATTTAAGATATGATTGTCGAAAGCAATCCCCAAAGTCGACAATTCTTTATTGATCTCCCTCAAACGGGATTGTTTTCCGGCATCCAGTCCGGCACCCGAACGGACAAAAGCTTTATAATACTTGTCCAACAGCCGGTGTTGCTCAGTCGTAAGAGTTATCTTACCTTCCTTTTCCTGTTGATGCACATCAGCCACCCGTTTATACAAATCCTGATTCAAATAAATATTATCACTATGTTCTGAAAGTACAGGAGCCATCTTTTCATTCAAGGCCGTCAACGAATCATTTGTATCCGCTTCGGTCAATGCAAAAAACACCCCACTTACTCTCGCCAGAATCCCGCCACTTTTATCCAGCGCCACAATGGTATTTTCAAAAGTAGGTTCCTCGGGATTATCAACTATTGCCTTAATTTCCGCATTCTGCTCCTCTATTCCCTTCAAGAAAGCAGGCTCATAATGCTCCAGTCTGATCTTAGTAAAATCGGGAGCACCGTACTCGGTCTGGAATTCCGTAAAGAACGGATTTATTTCTGTTTTCTGTTCACATGCACACATTACACAACACGTCGCTAACGTAAATAATAGTCTTTTCATAATCTGTCAATTAAAGGTATGTAAAATCACTTCTCCGCCACATAACACCAAATGGGGTAATGATCCGAACTCTTTATCGTATTATCCACCGTACAACGGTAAGATTTTAAATTCTTGCTCAATAAAATATTGTCTATTCTGAAATAAAAATGATTTTGATTATAAGATATGCCAAAGCCGTTTCCCGACTCCACAAAAGCATCATTCAGACCTTCCCCTACCACCCTGTGAGTGTATGATATAGGAGAATCATTGAAGTCACCGCATACAATTATGCCTCCCCCTTTGTAACCGGCCACCAAACGAGCTATGGAATCAGCCTGAACGGCACGTATAGCCGATGCTTCCGCCAGTTTTCTGATCAGCAAACGAGACCCTTGCGATACCTTTTGCTTATCAGGGTCCTTCATCATTTCGCGATAGACTTCTTTATCCTTCTCAGTCAGCTTATTGGATTCCAGATGATTATTAACAACCAGCAAGGTATCACCATTCACTTTGATTTTATAAGCAATGGAACCATTGTTAAGGCTGGCATATCTCACCGGATGTGCCGACAAAATAGGAAAACGGGAATAACAACCCAAACCGTTAGCCCCTGATATCTTATAATAATTTTTATAAGGATAATCTCTTAAAGCATAATCCACCTCTTTCTTGGTTAACCGTCCCCCTACAATATATTCCTGCAGGCAGATTATATCCGCATTGCTGTTTCTTAAATATTCCAACACAGGGTTCGGATTATCCTTGGTGTTCGCACGGTTCTTCTCAAAGGCCATCGTATTGTAGGATAAGAATTTGATTGCCCCTTCCGGTACATCAGATACAAATACATTGACTGGAAAATAAGTACGGATAGCACCAATGGAACATACCAAGCCTAAAAATGAAAGCAACGCATATTTACGATAAATCACCAACCAAAAGACCAGAAACAAAAGATTAACAATCAAAAAAGCAGGAAAAGCCAAACCGGCACATGACCATACCGGATGAGCCACAGGATCAATATAAGGGCTGTAAGCACATACCAGTAACAATACCACCATACACAAGTTTATGCCCAGTAGTATCCATCCCAAAAAACGACCAATATATTTCATATATCACTTCTTGCTCGCATCAAACAAGCTTTTCTTCTCTTCGGTAGTCAGACTGTTATAACCAGATTTCTTTAATTTATCCAATATACGGTCTATCTCCTCACTTTGCTGTTTTTTACGGGCATTATAATCGTAATCTTTTGCCTTATCACCATAATGAACTTTCATCTTCGGCTTTTTCGATTGACGACGAAACGAAAGGCCTTCTGAGAAGCAATCCAAGCATCGGTTTATCCATGACGTAGCATCATGTCCGCGGGACAATCCGGAAGCAAACCACCATCCGGCCAGAGCACCTCCTAAATGAGCGATATGGCCACCGGCATTGCCCGATGTCATAAACAGCAAATCGGTCACAACCATAAACAAAGCCACATACTTCAACCTAACAGTCCCAATAAACATAAAGTTTACTCTATATTCCGGTGCACGTACCGCAGTAGCTACAACAATAGCAAGTACGGAAGCTGATGCTCCCAACAAATAAGAATAATACAAAGAATCACTGAAATAAGGAAAAACATTGTAAGCGATCATATACAACAAACCGCCACAAATACCTCCCAACAGATAGAGTCCGCGGAAATGCTTTGCCGAGAAAAGAGACAGAAACATCTGCCCGAACCAATAAAGCCACAGCATATTAAACAGCAAATGCAAAATGCCTGCATGCATGAACATATAAGTCAGCAAAGACCAAGGCTGCTTGACAAACTGCAACGTCCAGGCCGGCAGTTCCAAATATTGAAGCACAAATGCTCCATTCCGGTTGAACAGCATCCATAAAATCCCCAATAAGGAAGTTACAATGAATACCCCTACATTAATATATATAAACTGGATATATATGTTCCCTTTGTTGAAGCTATTTTTCAAATCAGTAATAAAACTGCCCATTATTATTCTTTTTTCTCCAATACATTATTAATATAAAACCAAAAATCATACCTCCCAAGTGTGCAAAGTGGGCAACGCCATCGGTCGAAGCACCCAATCCCAAAAATATCTCCAAAGCAGCATATCCCATCACAAAATATTTAGCCCTGACAGGAAATGGGATAGGGAATACAAACATCTGACTATTGGGGAATAGCATACCGAATGCCAACAAAATGCCATATATCGCTCCCGAAGCGCCAACTGTAGTCATCAGATTCAAGTACTCCGCCATCGGAATCACGGCAATCCCCGTATTCACACTGTCATATTGCGATAATTCGGTCACATATTGTATATATTGCACCAGCTCCTGCACCAATCCCGCACCTATACCACATACCATATAATAGAACAAGAAACGTTTCGGTCCCCAAACCTGTTCAAGCGTACGTCCAAACATCCACAAGGCAAACATGTTAAAAAAGATATGCTGGAAACCGCCATGCATAAACATATAAGTAATCAACTGGGCAGGATTAAAATCAGATGCCATAAAAAAGTGTAGTCCCAGCAGGTCGTTTAGGTTAATTCCATACTTCATGGCTACCACGCCTCCAAAGAAACACAACACATTTATTATCAATAAATTCTTGGTTACTGTAGGTATACTGTTCATAAATATTCTTCGTCTAATAAAACATTGATTGCGCGCAAATTTACAATTTTATTCTGTTATATAACAGAAAACAAGAGTTCTCTTACGTTTTTTTGATTTTTGGAGCATCTTTTTTAGGCTATCTGTTTGATTTCTAATTTTGAAAGCATATATTTGTCACTGATTTTGGTAAAACTTTTGTGTTACATTTAATAATTAATCATTTTCGTTATGAATAAGGCAGATCTTATCAGCGCAGTCGCCGCTGAAGCCGGCTTGAGCAAAGTCGACGCAAAAAAAGCAGTTGAAGCTTTCGTTTCAACTGTAACAAAGGCCCTCAAAGAAGGGGACAAAGTATCATTAATCGGATTCGGAACATTCTCTGTTGCTGAAAGAAGTGCAAGAACAGGTATCAACCCATCCACAAAAGCAACGATTACTATTCCTGCTAAAAAAGTAACCAAGTTCAAACCAGGTGCTGAACTAGCAGACGCAATTAAATAATTGCTATTTTACATAAAAGGACTTAAGGAAAGGGGCGCCGGTACTAGCGCCCTTTCTTCTTCATTTTTCTATTTGAACCTATGAAACCTAAAATGACAACCTTATTTAAATGCCTGATTGGCGCCGCTGTATGCGCTTTTTCAACACAAGTTCTTCATGCAGAAGATACAAAACTACCTTATTGGAAAGATATTCAGACCGTAGCCGTCAACAAGGAATATCCGCGTACAGCTTTCATGACTTATGACAACCGGGACCAGGCACTGACCGGCGAGTATGAAAACAGCCCTTATTACAAACTACTAAACGGTACATGGAACTTTTATTATGCAGATACATACAAAGATCTGCCTGCCAACATTGAGCAACCGGATGCCAACATAGCCTGGAAGGAGATTAAAGTACCCGGCAATTGGGAGGTACAGGGCTACGGAGTGGCCATCTACACCAATCATGGATACGAATTCAAGCCCAGAAATCCACAACCGCCGCAATTACCCGAAGCCAATCCGGTCGGTGTGTATCAGCGTGATATCGAAATTCCCGCCGATTGGGATGGACGCGACATATTCCTCCGTTTGGAAGGAGCAAAATCCGGTGTATACGTGTATGTCAACGGACAGGAAGTGGGATACAGCGAAGACTCCAAGAATCCGGCAGAATTTTTAATCAACAACTACCTGAAACCCGGTAAAAACTCGCTGGTCATTAAAATATTCCGCTGGAGTACCGGTTCTTATCTGGAATGCCAGGATTTTTGGCGCATGAGCGGTATTGAACGTGATGTATTTCTGTTCTCACAGCCCAAAACTCACATCAAAGATTTCAACGTGATGTCTACGCTGGACGACACCTATAAAAATGGTATCTTCAAACTGGATGTAGACGTAACCAACCATACAGCAGGCAACAAAGAGGTAACCGTAGCATACGAATTGCTGGATGCCGCAAAGAAAGTGGTGGCAGAAGGTAACACCCCCTGTCCTGTTACAGCGGACGGGCAGAAGAGTATCTCTTTTGAAGCCACCCTCAGCAACGTCAAGACCTGGACATCAGAACACCCTAACCTGTACCGGTTACTGATATCTCTGAAAGACGGAGAAAAAACAAGCGAGATCATTCCTTATACGGTAGGTTTCCGCCGTTTCGAGATCAAACCAACCGATCAGATAGCCGAAAACGGCAAACCATACATTTGCTTGTTCATCAACGGACAACCCATCAAGCTGAAAGGCGTAAACATACACGAGCATAATCCCGAAACAGGACATTATGTTCCCGAAGAGCTGATGCGCAAGGACTTCACCCTGATGAAACAGAACAACATCAACAGTGTACGTCTCTGCCACTATCCGCAAGACCGCAAGTTCTATGAATTGTGTGATGAATATGGCATCTATGTATATGATGAAGCCAATATCGAAAGCCACGGTATGTATTATAACTTAAGCCGAGGCGGAACATTGGGCAACCATCCCGAATGGCTGAAGCCGCACATGGACCGTACCATTAATATGTACGAGCGTAACAAAAACCATCCCTCTGTAGCCATTTGGTCATTAGGAAACGAAGCTGGAAACGGTTATAATTTCTATCAGACCTATTTATGGCTGAAAGAACGCGAAGTAAAAGGGATGAACCGTCCTGTAAATTATGAACGCGCCCTTTGGGAATGGAACACAGATATGTATGTACCCCAATACCCTAGTGCCGCCTGGCTGGAAGAAATAGGCAAAAAAGGCAGCGACCGTCCCATTGCGCCATCCGAATATTCACACGCTATGGGCAATTCCAATGGTAATCTGGCAGCACAATGGAGAGCGATCTACAAGTACCCGAACTTGCAAGGTGGTTACATTTGGGACTGGGTAGACCAAGGTATTCTGGAAAAAGACGAAAATGGACGTACCTACTGGACCTACGGAGGTGATTACGGGACCAATGCACCCAGCGACGGAAACTTCCTATGCAATGGAATCGTAGCTCCGGACCGCACTCCGCATCCGGCCATGACAGAAGTGAAATATGCACATCAGAATGTAGGTTTTGAAGCCATCGACCCGGCTGCCGGCAAATTCCTGGTAAAGAACCGTTTCTACTTCACCAACTTGAAGAAGTATATGATCAGTTATACCGTAAAGGCAAACGGAAAAACAATTAAAGGCGGAAAAGTATCATTAGATATCGAACCGCAAAGCTCCAAAGAACTGGACATCAACCTCAACGGATTGAAGCCCAAGGCCGGCACAGAATATTTTGTAAATTTTGTAGTTACCACCACAGAGCCGGAACCCTTGATTCCTGCAGGGCACGATATTGCTTCCGAACAATTCCGCCTGCCCATAGAACCATTGGCTATAGCCGAACATAAAGCAAGCGGTAAGACTACCGTCAGCACGGATGGTGACGTCATCACCGTATTATCATCACGTATGCAGTTTGTTTTCAACAAGAAAAGCGGACTAGTGTCCTCATACAAAGTAAACGGTACAGAATATTTCGCTGAAGGCTTTGGTATTCAACCTAACTTCTGGCGCGCACCGACAGACAATGATTATGGTAACGGTGGGCCTAAGCGCGAGCAAATATGGAAACAGTCCAGCAAGAACTTCAATGTAGCGGATGTCACTACAGAAACAGACGGCAACAAGACTATATTAACAGCCAACTATTTACTGGCAGCAGGTAACCTGTATATCATGAAATATACCATTTATCCTGACGGAGTGGTTCATGCAGATATCACCTTTACTTCTACGGATATGAAAGCCGCCAGTACCGAAGTGTCAGAAGCAACTCTGATGGCCACCTTCACACCGGGACAGGATGCCCAGCGTCTGGCCTCTTCCAAACTGAACGTACCACGTATCGGCGTACGTTTCCGCTTGCCATCGGATATGAATCAGGTAGAATATTTCGGCCGCGGACCGGGTGAAAACTACATTGACCGTAATGCAAGTAGTTTCGTCGACCTCTACCGCACCACAGCCGACCAGATGTACACCAACAACTACGTCCGTCCGCAAGAAAACGGACACCGCACCGACACCCGTTGGGTGGAACTGAGCCGTAAAGGCGGAAAAGGTCTGTTAATACGCGCTGACAATACCATCGGTTTCAATGCACTGCGCAATTCTGTAGAGGACTTTGATTCGGAAGAAGCCATTAACCGTCCTCGCCAGTGGACTAATTTCACCCCCGAAGAGATTGCCAACCACGACGAGGCAAAGGCTAAAAATGTAATACGCCGCATGACCCACGTCAACGATATCACTCCACGTAATTTCGTTGAAGTATGTATTGATATGAAACAGCAAGGTGTAGCCGGTTATGACAGCTGGGGAGACCGCCCGCTGCCGGAACATACCCTGCCCGCCAATAAGGAATATCATTGGGGATTCACATTGATGCCGATAAAATAAAAATATCGCAAGCATTCCTTCCTTAATAAGAAGAGTGTGTCAGAACTCCGATGGCGCTATCATATAGATTGTCATCGGAGTTTCATTTCCCATCCTACATTTCAATTATAGCCTGAAAGCAAGATCAGTCTGATTTATATTTGCTAGCTTTGTACCCCAAAAATCGAACACATGGAACAACAAGGAGAAATCATACTCTACCAGCCGGATGAATCGGTGAGGATGGAAGTGCGCATTGAAGATGAAACAGTGTGGCTGACTCAGGCACAAATTGCAGAGTTATTTGAAACCAAACGCCAAGCTATTACCAAACATCTTAAGAATATATTCCAAAGCGGCGAGTTGAACGAAAACTCAGTATGTTCCATTTTGGAACTAACTGCCTCGGATGGCAAGTCATACAAAACCAAAACATACAATTTGGACGCTATCATTTCTGTAGGCTATCGTGTCAACAGCAAAAATGCCACTTTGTTCCGCCGTTGGGCAAGCCAAGTTTTAAAAGATTATTTATTAAAAGGTCATGTCATCAACCAACGCATCAGCAACCTTGAACAAAGGGTGGATGCAAAGTTTCTTTCTTATGATATGCAACTGACCAGATTAAATGAGAAAGTAGATTTTTTTGTCCGCACCTCTCTTCCTCCGGTCGAAGGAATTTTCTTTGACGGACAGATTTTCGACGCATACGCTTTCGCCACAAACCTTATCAAATCCGCCAAGAATTCCCTTATCCTGATAGACAACTATATAGATGAAAACACACTTCTCATGCTTTCCAAACGCACAACAGGAGTAGATGCCACCATCTATACACAACGAATCACACCGCAACTTCAACTAGACCTTACCCGACACAACAATCAATATCCTCCTATAAACATAAGAACCTACCGCCAGGCACATGACCGTTTTCTTATTATAGACCGATCCGACGTATATCACATCGGAGCCTCTTTGAAAGATTTGGGAAAGAAACTATTTGCCTTCTCCAAAATGGATATCCCAGCATCTATCCTCACAAAACTGCTATAAAGATGAAAGAAGCAGAACCCAATAATAAAGTCCTACTAGGCATGAGCGGAGGAACAGACAGTTCCGTAGCCGCCCTTCTATTGCAGGATGCAGGATACGAGGTAACCGGCATCACCTTCCGTTTTTATGAAAAAGGAAATGATACAGAGTATCTGGAGGATGCCCGCACTTTATGTGAACGTCTGGGCATCCCCCATCTCACATACGATGTTCGTGGCACCTTCCGGAAAACCATCATTGACTATTTCATCAACGAATATATGGCAGGTCATACCCCGGTTCCCTGTACTTTATGCAACAACTACCTGAAATGGCCTCTTTTGAAGAGAATATCCGATGAAATGGGGATCTATCACTTCGCTACAGGACATTATGTACGCCGACGCCTCATCAATGGATACTATCACATCACTACCGGTGCCGACCCGGATAAAGACCAATCCTTTTTCCTATGGGGGCTGCCACAAGAAATCCTGCAACGTATGCTTCTCCCTATGGGCAACCTGACTAAAGCCCGTGTCCGTGAGATCGCGGCAGAGCGTGGTTTTCTGAAAGCCGCCCATAAACGGGACAGTCTGGGAGTCTGCTTCTGCCCCATGGACTACCGCACATTCCTGCATAAGGAATTGCCTGAAGGAAGTATCCTACCGGGTAAATTCTTCGATGAAATGGGGAATTTTATCGCACGGCACAAAGGTTATCCTTTCTATACCATCGGCCAGCGGAGAGGATTGGACATAGATCTTAACCGAGCTGTCTTTGTCAAAGAAATCATTCCGGCAGAAAACAAAGTCATACTGAGCGACTTGAAAGCACTGGAAAAAACAGAAATGAGACTGAAAGAATGGCACATCACCAATCCCGCTTTATTACTAAATAAGGACGACATCATCGTCAAAATACGCTATCGGAAACAAGCAAACCGCTGCACAGTAACCCTGCAACCGGATAACACCCTGCATGTACAACTGCATGAGCCACTGACAGCCATTGCCCCGGGACAAGCAGCCGCTTTTTATAGGGATGATGTAGTACTGGGTGGGGGCATTATCATCTAATTCCAGACACTTTCAAATCATATTTCGGCTCTCTTTTTTGCTGCTTCAAGATTTTCTTGATAACTTTCCGTCGTTTTTCACCTTCAGGTCGAGAAACCGGAAAGTGAAAATAGACATGTATCCGAATCAAACCTTAAATAAATAGAGATGAAAAGTAGAAATTATGCAGGCATATCCTTACTTGCCTCATTAGCCGCTTGTAACTCTGCAACAGCAGAAACCGTTCAAAAAAACAGTACGCAAGACCCGAAAAAGCCCAATGTTATCGTTATTCTGGCAGATGACCTGGGATATGGAGATTTAAAATGTTACGGAGCCAAGAATGTAGAAACTCCCCATGTTGTATAAGCCGCAAAACAAAATGTTCCACTTTTATAAAACATTTTATTCCAAAACAACACATGTTAACACAATTCAAAATGTGATTTTAAATCCGATTTAAATGTAGTTTTACAAAAAAAAATAACCGGCAATTAATGCCGGTTACTGTGATAGAATCTTATAGCCTCATTGACATATAATGATACTGATTGCTCCTTATCCAAGATAGCAGCTACATCCTCCTCTATCGTGACAAATATTTTTCTTACACCTCTAACCTTGGGACGTCTTGGCACACCATTGCTGTCCAATATCCTATATATCGTTTGCTCAGACTTTATATCTGTTTCCTTCATTATCTCCTTAATAGCTATCCCGTCCTTATATAGGGATAATACCCTAGACTCTTGATCTAGGGTAATAGAACGTCTTCTTGCCATAATTAATATATTAACGCATCCTCTATTCTTGCTGACAACGGTTTTCCCAACTGATCCTTTACATTAGACCGTTCCAGCTCTATACTCAACCCATCCATATCAATTCCTGTTTCTTTAGCAAGATCCATTACTTGTTCCTCATCACGTGCAATAGCGTGATACAATATCGTTGCCTCATGATTTTCATCGTAGATATTATAACTGTTCATAATTATGTTGTTTTTATTGTTATTGATCGGATTAGAACTCAACAAATATCAATGTTTCCAAGGAATCTGATTCTTTCACCCACATGTGATTATATTCGAAACCGTATTTAAAATAGAGCTTTAAATATGGATATATTACGCATAACGAGTTCATACAGCCCTTTAACTCGTCTTCTGACATGCAAGAAGCTATCTCATTGATTATTTGAACGAAAAGGTGTAAAACTTCTGGTTCACAATTTATCAGTGGATTTTCTACTATCGCTTTCATAATCTTCTATTGTCTTTTAATTATTCATTGTTTTATTATCACAATGCAAATATACTATATTGTGATGTGATAGCAAAACAAATCACAATATATTTTCTTGCATTGTGTAATATTTAACATTTGGATAAAAAAAAGAACAGCCGCCAGCAAAAAGCACAGCAGCCGTTCAATCCACGTCCTACTCTCTATCCCATACAATAGATAAATATTCTAGAACCATTCCGCATCCGGGTGTACTTCAACGGACAGATGATTCATTATTCTGATGATTAATTCTCGTATCATAAATATATGTTTTGAGTGTTACTGATAACTTTCCGGGTTACTCTACCAGGGTTGTAATTTCAAA